>OFGR01003113.1_pt1 | contig 10165 bp, 10 predicted proteins | sample 1521811 | NCBI WGS metagenome assembly OFGR01 (sample SAMEA3504098, study PRJEB24116) | mouse gut metagenome | biome: mouse gut; feature: mouse-associated habitat; material: faeces | place: Denmark | collected 2011
GGCATTTTTTGTGCCCAAAATGGCCAAAAATTGTGGGTTTTCGGACAGCCTGAGGGGGGCGATGCCACTGCGGATGAGATGAGGGAGGCTGCCCTGATCCTGCTCGGGTTCGCGGATGCCTGGAACATGGTGGAACAACCGATCGTCTTCTTACAAGAGACGTTTCGCTATCCAATCTCGGTCTTCCTGGCTCAGATGGATGAATCCCGGATGCATGTTTTGTGCACCTGCGGGATTCTGGTACTGCTGCCTGTGCTGCTGCTGTTCCTGTTCAGCGAGGAGGATCTGACAAACGCGGCGCTGCGCAGGCAGCACATAATCTGTCTGTCACATATTTCATTCGGAGGTGGATCATGAGTACGAGAAAAAAAGGAACACTGTACTGTTCCTTCGCCATTTTTATCCTATTGTGTACGTTTACATATGTCTCCTGGCAGACAAACCTCCGGCTGATGCCGCGCGTGGAGACCTTCCCGTACACCCCGCAGGTCTTTCTGGCGGGGGAGCGGCTGAAATGGTATCTGCCGGAGGAATCCCTATTTGTGAACGCGCTGGGACACACGGTGATCTACCGGGTGAAGGAACGTGGTGTGCCGCAGCGACCGCTTTTTTGCGGACAGGGACACCGTGATATGGGTGAACCCGGAATCCGACAAATCTGCAGACCACTGATCACACGACCACATACACTTTCTGATAGCCTGCCTCCGCGAGCAGCCCAGCCGCGATCCGGCTCTTATATCCCTTCCGGCAATACAGGAACAGGACTGCTGAGCGGTCAGCGCAGACACAATACGGATTCCTGAACAGTGCCTGCAGCGGGATATTGATGCTGCCCTTCTGATGCCCCCGAGCGTACTCTTCCTCACTGCGGACATCAACCAGCAGGATCCGCCTGTCTGCCCGCAGCATCGACTCCGCTTCCTGCCGCAGGATCGTCGTCCACCCGGCAGGCACAGACGGCTTTGGCTTTCTCCGAAGCTGTCTGTCCACGACCCGCTGCCGCATCTCCAGCGCTTCCCGATACGTGACCGGCTCATCCACGCCAAAGCTTCCGTCAGACCACGCTGTCATGATGCCCTTCGTGTATACCTGCGCGATATGGTTGACGCAGGTCCTGCAGACATACAGGTCTCTCAGCCGCAGTGCCGCCCCGGTATGTTCCTCGTCCGCTTCCCCCGCGCGGCGCAGCGCGCGATGGATGATCCCAGCCGCGGTACGGCGCCTGATGAGCTCCTCCGGCGCCTGCGGGATATCGGGATCTGCCCTGCCGCTTCCCTCCCCTGCACCGTCGAGGGTCTTTTGAAACAAATCGGCAAACTGCCCCACTGTGAGATATCTGTCCATTTTGATTTCCATCTCATTCTCCATCACATGATGACTCCTACACCGGTGTGACGCGGTATGTAACACAGTCATAGGCATCCAGGCCGCTGACCGAAAATCTCCCGGTGGTGTTTTCGCTTTGGCTGCCCGACCAGATGTCAGCCACCCGATAAGCGGACGCCTTCACAAAGTGCTCCCTGTCCGCCATTTTGTGTCCGATATATCGTGCGATGTCCTCCACACAGACTGCATACTCCTCCTCGCGGCGCTCGCCGCTCAGGTTGATAAAGCAGAGCGCGACTGCCCCGTCCGCCAGGGGTTTTGCGAGGATATCCACCCTGTCATTGTCCGTGATGTACGATGTATCCGGGTGTTCCCGGTCGATGGAGCACCAGATCCTTTTTGCCTGTATGCCCAGACTGTCCTGGTTCAGCGCGATCGCTGCCCTGTTTGCGATGATCTGCCACAGCGCGTCGCCTTTCCGAATCCGGCGCAGGTCCATACCCAGCATGAGGGGCGCGTTCATCATGCACCACATGGTCATATGCGTCCTGCACATCACAGGTGTGATACCGTCCATGCCGATCACCAGCATGTCCGGATCATTCCACCCCTTGTCCAGCCCTGCGAATTCGTCCATGACCACCGCTTTGTTGTACTGTGAAGTGATGCTCGCCGTATCTTTAGACGCCCATGCCGCCCTGCCCGGATCTCCATCCGAGCCGACCTGAAATGTGATGTCGTTCAAAATACGCCACGAATCGCCGACCTTATATCCCCAGTTCTGCGGCTGCGTCTTCCCCCACTCACAGATAGAAAAACAGACATTGTGACCGGGGTTTGCCCGGTTCAGCCCCTCGAACAGAGCCGCATAGGAACACAGCACGTTCTCCTGCCTTCTGTGGTTCATCAGTCGTATGATATTTCTGCCCTTCTGCAGGGTGACTGTGATCGGCTGTGACCAGGTAAAGGCTTCGGGATCCGCCGTCTCCGGCAGGAGACTGTCGCAGTACCTCGTCTCGCGCGCAGGCTCTCCCACTGCCAGCTGCAGCCATTCTCCCACGCCCTCCTCTTTTCCTGTGGCATACTCCACCGCGATACCGTAGCTGCCATCCTCCGGCGCGTCGATACAGAACACCAGCTCACCGCTGCGCTCTCCCACCGGCGTCACCCCGGTATTTGTCCCGTCAAACGTGCCTATGTTTGTCGCATACCCGTTTCTGTGCAGGAAAGCACCCTGCCCGGTGAAAGCACCGTGCTCCTCAGCCTGGCAGGTCTGCCTGAATCCATTCCCGCTGACCTCAATGCCTCTGATATTGGGCGCATAGACATAGCGCGCATTCGTGCCTGCGGAAAATGTGGCGTTGTCCCACAGATAGTAACAGTTGTCCACCTTGATAAAATCGATCTGCCAGTCCGCATAACTCTGCGCATCCAGATCTTCATAGCCGCAGGTGCCGACCGCCGCGCCTGCGCAGAGATTGGTGCCGATATCATTGTACATGCCAAACTTGAGCCCTTTACCGTGGATGTGATCAGCCAGCATCCGAAACCCGTCCGAAAATTTCTGTTCCTCGTTGGAGAGCCGCTCCGCCACCCGCTCCGTCCTGTAGCATCCGTCGTCCAGCACGAGGTATTCGTACCCCGCCTCGTCAAGCCCGAGTTCCACCATGGCGTCCGCCATCTGCTTTGTGAGCTCCTGCGTGTTGCCGCTGCCAAACGCATTCCAGCTGTTCCATCCCATAGCGGGCAGACGCCCGCACTTTTTTCCGGGCAGAACCTTCCCGTCGGCAAATGCCGGAAATGTGTATGCCCTGTCCGTGATCGGATCCGGTGCCTGCCTCGATGTTCTTTTCCCTCTTTCCATATGTTTCCTTCCTTTATCTATCCAGAATAACCTCATCATAACACAAAAGCAGCCGGATAGGAATTGTTTTCTTTTAAAGTACAAGCATTTTGGCGCATGTATTTCACTACTCTGACAGCGAGTGAACAGTAACAGGCACTGTCATCCTGTGTTAAGGACCGCAGGAAAAAACAACCAGAAGTTTATACGCAAAACGCCGTAAAAAATGATGGAATTATCCGGACGGCTATGATAAGATAATGATAAAAAACCGATAAGAGATACCTTGTTGATCTGATACCCTCCAACCGCGTGCATCCGCTCATGCAGTGCAGGGTGCAAAAGCGGATTCGCGCGCCTGGCAAAGGCCAGGATGGCAAAATACCTGTCGCAATGACTCATTTTGCTTATGGGATAAGACCGTCAGAACGTGGAAAAGGAAATGAATTTGTCGAGGAGGGAAAATTTTCCTGGAAAGGGGTATGGCATGGAAAGAAAGGCAAAGCTTCCCATGGGGATTGAGAACTTTATGGAAATTCGTACAGGGGGATTCTATTTTGTCGATAAAACCGGACTGATTAAGACACTGCTGGAGAATCCGGGAAAAGTAAACCTGTTTACGCGTCCAAGGCGTTTCGGAAAGACGCTGAACATGAGCATGCTGAAATATTTTTTTGAAGCGGGCAGTGACAGTGATTGTGGTAGGATAGTGATAAGATAGAAGAAACGGAAAATCGGAATTTGCGAAACGGAGGGTCTCATGAAGAAAGACGACAGAGAAAGATGTTGCTGGGCAACTACAGAACTTTACAAGGAGTACCATGACAGGGAATGGGGCAAACCCGTTCATGACGATAGAAGACTGTTTGAGATGCTGATTCTCGAAGGGATGCAGGCCGGATTATCGTGGCTGACTATCCTAAATAAAAGAGTGGCATTCAGAGAGGCCTTTGATCAGTTTGATTACCAGAAAATCGCTCTCTATGATGAAACGAAAATCGATGCGCTGATGCAAAATGCCAACATCGTCCGCAATCGGTTGAAGATCAAGTCGGCAATCATAAATGCGCAGCAGTTCATCAGGATCCAGGAAGAATATGGAAGTTTTGATGCGTTTATCTGGTCTTATGTCGATAACAAGCCTATCCATAACCATTTCAAGTCGGAAGCTGAGGTTCCTGCAGCAACGCCGCTTTCGGACAAAATCAGCAAAGATCTGAAAAAGCGCGGTTTTAAATTTGTAGGCAGTACCATTGTATATGCCTATATGCAGGCGATCGGAATTGTAAATGACCATGTGAAACGATGCTATCTGTATGAGTCCGAATAAGGAAATCAAAACCGGCAGCATACCGTATGCGTGTGGAGGATCGTCATGGAGGACAATAAACAATGCGTAATGAATATGACGATAACGACTTTTTTGAGGAGTATGCAAAAATGCCTCGCAATAAGGGCGGTTTTTGCTTTGAACTCAAAGTGGCAGAGGAGGCAGCGCCGCCCAAAGAAATGATGGACATTCCGGGAATGAAAGACGAACTGCGCCGACCCATGATGCTGTCAGTAAAATCCATCGCAAAAAAAGCACAGTGATTTCTCATTTGTTGCGCGATAACAAAACCAGGCGGGAAAGCCCTGAAATGGCATTCCCGCCTGGTTCAATTTTGAGTGGAAAAACACTCCAAAATCAGGAAAAGAGCGGCTATTTATAGTACATTATTTATATGAAATTATTTATGGAAAGAATCCATAATACACAGGTTGCGATCACCATAAGGGCAGCCAGCAAAACACCGATATTGATCCGCATTTTCTCACTGTGCCGCTCTGGTCCGATCAGGTCAGAACGGCGCAGGACCGTGACGACCGGCTTGTATAAGATCATCGTTATCGCCGCATTCAACCCGCTCTTTATCACATTGAACGGCAAAAACGCAGGGAGCAGCAGCTCCACAACAGCCTCCCGCGGGTACCCCATGTAGATTGGCGCGATCAGATAATTCCAAAGCATCATTGTCACGACCTGGCAGACACAGCCGCAAAAAAGCCCGAACAATGCACCGGACAGCGTGCGTTTCTTTTTATAGACATACGCTGCAGTACACGCAAAAGAGCAGCTTGAGATCACGTTCATCATGCAGCCCAGGATCCCGTTTGCGCTGATCGTGACCATCTGCACCACCGAAACGATCAGCGATACCGCCAGTGAGGTCAGCGGTCCAAAAATAAATCCGCCGATCACTATAACAACGTCTTTTGGATCATACTTCAAAAAGAGTACAAGCGGTATACGCCCGACCAGCACCGCGACATACGCAAGCGCACACAACATACCTGTCGCAGTGAGTTTCCTTGTTTTACTGATATTCATCCCAAATACCTCCTGAAAAAAATTAACACTTGAAAGTATCTGAATGCCTTTCAAGTGTTAATTAGGTGTATTGAGATCGTCAACAGAGCAGTGGGACAAAAAGAGTGCAAAAATCACAGTCAGAATCGGAATCCATTCACAGTTCCTTATGCTGACTATCACAATACACCTTCTTTAATCCGGACTATACCGTCGGTTCTGGAATTTCACCAGACCCCGTGCTCTCGCACCCGCGGACTGTCACCGCCGATCGGGAATTTCACCCTGCCCTGAAGACATCATTACTATTCAATTGTTTACAAGATTATAACACACATAAAAAGGAGCGTCAATATCGTAAAATCCTTCTTTATCTTCGCCCAAAACAAAGAATGCCGCGGAACCAATTATTTTTTGTTGTTATCTGCCTGGATTGTCATTGAAAAATCTGCCTTTTCCCCTTATAATAGTTTATAACAAATCCTGCCCAAAAGCGCAGATAAGGCATACTGGCTGCATGACATTGATGCCGGACACACAGGACTTAAAAAGCGATGGAGATGTGACAGTTACCAACACAGGACAGACCGCATGACAAAGCGTGAAACACGAAAGCAGCAGCATATTGTATAGAGGAAAAACATAAATGATCACATCGGACGCGGAAACAGGATCATGAGAGACAATAACGAAATATATCCCATTTCGAAAACGCACAAAAGGATCCTCAACGGACCCGAGGACGATGTGAGGTCTTTCTGTGAGATCGCAGTTATGATCGCAGACGGAACATTTTCGACAAGTTAGGTTTAGAGCGTGTTTGAAAAATCATTCCCGCCATCTATACGCCCCACTTTGCGTGATATTTGCACCGCATTCAGTCGACGTAGCCCGCTACGCCTCCTTCATTTGGCACAAATCTCCCACAAACTGTGACGTACATCTGACGGAAAGCATTTTTCAAACACGCTCTAGGAACAGGAGACAAATTATGACGATCCGACATGCCACGGACAATGATCTTCCCGCAATATGCGATATCTATTGCTATGCGCGCAGACAGATGGCTCTTGCCGGGAATCCAAAACAGTGGGGAAATGATAGACCCTCCCTGGAAACGATCCGGGAGGACATCCGCCAAAAACAATCCTATGTGATATCCGGCAGCGGACACATCTGTGGTGTCTTCGCCCTCATAACAGGCGCTGACGCGACATACCAAATGATCGAAGACGGCGCATGGCTGAATGAAAACCCCTACGGAACCATTCACAGGATCGCAGGAAACGGGCGGACATGCGGCATCTTTGCGGCCGCTTTATCCTTTTGTGAGGATCAACTCGAAACAATCGGCATTAAGGATATCCGGATCGACACACACGAGGACAACAGGATCATGCAGCATCTGCTCGACAAATACGGTTTTGCCAAATGCGGCTGTATCTATGTCGAGGACGGGACACCGCGGATCGCATATCAAAAAGAGCGAGACTGAGACATGCCGCATCAAATCAATCGGAAAACACAGGAGGGATCCAAATGGAAAACAATAACACAAACTGGTGCCAATCCGTGACCGGAATCGTCATCAAGGACAACAAAGTCCTGCTGGCAAGACACACCTACGGTTCCGGAAAGGGCAAACTGATCGTTCCCGGCGGTTATGTCGAACACGGCGAGACACCGCAGGAAGCCGTGAAGCGGGAGTATCTTGAGGAGACCAACATCGTCGTGGAGCCCAAAAATATCATCGGCATCCGCTTTAACGCCCAGGACTGGTACATTGCATTCCAGGCGGACTACATCTGCGGCGAACCTACCTCGGACCATGACGAGAACAGCGAAGTGCTCTGGGTTGAGATCGAGGAGGCACTGTCGCGGGAGGACGTCCCCGACCTGACCAAGAAACTGATACAATGCGCACTCAACTGTGAGCAAGGGTTGGCGCCGCTCCCCTACCAGGGTAATCCCAGCAAGGGCAAGGGATATCTGTATGGCATAAAAGCTATTTGAACTCCTTTTGCGTGATCGACATAACGACCAGGGCATTCCTCCCGCCAGTCAGCAGATCCATTCTCCTGCCCCTAAGCCTGCCGTCGACCTGGAATCCTGTTTTCTCTAAAAGCTGTAAGGACGCATGGTTCGTCTCGTTGCACTTTGCCTCGATCATATAGAGTCCCTCATGAACCAGAGCCAACAATCTTTTCAGAACCTTTATCCTCGATCACCCACGCATCCGTATTCGTGAGAAATCCCTGCACCAGATCCCTCATCTGCCGGATATCCCCCATCGGATATGATACGATATATCTTCCAAGGGATTCGTCCTGTCCCCCAGCTCTCCCAGCACGGACCGATATCGCTTTCACGGAAATTGCGCATCCGTAACCGCGCTGTCTCGAGCACTCTATCCTTATTTATCATTTATCTCTCCCTTTTCAGAAATCATTCCACACAATAAAAAGTCACGCTCACTGCAAATCATTTTGTGTGATCCTTCCCGCTCACCCCCTGCTTCATGTATTCTTCATTTTTCACGATCTATCTTCCTCGCAGTTTCCCTGCTCCCCCTCATTTCCTCCAGCGCATCAAAAACCGCTGCAGCAGCTGTATCCCTGTTTGAATATAAGGTTTTGCAAAACGTATTGTCGATCGCATACTTCCACTGATTCCGCGTCCGTTCAAGCTGGCAGAGCACGATCACATGCCCGTCCGTTTTCAGGTATTCATTTCCCTTTTTAGAGTGTTTCCACTTCTTTTTGAAAAAACTGGCACGCCTCGACTCCCTGTTTTTGTAGTCTGCCTCGCGCCGTTTTGCCGCCTCGATGTCACCTTCCATCCTTCCCGCGCAGACACAGCCCGCCGTCAGGCTGTGGTATCGGGGGTGCTCCATGTGATGTGCATACCGTATGATCTGATAGCCGCACATTTCACAGATCCCGACTGGTGCGCCCAGATCCTCTATCCCGGAACATGTCCAGCCATCGTGAGGAACGTCGTCGCTCTTCCACAGATTCGGAGTATCGCTCTTTAATTGCTCTACCTTTCGCCGCAGTGCCCGCAAAAGGTCACTCTCGCGGGCATTGTCCTCGTCCGGCTCACCGACTGCCTGATACGTTTCGCTACAGTCTACGCCTTCGACAGTGTACACTTCGCAGACATTTACTTCTTTGTTTTCCTCACTGCGCTCTGTCTCTTCGATACCGCACACTTCACAGGCATAGACTTCTCTGTCTTCCTCACTTCGCTCTGCCTCTTCAATACCGCACACTTCACAGGCATAGACTTCTCTGTCTTCCTCACTTCGCTCTGTTTCTTCAGCTGCGCACACATCGCCACCTGCAAGATTCAAACCTCCGGCTCCCGCAATATCCGCCTGATGCCCTTCCCCGCCGCCGGCTGCGTTTTCCTGGCCTATATATTTCTGCCTGATATCCTCATGTTCATGCTCAAAATAGCGGCATGAGATGCTTCTGGGCTGCGCGAACTTCTCAAACCGGATCAGATAGCTCGACCTCTTCACATCGATCTCCTCAATCGTTCCCCTGCCAAAGATATGGTGCTCAACCACTTCCCCAACCTTGCGGGTATCGTCCTGCTCCACCCCGATCTCCCGGTCCAGTTTCGCCTTATAGCTTCTGCTCTCCTGCTTTAAATCCTCCGAAATCTGCCCGATCCGCACATAGTTCTGCTCCCCGATCTCCTCGATAAAGCGCGATACCAGCTTCTGCATGCCATTCTGCGACGTGCCCTCCGACTCCATCAGGAACAGATACTTCTCCGCCCTGGTGATCGCCACATAGCACAGCCTGCGCTCCTCCTCCAGGCCAAGGTTTTTGCGCTCCCCGATCGTCTTTGCCGAAGGGAATACGCCCTCCGTAAAACCGAGGATAAACACGACCGGAAATTCCAGTCCTTTCGACGCGTGTATCGTCATGAGCTTCACCGTGTCCCGCTGATCCTCCCTGTCCTCCCCCGACTGGAGCGCGATCTGCTCCAGAAATTCCTCGAGACTTAGATTCTCCCCAAATTCCCGCTCAAACTCATTGGCGATGCGCTTAAACTCCGCGAGATTGTCCAGCCGCTCCTCGTCTCCCAGCTCACGGATATACTCCTCATAACCGGAATCCCGTGTCACCTCATTCACAATGTCAGATATGCGCTTTTTCCGATAACTGCCCCGCATGGAATTGATAAAATGAACGAAGTCCGCCGCCCCGCTGTTCTGAAATTCCTTCGTGTCAAGGTGCATGGACAGCGCCGCAAAAAAGGAGTCCCCGGATTCCCTCAACCCCTCGAGCGCATTCATCTTTGCCCGCCCAAACCGTCTGCGCGGCGTATTCACAATACGCCGAAAACAGGTATCGTCATCGTATGCGATCAGTTTCAGATAAGCCAGGATATCGAGGATCTCCATTCTCTGATAAAAGCGCACGCCGCCAAATATCTCATACGGAATATTTTTTTCAACCAGTTTCTTCTCCACGACGCGGGACAGAAAACCGGAGCGGTATATGACGGCAAAATCAGAATACCGAAATCCCTGTACCGCGCGCAGTTTTTTGATATTCCCGATCACCTGATCCATCTCCTCAAAGTCATTTCTGGAGTGGTAGTGTATCACGGGCGCACCTGCCGCATTC
>OFGR01003115.1_pt1 | contig 10160 bp, 9 predicted proteins | sample 1521811 | NCBI WGS metagenome assembly OFGR01 (sample SAMEA3504098, study PRJEB24116) | mouse gut metagenome | biome: mouse gut; feature: mouse-associated habitat; material: faeces | place: Denmark | collected 2011
CTGCCGATCTCCAAATAACACTTTCGATCAAATAACATCCCCAACCCTTTGACAACGAGATAATTTAATGGAAAAGCTGTACCCGAAATAAATGAAATTTCAATGCTCAAGGAATACATTCTCTCTATCCCCTGTAGAAACTTTCCCACTGATATGATATTGCCTTCTGCATATTTTTCATACATAAGTTCTTGGCTCCGCCCCAATCGAGCACCTTTATTTCCTTTTCTCTCTTTGAAAAACAATTTCATGATAAAACTCTCCTGAATTCAAATTCCTTTTCCATCTCTCTGCACAATAGTGATGTAAAAGCACGCGCCCCAAATGTATTAAAATGGTCTTCGTCTCGATAAAAGTGAGGATTGGACGAAATCTTTTTATATTGCTTAAAATCTAATAATTTGCGCCAAACTCTTTTTTCAATCTCGCCATTTCCGCCAAAAACTCTTTCTTATATTTGGTCATGCGCAGATTATCATTGTGAAGATCTTCAATTCTCACATACCTAGGCATCAAGATAAAATATATCTGCAGATCCGGATCCACCTGTTTCAATAATTGACAGATATGCCTTATCGTTTCTTTATTTTCTGTATTGGTTTCCCCATAATATGTTTTTGTGCAAGCCAAATATCCGTGGTGTGGGAATCCCACATTTGCTGAAATACCTGTATCATACTCATCCTCTACGCGATACTCCCAATATAAACTTGACTTTGTTGGTCTTATATTTCCCAAAGAATGCACTCTGAAGAATCTATCATAACTTTTTCTGACATATGACATGTCAAACATAGCATCCGCAATGCTCTTATCCCTCTCTGATGGTAAGGATGCATAAAAATTCTTTGCCTGCATCTCCGAATCGATATCCATTTTATATAAAGAGTTCTTACTATAATTATGCAGATCCTCCATAAACCCATAACTGTTGAAATATTGTAATAACCCAGAGGACATTGACAAGTCGAGATTAAAGACTGGATAATCCCACAAGTCAATAACTGCATATTTGAGATCATCAATTTGAGGCAGATACACATCATATGCTTTTTTTAACACACAAAAATGATAATAGATATCTTCTCCATTGACTGCCAGATTGCTGCAATCACCCATCAACAAATGAGAATCGATCCCCCATGCCGCATGTGAGCACCCTAATATGATTCCATCACATTTTTTTTAGCGTCTATCCCCATCACAGCATCTATCCTCTGCCTTTTTAGCAAAGCAGCAATATCCAAGATCTTATCTGGATCGATCCCCATATCTGATAAGATATTTCTGATCTCACTGAAGACCATTCTATTGCCAAGGCATACTATAATATAATCGCACTCAATAGCCGCCAATCCTGCCACTGGATAAAACGGTTTATTATTATACTCTTCGATTTCGGCAAAGCTGTCACTGTATCCGATTATATTGTACTCTGGCATGAGTGCTCTTTCTACGAAGATCGTTTTTTCGCACAGTCCATAAAGAATGACCTTTTTATCAATTTTCATTTTTCGCCTTATCTCGATATACGTCAGATCTTTGCATTTACATATATTTCAGATCCATACTCTGGCATATATTTTACTAATCTATCTAATCCATCCAATATCTGTTCATTTAAAATATTGACCTCCTGCATCTTTGACATTTGTTGATGTGCAAAAGGCTTGCAAAAATAGGAACCCTTATCCAAGATAGTAAATCCGTTTTCAACCATCACTTCACACAACATTTCCATATCAAACACAGAATATTGTTGAAACTGAAGATTATTTTTGGAAAGCTCATGGACATCACCGATAATGCCCATTTCATATGCCAGCAACCGATGCAGGGAATATGCATTAGGAACATTGATATGGACGATCGTATTTTTATTACAGATTGATCTGATGCATGTTAATAACTTTGCCGGATCATCCACTTCATGCAAAAGTCCGGAACACAATATCATGTCATGATCATCCGACAAATCCTTATATCCCGTTTCTAACGTTTTTCCGATAACACGAACCTTATCTTCAAGCTGCATCTTGTCAGCACATTGTCTTGCATCCCCTGCAAACTTAGCGGCCGGTTCCATAATGGTCACTTTGCTCATCTTCCTCATATCAATATATTTGAATATTGGTTCTATCCCACACCCAATCTCCAAAATACTATCAGGAGAAAATCTTTCTATGATCTCCACGACAAACTTTCTCCTATATCTGACCTGCACGTTCACTTCAAAATCGCTTCTTTCGTATGTTTTCACATATTGTTCTAAATCCCTCATCTACTATTCTCCTAAAATCAAACGGTCAGTCGAAACTTTCCTATGATATCGCAAAATCCACTATGTTCTTCTTTAACTTATAAATATTGTTTGTACAATTTCAAGAATAACCTGGCAACTTTCCTGGTATCATGATAGGTTTCTACATATTTTCTGGAAGCATTTTTGATGTCCCTCAACTTATCGGACTTCACGACCCTCATGATATTCTCTTTCATCTCTTCTTCTGAATATCCCAGGCTCAAAACCGGCATATCCTGCAGCCACTCTACATCGTCAAACATCCTTGGGGTGCTGTTTCCTGAAAAGACCACCTTCCCCATTGCCATTGAATATAAGGCATTCATTCCATAAGTATTACAATACAATTGATCCACTACAATATCTACATGGGACAAATACTTCCTGTATTGCGCGATCGGCATTTTCCCTTCTATACTAAATTCTGCAATCTCATTATATTCTCTCTGTAGCTCCTGAAAGAGCATCCGAAATACACGAGTTCCTTTAAAACCCTCCCTGTTTAAGGGATGAAAAACGTGGATCTTTTCATTTTGATGCGGACACATTCTGTTTTTCTTAAGATCGATAGGCATTGGCACCACACTATGAAGCTTATCTGCGTATTCCTTTTCATATTGCTTATAAATATAGTGATATTCCCAACTCAAAGGCACTATGACATCCGCACGTTTATAGATCTCCTTCTCATATCCCACCACATCTGGTTGCCTATAATGGCACTGTCGTCCACGATAATCATACATTCTGCATTCCTGACACAGCCTCTCATCAAGGAACCTGTAGTATCTGTTAAAGGCATAATCACACCCACCGATCAACTGCACAACTAATCCAGCGTTATCCAGCATTTTATATACTTTGGAATGATCGTAATGGTCAAAAGCATTGGGATGCATGATCTGTATGACATCAAACTTTTTCATATAGTATAAATTATAGATCTCCAGAAGATCATTCTGGAGCCTTGTCTTCCAACTATCCCCATCGATCCGCATGAGCATATCAGTTGAAAAATCCTTAAATCCGTCCCCTGTATTGGCTAATGTTACCTGTACTCCCAGATCTTCCAACCCTACCTTTAGATTTGTATGTACACCGCTAAACTCTCCGACCAATAATACTCTCATATATTTTTTCTCCGATGATAGCCTGTTCCTGCGACTTAAGCTGTTTTGTCTCGTTATCCAGGATCTGCAGAAAAGCTGATAAGCTATTCCTTAGAATATTGTCTTTGTCACAAGATTCTACATAAATTTCTGGATAATCACTATCTAATATACATAACGGTACTTCATTGGTACTGCAGTACATCTCCCTCTTATTTTTAATGTCTCCATTGGACAACCAATACAGGTAGCCGTTTGAAAGCATGAATATCCAAACATTATCATCTATTTTCTCTACCATCTGATAATAACTGTTATTGTAATAGTAAAAACTTCTGGCAACCGGCTTCCACGCTTCCTCATCATACAGATCATCTTCGAAACAAGATTCCATCTTTCTACTTGCTGTTGAATATCTATAGATACTTCTTGCTGCTTTTGGAAAAAAGTATATGTCCTCTCCAATAACAATGCTCCTGCAAAAACCTCCTGCTACATAGCCGACTTGTTTAGGCGTGACATTCTCTGCATTTAGATCTACCTCAAATACCTCTCCGGCGAGAGTAGAAATATAATGTTTTTCCTGACATCTACATATTGTATAAATCCCTGTAATATTTGCATCAATCTCGATCATCTTTGAGTTGTTATGTTCCAAATCCACCCTGCAAATGCAATTCATATATTGACACGGAATATAAATATACCCCTCCTCGACTAATATCTCTCCCCAAAAGAACTTTGAGTATTGGCATTCCCTGCTTCTGATCGCATTATCCCATCCACTATAGACATCTATCTTCTGTTCATCCACATCAAATCTGACTATAATAGGTTTTCTTAATGATATAAAATATATGTCGTTGTCTCTTTGCCAAGACGTAAAAAACCCTTTGACAGTCTCACCTTTGTCATCGACAATCTTATATTGGGATATCTCTTTCGTTTTCCGATCATATACAGACATATGATCTGCATTGGCAGGTATCAGCACAACTTGGTCCTTCCAAATATGGCATTTAGAATACAAAAGAAAAATACGAATCCTCTCATTTGGGATCATGGTGACAAACTGGATCTCTTCTGTTCGCAGATCCACGCGAAACAATCCATTAAATATATTATTTGAGAACCATGCCTCGTCCCCATCGATTGCCATTCCAGTTGTCAGTAACTGATTCCATCCTTCTGTTCTGGTGCGTTCATACATAACTTTCCTCTCATTCTTGCTGCTGCATCTCACTGTAGATGACACGCATTCTTTTTTTTAACCAGTCTACTCTGCTGACCCTATATTTTCTTTCGTTTTCCTGCGTAGCGAATACGATAAACTTCTCAAACCGAAAATCCTTTAACATCAATTCTTGCAATTCATACCTCGTAAAATCCATACAATCAACATATGGATAACCATAATTCTTCTGCCATGGAGCCGTCAGCAGCAAGATCCTCATTTTATCATATCCTGAAAAATACTCATCATATTGATTAAATACTGGCTTAATATCAAACCCTTTGATCCCATTACGTGTCACAGATTCATTTCCATGATTTGTGACCGAAAGCATCTTTTCTGACCATGGGATCCCTAATATTTTACATAGTCCTTCTGTCACCTCTTTCGGGTTCATTTTCGTTTTCTCAAAGGACAGCACAATACGCGTATATCCATCGTATGTTTCGATCCGTTTATTTGGTGCCTGAAGCATATTGCGATACGCCTCGCTCTTCTCCAAAATATCTTCATACCGACAGCACATTGCAAAATAAGATCCTGCTCTCGTACAGTTATGTCGCGTCATATTGACAATATATCCAGCAATCCGCTCATTTTTTAACCAGTCTGCATACTTTTCCATCTGTTCTCTTGAAGAATAGTGAGATTCCCAATAAATGATCCTATCGCAAAGCTCAATATCTTCGGTGCCTGCCGCCCTGATATACCCCAAATGAAAGATCATAAATAACTCCTGTGATGTAAATCTCTCCTTTAATACCAAGAGCTTCTTTACTTCGATCTCGAATCGTTGTTTTACACTGCAGAACAGTGCTTCTTTGCTAGGATCTGCTTCCTTTTTATAATATCCCCAGAAAGTGGGCAATATTTCGTTAGAATGCTTCTGAGACAAACGAAGGCATATCGAAAACATGTTTTCTTTTAAATAGCATGGATCCATTCGGACAATGTTGGGATGCTCATCCAAAACCCCATTAAACAAAATATTTCCACTATTTCCATCAATTGCTCCAAGCATTATCCCACGCGGCATCAATCGCTTACTAATATCATGATCACGTTCAAAACCAATATACGATAGATTTTTTGTAAAATAATCAGAATAATCATTCAACCCAGCATTTAAGGCCGACATCCTATACGCACTTACAAGCTGCTCATACTTCCTGCTATCCTCATATAAAAGTTCGGGGCATACAAATAGACATGTTCTTCTTTCGCTTGTCTCGATCTGTCCAATCTCATGATCACCTTCTCCCGTCTCATTCAGCAGATCTATATATCTCACATTCTTATCCGTAAAGGGCGCTTGATTTCTTAAATATGCGCACATGGATGCCGAGCCGAACATTATGATCTCTTCACAGTCTCTTATGACATTCTTTAACTGCCCCTGTACTGGTTTAAGATAGTCTCTGACAAAAAAGTATTTTTCGTTTCTGTAGTAGCCATGATAATCAAAAAAATCCACCCCATTTAATCCCCATCTGCTATCATTTCCGTGACATTCTATAAATATCACCTGCGGATCACACGAAAAGATTTCTTGACAACTATGCACTGGCTTATTAAACATGTATTTTTTATCACATATGTGGTCGATATCAACAAAGTAAGAAGCTTGTATCCCTTTTCCTAATAACTGATCATATACGTCAGCAGCAACCGCGTCCGTCCCAATGATAGCGATCCTATTCTGGCTCAGATGATCAATAAATTCATTTTCTCCTCCCATCGTTCTGCGGACTTTTCCTGCTTTGACATTCGAGCCATAAATTTTATCAATGCATTCAAAACAAACAGAAGCACTCCGAAGTGATTGTTTGTATAAACTTCCACTTTTCTGCCATGTCCCTTCCGCATAGATCACATAACTGTTTTCGTCTTTATAACACGGTCGCCCCTTGATCCCCAATTGTTCCCACATATCACCATGTACTTCTACAGGGATTCCGCAATGATTCAGATATTTGACAAATTGATATGCTAATTCATTGACCCCGTATATCTCCACACTATGATATTCTGGAAGAACATCCTGAAAATTCAACATGTCCTTATCATGTAATTCCCTGAGCATTCTCAGCTCTGTATCGGCATCGTCATCTTGATATGCAAAACAAAGAAATCTGTCATCCTTGTCTACTACAGCGATCTTCAAATCTATGGAATGATCTACTCTCTGTTTCCGGAAATACTTTTCTCCATTCCCCCAAATATCCTCATCAAGACAGATTCTATCTCTACAGATTGCCATTTCAATGTCTTCATTCGAGCGTAAAGACTTCCAAGTAATATTACCTATATACTTTCCATCTCCATCATTAACACATACGATCTTGTCTAAAGCATCATCCTGAAACACTTGTGTTAACGACTCTTTTCGCAGATCCTGGTACGATATTTCGCTGTTCCTCCCCCGATAAAACCGAATCATTTCCTCTCCTTTCCAAACATACCAGATCAGTCACCACCAAATATCCTTTAGATCCCGGTCTGTGATCTTTTCTATGATCTTCTTTTCGCTTTCAAAATATCCTTGCAGGTCTGCTCTTGTTTTTTGATACATCACACTCTTATCTTCTATCCCCGTTTTCTTAATATGCTCAAAAAGTCGATCCTCGATACTCCTTGTGACTTTAAATATATACTGACCAACTGCGTTTTTCTCCTTTAACAGTGATTGCTGATTACATTTTCTGATCCCCAGGTGTATTTTTTTTCCAGAGGATAGCGAGGTACAAAATCTGTTACATTTGCCCTGATATCAATATCCACTTCATCATACTCCAACTCCCAATGAGCAAGTATTTCACAATAAACTTTTTTTGCATCACGGTGCAAATCTTCAAGGAACAATACTTTAATGTTGTTAAAGTATTTCTGATATTCCTTTAATTGCGTACTGAAAAAATGTTTGTACTGTTTTATTTCTTTCCCATTATTTCTGACATAACGCTCAAAGGCGACCGCATAGGTATTTTTTTTGCAAAAATTCATTTCTTTTAACGAATACTCTCCTCGACGAACCTGAAACTTAAAATGTGAATACAACAGATCAACTGGATTTCTCACAATAAACACGATCGGAGTACCTGGACTGTAAAAACGCCTAAGTCGCCTTGCTGTTCCGGCTGCCTCTGCCAGACCCGGATTTACTTCAATGACCTTCTCTCTGCTATTGGTCTTATCAAAATTGTAATAAGTATCTTCATACCATCGGATCCCTTTTTTATATAACTCTTCATCTGCAAAAAACAGATTTTCTTTTTCTTTGGAAACCAAAATATCTCGATGTTGTTGTAAGATAAAATATAATGATGTTGTGCCGCACTTATAAAATCCTGCTACAAAAAAATCTGGTCTGGACATCATGATCTCCTCTCTCCAAATCTATTACACTATCTTTTCGTCCCTTGCGTCATCGGGTTATGCCTAAAAACCTATGCATATCTTGGTTCTACACTGATAGTTGAGTTGGGGCGTCTACGCTTCGCTGACTGTTTTCAAAAATTCTTCATAATCCCTGATATAATCTTCTTCCCTAAAATATTCCGATGCTAAAACCATCAATACTGCATCTGGCGAAAAATCATACATTTCCCTCCACATATTCTGCGGCACATAAAGTCCCTCATAGGGTTTCTCCAAAAAAATAATCTTTTTTTCTTTACCGTTGTCTAGCAAAACCTTACACGAACCATGGATACAGATCAAGATTTGTTGAAGGGAACTGTGTGAATGAAATCCTCTTCGAACCCCCTCAACTGTATCATACACGTAATACACTCTCTTGATTTCAAAAGGAATATCGCGCAGTTCTTCCAACGCGACCAACTGTCCCCTGTCATCTCCATGCTGCTGGAAAGCATATTTTACTACCTGCATCAAACCTCACCTCACAATATCTACTCAACTTTCAAGGATAATACTGATCGTCCTTTATAGCCAAAACGGTCTGCTTTTATCCTTCTAACCTCTTGACAAATCTCCTATTGATCTCGTGTTGACTCCCATAAGATTCCTTTGTCCTACACAAATTCCAATTTACATTTCCCTCATGATCTGTAGCGATCCCCCAACTGATCCTTTTGTATCCATGCCGAATTGCATGATCGATCATCGAATAATATACAAAAGACATTGGACTATATTTTTCCAAACCTGGATCAGCTGCCAGATAATGTGTATGCAAACATCTTACTTTCTCGAAACAAAACACCATTGTTCCCGCTGCCATCATACCATCAAATTCAACACCAAATAATCTCACTTCTTCTTTTAATAGATTTTTCAACAACATCAGCTCATCAACCGTATGAACAGGACTAAGACCATACTTTTTCAGATTTAAAGATAAAATTTCATGGAATCTTTTATACTCACCCTCCGTTCGCAGTTCTTTTAATCTCATTCCTCGAACCAAACATTTCTTGATCCACCTTCTCCTACCTTGATCAAGATGATCAATGATCGGTTCTGCATACCTTTCAAGATCAATGTATAGATTCAGTTCCTGCTCTTCTTTATATCCTTCATACTGCATGCAAAAATTCAATAGATCATTTTTTGTCTGACTCAATAAGTCCGTTGTCTGTTTATAAATGATCTTAAAAAAACCTGCACTTTTCAAAAAATTCTCCATATCCCTGATCAGCTGGATCATTTTTTCAATCTTGTAAATGCTCGACGATATGATCAATCCGCCATATGTACTACCACCATGGGACATAAAGACCTTAGTCCCGTTTTCAAATGATTCACATGCAGGACACACTGCTACGATCATCCCTTTTCTTTTAACTATGACAGAACAATCTCTGAAACGGTCTTTAGGATGATATGATAAAAACTTTCTCGTCTGCAGAAAAGTACCATTTACTGCTCTTTCGTATATAAACGTATCCCATTCCTCAAAATAACTATTTTCATACCACTCTATTTGATAGGTCATATTCTTACACTCCCATCGAAACTCCTGCAATGAAACGGATTACTGACGGATTGTCAAATTTAACATTTCCAAAATCTATTAACTGTCTCTACTACATACTCCATCTGGCTCCTGCTCATACCTGGATAAATCGGTAGGCTCAATTCCTGCTTGCAGATCTGTTCTGTAACAGGATACGATTGATTCCTAAACTCATTTTTATACGCCTCCTGTCTGTAGATCGGTATCGCATAATGGATATTGGTGCATATCTCGTTTTGTTCCAAATACTTTTTTAACGCGTCTCTATCCTCACACAAAACAGGAAACACATGATAAACATTTTCCTCCCGTTTCATTTTTTTTGGCAATATACAATATTCTTTATCTAATTCTCTTTCATAAAACTCAGCGATAGCTCTTCGCTCCTCATTCCAGGCATCTAAATTTTTTAACTTTACCTTTAGAAATGCTGCCTGTACCTCATCTAACCTGGAATTGATCCCCTGCAATTCATGCACATATTTTCGCCCCGATCCATAATTAGCTAATTTTTTTATTTTTTCATATAGCTTTCTA
>OFGR01003116.1_pt1 | contig 10159 bp, 7 predicted proteins | sample 1521811 | NCBI WGS metagenome assembly OFGR01 (sample SAMEA3504098, study PRJEB24116) | mouse gut metagenome | biome: mouse gut; feature: mouse-associated habitat; material: faeces | place: Denmark | collected 2011
AGATCGAGTCCGGTCAACGTCAGGAATCCACAGGTAAGAGCCTCAATCTCGTACCAGAACGCGGCCGCACTCCAGTCTTTTTCGGCTTTAAGCGCTTCTGCATCACGGTATCCGCCGGGGGCTACCTCGATCAGATCGACTGTCCGTTCAGCCGAGGCGCCGGCCCGGTTCATCATCGAGAGAGTCAGGTCGATATATGGCAGCGAGGCAGCGTCGCCATCAAGCGTAAGCCGCACTCCATCAGCCATGAGCGGTGCGATCATCAGCAGCGCGGAAATGAACTGCGAACTGATGGTGGCATCAATGCGGATATCGCCGCCCGTCAGCTGCTGTCCGTGGATCAGCAACGGCGGAAAGCCTTCATTACCAAGATAATCGATCTGTGCGCCACACTGCCTCAATGCCTCTACCAACGGGCCAATCGGCCTGTTGCACATGCGTTCCGTGCCGACCAGACGCACTGTGCGTCCGGGGCGGCAAGCGAACAAGCCGTGAGAAACCGCATGGCCGTACCTGCATCGGCTACATCGACCGTCTCGTCGGAAGAATTGACAGCCGCGAGCATCACCCGAGTGTCGGAACAGTCGGCCAACGGCTGCGGCACAACCTGAGGCGAGGCCAGAGCGCCAATCATTATCGCCCTGTTGCTGACGCTTTTAGAAAGCGGCAGATCGACCGTGGCCTGCAAAATATCTTGTGGAGGATAGATTCTGTAATTCATAAAGCAAAAGTAACTATTTCCGCCGTAATGACAAAATTTGCGAAAAAAGAGGATACAAAAGCGCAGAAAAGCACGCAAATCTACAGAAAACTATGTAATTTTGCAGCATCGCTCACAAAAATTCAATCAATTACCATATTTCAAACCAAAAAGTTATGACCAAACAACTCCAAGTTGCACTCAACGACAAAGCATGGGCCCGCTGGACGGCATTGATCCTCATAGCCTCCATGATGTTCTTCGCCTACATGTTTGTCGACGTGATCTCTCCGATCCAGACCCTTATCCAGGATCAGCTCCACTGGGATGCCGACACATACGGCACTTTCGGTTCCAGCGAATATATTCTCAACGTGTTCGGTTTCCTGATCGTGGCAGGTATCATCCTCGACAAGATGGGTGTGAGATTCACCGGCACCCTGAGCGCATCGGTTATGGTGATCGGCGCATGCATCAAACTCTATGCCGTAAGCCCATGGTTCACCGGCACAGGTCTTGAAAACTGGCTCAACTCCTGGTGGGTTTCGCTTCCGGCCACTGCCAAGCTCGCGTCGCTGGGCTTCATGATTTTCGGATGCGGCTGCGAGATGGCCGGCATCACCGTGAGCAAAGCGATAGCCAAATGGTTTGAAGGAAAGGAAATGGCACTGGCAATGGGTCTTGAGATGGCCATAGCGCGAGTTGGCGTTTTCGCCATCTTCTCCATTTCGCCGAAAGTCCACACATGGCTTGGTATGCCTGACGAGGTATATGTCCCCGTGGCATTCTGCACCGCCCTGCTGCTCATCGGACTTATCTGCTTCATGGTGTTTGACGTGTTTGACGCGAAACTCGACCGCGAGACCGGCGCCGGCACTGCTTCCGACCCGGAAGAGGAATTCCGTCTCTCCGACGTGAAAAACATCTTCTCCAGCAAGCTCTTCTGGATTGTGGCGATGCTCTGCGTGCTGTACTACTCAGCCATCTTCCCCTTCCAGAAATATGCCGCCAACATGCTCCAGTGCAACCTCGGCATCTCGGCAGCCGCTGCCGCCGACGTGTTCCGCTGGTTCCCGATCGGCGCGGCACTGCTGACCCCGTTCCTCGGAGCATTCCTCGACCATAAAGGAAAAGGAGCCACAATGCTTATCTTCGGTGCGATCCTGATGATCTGCTGCCACCTGACATTCGCATTGGTTCTTCCCTCGTTCCCCTACACATGGGTAGCGTTCACCGCAATCATAGTCCTTGGCATTTCGTTCTCGCTCGTCCCGGCCGCCCTGTGGCCCTCAGTGCCGAAGATCATGGACAAGCGTTTCCTTGGATCGGCCTACTCCCTGATCTTCTGGGTTCAGAACATAGGTCTCGCGCTTTTCCCGATCCTGATAGGCAAGGTGCTGACAGCAACCAATCCCGGTGTGACAGATCCACTGGACTATAATTATACGTGGCCTTTGATCATGCTTGCCGGACTCGGCGTGCTGGCATTGTTCTTCGGCCTCTGGCTCAAGCTGCTCGACAAGAAGCATCATTATGGCCTTGAAGCTCCCAATATCAAGAATACGGAGGCTGAACAGGCAGAGATTGAGGGTAATTTCTAATATATAATAGTGTATATGGTCGGCGTGGCATTTGATGTCGCGCCGATTTTTTATTATAGAGTATAGAGTGTAGAGTGGGAGAGTTGGAGAGTGGGCAGAGTGGGAGATGGTGGGATGGATGGAGCTGGACGCGGAATAAGGTGTGGTCAATGGCATGAATTTTAGGGTGTGGCCAGACGCGGCATGCCGCAGTCCCTACAGGTGTTGGTGGTTTATTGGATGATTGTCAGATGTTTTATGGTGGCGGTAGACAGCTCGGAGAGCCGTTACCCCGACAGGGATTGATACGCCGACAGGGATGATAGAGTGGGAGAGTTAGATAGTGGGGAGAGGGGTTGGAGGTTAAAAGGATAAAAAAATGGGTGGGGAGTTAGGGTGAATGGGATTTTTGATTAACTTTGCAGGAAATAGTATCTTGGGTGTGGCGTATACGGACAGATGAGCCCCATCGCTCACTCCTAAAAGAATATCGGAATCATCTCGATATATTCTGAAAAGTAAATTTGCAATAAGATTAAATCAGTTCAATGAGCTCAAAGTACAAGTATCTCGATATATCTGTAACGGTGGTCAATGAGGACCGCCCATCGGCAACATATTCCACGGCCGGAGCACCGGCAGTGCAGCTTCCGGCACTGAGCGAGGTGGCCGCACATTTCACAAGCCTCAGTGATGGCTATCTGATGTGGGGCGCATCGACGAAGCGTGCTTTCTCCTATTTTATACTCGACGGGGCTGAGGGCCATCCGGTGCTGATGGTCACTCTCCTGATGGATCGGGATGTGCTTCTTGCCGGCCGTCCGATAGTCAATCTTCTTGCAGCGGTTAAAAGCCGTGCGATAGAGGGAGAGGAACTGACTCCGGATCTGCTTGACCGCCTTGTGGGGGAGAGTGGTTTTCCCGAGGAACCTTTGCGCGGCAGTGAGGAGTCGGAGGGCAGCGTAGAAGCTACGGGTGTGTGCATGCGCAGCTATTCTTCACCGACGGAACTATCGAATATCTTCGGTTTTCCACGTCAGAAGGCTTACGAAACGTATCGTGGCGTAGTGGTAGTACCGGTGACAGAACAGATGCTTGAATCGGATCCGCTCCCGGTGGTGACATCGCCGTTGGACAAGGCTCTGATGGTGGTCTGCCCGGAGGGTGTTGAATCATCGGCAGAACGTGTCTCGTTCTCCGACCATCTGACCGTGACTTATCTTGCCGAGGGTTTTGATCCGGTATCGGTGAAATTCGAGGTAGGAACAACTAACCGCTATGTAAGGATCAATGGTCCGGCACTCGTTGTCAACAGTGCACGCCATGCCGGGGTAGTGTTCCGCCGTCGCGTGCCATATACCGTCACGACACAGAACGGGACACCGATAGACACATATACCATCCTGATCGACGAGCGTACGGCAAACCGCACAGAGGATGGTTTCGAGATCTCCAATATGGATTTCCGCGAAGGGAAGGTGAAGATCACCGTTTCGTCGACCAATTTCTCGACCTATACGCAGGAGTTCACCCCCGAAACGCTCGCCGAGGCTATACCTCTTGATATTGTACTCCAGCCGGATTCGAAAGATATAGTACTACGACTTGATTTCGGCGATGGCCGCGTTGTGGAGGAATCGCTCAACATAGAAAAGAATACACCGGAATACTGTCAGCTACGCGCCGGCCGTTTCCATGGCTTCCGCGCCCATCGTCTGATGGGTAGCACCCCGGAGACATATAATGTCGATGTGAAGCCAATGGTGGCCGCTTCGTCACCGCGACAGGAACCTGTCATCCCGTCGGCTCCATTTGCAGAAAAAGAGGCTCCCCGGCAGAAATTCCAGGAGCAGACCTTGCCGCTTGAGGAACCGGAGGAATCCAAGGCAGAGGAAGCAGAGAAAACCACAACGGGACCCGTAGCTCCGGCGATAGAGAAGGCTCCGAGCGCGATCCGCGTGGAGCGCAAGCAGGAGATCAAGGCCCCGGAATTCACCAATGAGACACGTGGCGAAGTGGTTGAAGAGGAAGATCACACCAAGCCGGATTATATGCGCTATGCCGTGATCGGAGTGATCGTGGTTGCAGTGGCCGCGCTTGCGTGGTGGCTGCTTGGCGGATCGGGCAGTGACAGCAATGCCGAGTCAGCAGCAGCTGATACAACAGGCGTCGTAGCCGAAAATGCGGCCGCTACGGGTACTCCCGGTGCAGTCAGTGTGTCGGCACCGACACCGGAGGAGCAAGCCGATATAGACTATATGAACTCCACGGCCAAGTGGACCGTCTCGCAGATCAAGAGCGAGAAATACCGCGCATTGACAGAAGCCCTTTCTGAAGGGGACATAGACGCCGTGATCGGCAATGATTACTATGCGATCAAGGACCGCGCTACCAATTCGGATGCGGTAAAAGTAGTCGATTTCCTATGGCGTGCTAAAGGCACAGCCCAGGAGAAAGCCCACCGCAAAGTGCTTAAGCAGGAGTGTGGCAAAACAGTGATCGACATGCACCGCGTGATGGATCAGCTGTCGCGCCGTATGCCACCGGCCGATGAAGAGAACAAGGCCGTGCGTCCCGTGCAATAATGCCCCTGACGAGGAATTAGTCCCACCCCATAAACCGCTATCATGATGAAACGCTTACTGACACTGACACTTCTGGCCGGCAGTTTCGTGCTGACCGCGATTGCCGCTGAACCGACCGTAGCCAACCGGCAGACGGCGAGCAACTATTATGCCTATCCCTACCCCGAGTTGCCGTTACCCAAGCTTACGGCCACGCCCAAGGGTTATGAGCCGTTCCACATGGAACATTACGGTCGTCATGGCAGCCGGTGGCACATAGGAACGTGGGTCTATCATTCACCGATTGATCTTCTGCGCCCGGCAGAACGTAACGGAAAACTGACCGAACAAGGAAAAGAGCTGATGGCTCAGCTGCGCGAGATAGAGATAAATTCCCGAGGGCGCGACGGGGAGCTGACACCGCTCGGCGCACGCCAGCACCGAGGGATAGCCCAGCGCATGACGCGCAATTTCCCGGAGATCTTCAGCGGAAAATCGCGTGTCGATGCCAGATCGACCGACGTTGTGCGCTGTATACTGTCGATGGACAATGAGATGCAGGAACTGAAGGCGTTCAATCCGAATATAGAGATAACCACGGATGGAAGCAAAAGAGATGTGCGCTATCTGAATTATAACGACACCGCGGCTGAAAACCGTTATAACGAAGCCCGTAAACGCTTGAACGCGGAGGAAAACGCGCTTCTTGAGGCCAACAAGATTGACTATGCGGCATTTGCCGGACAGCTGATCGATGATCCGCAGTTCATTGCCGACAGCATAGACAGCCGTGGGCTGTTTGATGCCATATTCCGCATCACGGCCAATGCGCAGAGCCATGATGATCAGAAAGCCAGATACGATCTGTTCACAGATAAGGATCTTCATTCGAAATGGGTTCTTGACAATGCCAACTGGTTCCTGCGCTACGGGAACACAAAGATGACCGATGGAGCGGGACCGATGCGCCAGCGCTATCTGATGCGCAACTGGATAGAGAGTGCGGACACAGCCATCATGCGCCGGGAACCGGGCGCCAACATGCGTTTCGGACATGAAGTGGTAGTGCTTCCGATGGCTGTCCTGATGGAACTTGACGATTATGGCCGCGAGATCAATGATCCGACGGCAATAGAGAGCCAATGGCACAACTATGATCTCCTGCCGATGGCAAGCAATATCCAGATGATCTTCTACCGTCCGACTGGCAAAGCCGATTACAGGGCTGAAGATGTGCTGGTCAAGGTGCTGTTCAACGAGAGGGAGATGCGTCTGCCGGTGAAGGCCGTCAGCGGCCCGTATTACCGTTGGAGCGATATCCGGAGCCATTATCTTGACCGTATAGGAGCGGATGGAGGCATTTTCCCTCCGGAACAACCGTATTAACCAGTTCAATATTAACCACACTCTAAAACAGAAAAAACATGGGAACAGCCGACAAATGCTATGATATATTCAATGAGGCCACAGTGGCCTATCATGTGACGGACAACGTAGACGCTCCACATCCGAATCCCTATACCGAAGGTACGATAGAGCATACGCTTTATGCTAAGAATATGGTGGATGCCGTGCAATGGCATCTGGAAGATATAATCCGCGACCCGGAGATAGACCCCGTGGCCGCGCTCGCGCTCAAACGCCGTATCGATGCCTCCAATCAGGTACGCACCGACATGGTTGAGGAACTCGACAGCTATTTCCGCGAGAAATATGCAGGAGTGAAGGTGGCAGCCGACGCAACGATCAATACAGAAAGTCCGGCATGGGCTCTTGACCGTCTCTCGATCCTCGCGCTCAAGATCTATCACATGAATGCAGAGACAGAGCGCACGGATGCCAGCGCAGAGCATATAGCGAAATGCCGCGGAAAGCTGGCTGTCCTTTTAGAGCAGCAGAAGGATCTGACGACTGCTATCAACCAGTTGCTGGAGGATATAGCCGCCGGACGAAAATATATGAAGGTCTACCGCCAGATGAAGATGTACAACGACGCGGACACGAACCCCGTTCTGTACGGCGGCGCAAAATAAGCAATATAGAAGAGACAGATGGACGATTCATTTGACATACGCGACGTGCGCGAGGCCTCGCGTCTTCCGGAAAGGGAGCGCGAGATCGAAAAGGCTCTGCGCCCGTCGGAATTCGATTCGTTCAGCGGACAGGACAAGGTTGTAGAGAACCTGAAAGTGTTTGTCGCCGCGGCGCGTATGCGTGGCGAGGCATTGGACCACCTGTTGCTCCATGGCCCTCCCGGACTCGGGAAAACGACACTCTCGGGCATCATAGCCAATGAGCTCGGTGTAGGGTTCAAGGTTACCTCCGGACCGGTTCTCGACAAACCGGGCGATCTGGCCGGAATCCTGACCTCGCTGGAGGAGAACGACGTTCTGTTTATCGACGAGATCCACCGTCTGAGTCCCGTAGTGGAGGAATATCTCTATTCGGCGATGGAGGATTACCGCATTGACATAATGATAGACAAAGGCCCCGGAGCGCGAAGCGTTCAGCTGTCGCTGTCGCCGTTCACCCTTGTAGGCGCAACGACACGGAGCGGCCTGCTGACGTCGCCGCTTAGAGCGCGTTTCGGCATCAACTGCCATCTGGAATATTATGATCATGAGGTGTTGGAGCGGATAATACTCCGTTCGGCCGGACTTTTAGGGGTGGAATGTACAGGTGCGGCCGCCCATGAGATAGCGATGCGCAGCCGCGGCACGCCCCGAATCGCCAACTCGCTACTGCGCCGCGTCAGAGATTTCGCACAGGTGAAAGGGTCGGGAGTCATAGAGCCTGAGATAGCGCGTTATGCCCTTGAGGCACTCAATATAGACCGCTATGGACTTGACGAGATAGACAATAAGATCCTAACCACGATCATCACGAAATTCAAAGGCGGACCGGTGGGTCTCAACACGATAGCCACGGCGCTGGGCGAAGATCCAGGCACGATAGAGGAGGTCTACGAACCCTACCTGATCAAGGAGGGCTTCATCAAGCGAACGCCCCGTGGACGCGAGGTGACGGAGCTGGCTTATGTCCATCTGGGGCAGAAGCATCCGTCGGAGCAGGGGACACTGAATTTTTAAGCACCCACGAAGGGCATGTTTATCTTAAAAGAAAAATGAGCGGAGTAAAATCCCTGGCCAAGGATACGGCAATATATGGAATGAGCAGCATCATAGGACGCTTTCTCAACTGGTGTCTGGTGCCACTCTACACCATCATGTTCCCGGCAGCGGAATATGGATTGGTAACGTTTATCTATTCGATAGTGGCACTGGCTCTAATAATCCTGATCTACGGGATGGAGACCGGTTTTTTCCGTTTCGCCAACCACGAACGCTATAAAGATCCGATGGAGGTTTATTCGACCTCGTTGTGTTCGCTGGCGGTCAGCTCGACGGCGTTTTACGTGTTGCTGTGTGTGTTTATCGGTCCGGTCAGCCGCGTTCTTGAGTGCGGCGACCACTACAGCTACGTGCTTCTGATGGGCGCGGCGGTGGCTCTCGACGCATTCACGGCGATCCCGTTCAGCTATCTCCGTTTCCGTCACCGTCCGATGAGGTTCGCTTTTCTGCGGCTTGTGAACATAGGGCTTAATATAGGGTTGAATCTATTTTTCATCCTTCTGTGTCCATGGCTCTGGAAGGTGTGTCCCCAGTCGATAGGATGGTTCTATGATCCCCACTACGGGATAGGATACATTTTCCTTGCCAATTTCGTCACATCGGCTCTGAACCTTATCCTGCTGATTCCGGAGCTTCGCGGCTTCCGGTGGCGTTTCAACAGCAAGCTATGGCGCGAGATGCTCGCGTATTCCTATCCACTGTTGGTGCTCGGAGTAGCCGGTATCATGAATCAGACGATAGACAAGATCCTGCTTCCGGGTCTGGTGGCCGATAAATCCACCGCAATGACTGAGCTTGGAATCTATGGAGCCAACTATAAGATAGCGATAGTGATGGTGATGTTCATCCAGGCGTTCCGTTTCGCGTACGAGCCGTTTATATTCGCTCAGAGCAAAGAGCGCGGCGAGGACCGCATGCAGAGCTACCGCGATGCCATGAAATGGTTCGTGGTGTTCTCGATGGTGATATTCTTAGGCGTAATGTTCTATATGGATGTGTTGCGCTATTTCATCTCATCAAACTACTGGAGCGGCCTGAGAGTTGTTCCACTGATCATGATAGCTGAATTTTTCTTCGGTGTTTTCTTCAATCTGTCGTTATGGTATAAGCTGACAGACAGGACGCACTGGGGGATGTGGTTCTCGCTGACCGGTCTTGCAGTCACTATCGGCCTGAACTGTCTGCTGGTTCCTGTGATGGGCTACATGGGTTGTGCCTGGGCGGCTCTGGGGTGCTACAGCGTTATGATGGTAGCGAGCTATATTGTGGGCCGGATCAAATATCCTATCGGCTACGAGACCGGCCGTCTGTGCGGATACTTCCTGCTGGCACTGGGATTGTGGGCTCTGTCGGTGGCTGTTACTACCGGCACCGAATGGATTGACTTTGCTGTTCGCACGGCGTTGCTGATAGTCTATCTCGGCATAGTCCTTAAGATAGAGCGTATCCGTCCCGGGAGCCTGTTGCCGGTCAAAGGGCTGCTGACGCGCAGGTAAGAAAAATATTTTGAGTGAGTTATGAAAAATAGAATAGCCAATAAGATATCGGATTTTTTTGTCAACTATTTCACGTTGAGCAAGCAGCTGATTCCGCAGAGCGATGCGGAGCAGTCGATCCGCGATGACGTGTCGTTCCACGGAACCAATATCATGATCCTGATACTGGCTATATTGATAGCCTCGCTGGGACTGAACACAAATTCTACGGCTGTCATTATCGGCGCGATGCTCATTTCTCCGCTTATGGGGCCTATAATCGGTATCGGTCTTGGGGTGGGGATCCATGATTTCGAACTTATCAAACGGGCGTTGCGCAATCTGCTGATGGCTGCCGGATTCTCGATTCTCGCGTCGACGGTGTTTTTCATGATCTCGCCTGTGGGGGAGGGTCACAGCGAATTGCTGGCCCGGACATCGCCAACGATCTATGATGTGCTGATAGGTTTTGTGGGCGGTGGCGCAGGAATCCTTGCCATAGGGTCGCGGAGCAAGGGTAATGTGATTCCCGGCGTTGCGATAGCCACGGCATTGATGCCGCCGCTCTGCACGGCAGGTTACGGGCTCGCCACCTGGCAGCTGAATTATTTCTTCGGAGCGTCATATCTTTTCATAATCAATTCGATCTACATAGCGTTCGCCACGTTCATAGGATGCAAGCTTTTAGGATACAAGAGAGCGGCGGCGG
>OFGR01003123.1_pt1 | contig 10131 bp, 9 predicted proteins | sample 1521811 | NCBI WGS metagenome assembly OFGR01 (sample SAMEA3504098, study PRJEB24116) | mouse gut metagenome | biome: mouse gut; feature: mouse-associated habitat; material: faeces | place: Denmark | collected 2011
GAAAGAAATATGCCACCTGGGATCTGGACATTGAAAAGGCGACGCTTAGGCAGGTGGTGGAGAAAGACGGCGGGGATTTCAGCAAGGTGGAATTGATCCCAAGCACAGTGACTGATGAGGTGTCGGCGCTGAAGAGCAAATCGGTGGACGCAATCTGGATCTTCTATGGATGGGCAGGAATCGCAACGGAGGTTGCCGGTCTTGAGACGGATTATTTCGCATTCCGGGATATTGATCCTGTATTTGACTACTATACGCCTGTGATCATCGGGAATCAGAACTGGCTTAAGGAAAATGAGGAGACGGCCAAATCATTTCTTGGAGCAGTGAAGAAAGGATACGAATTTGCCATAGATAATGCGGACGAAGCCGCGGATATCTTATGCCAGGCAGCGCCGGAGTTAGATAAGGAAATGGTCCTTGCAAGCCAGAAATACATGGCCGGTCAGTATCAGGCCGAGGCAGACCAATGGGGGTACATTGATCCGGAAAGATGGAACGCATTCTACAGCTGGATCAGTGAGAAGGGCTTATCGGAAGAAGAGATTCCGGAGGATACCGGATTCACGAATGAGTATTTGGAGTAGGAATTATGGCGGAACTAAAAGTATCAGGGATCACTTTTGCATATGAGGAGACGCCTGTCCTTAAGGATGTGAATGTAGAACTGCATGAGCATGAACTGGTGAGTATTCTCGGAGCCAGCGGGTGCGGAAAGACGACGCTGTTCCATATCATCTCCGGGCTTCATAAGCCGCGGCAGGGAAAGGTGACGTTAAACGGGAAGGATATCACAGGCTGCCCCGGTCAGATCAGCTATATGATGCAGAAGGATCTGCTATTGTCTTACCGGACCATAGAGGACAATGTGAGCTTGCCGCTTGTGCTTAAGGGAGAGTCGAAAAGGAAGGCCAGGGAGAAGGTATCGATTTATTTTGAAGAGTTCGGATTGGAGGGAACACAGAGAAAATACCCGCGCCAGCTGTCCGGAGGCATGCGGCAACGGGCGGCTCTGCTTCGAACCTATATGTTTTCCAGGGATGTAGCTTTGCTGGACGAGCCGTTCAGCGCTCTTGATACCCTTACAAAGAGCGAGATGCACAGATGGTATCTGGATGTCATGGATAAGATCCATCTGTCTACCCTCTTTATTACCCATGATATTGACGAGGCGATCCTTCTGTCAGACCGGATTTATCTCCTGACGGGGAAGCCTGGCCGGGTGACAGAGGAAATTATGATAAAAGAGCCGAAACCCAGAAAAAGAGAGTTTAATCTGACGGAAGAATTTCTGGGATATAAGCGCCGGATTCTGGAAAGGCTTTAGCGCAAAATGATACGGATTTAAGAGAAGGTTTCGCCTTCTCTTTACTCATGTATAGATCCGCCTGTACTTGCCGGGCGGCATCCCTTCTTTTTTGACAAAGATATTGATCAGGCTGCCTGCAGACGAGTATCCTACTTCGCAGGCAATTTCTTCGATAGATTTGGAGGTTCGTGCAAGCAGTATCTTTGCCTGGTTCAGCCGGGTATTGATAACAAAGTCCATCGGAGAAAATCCCGTCTGCTCTTTGAAGCAATGTGCGAAGTAGTAAACACTTAAATTCGTTTCTTTAGCGAGACTTTCAAGAGTGATCGTTTCCGTCATATTGGAACGGATGTAACGGATAGCATTTTCAATCGGATTCTCATTCTCGTACAACTGTTTTTCAGGCGCCAGCAGATATTCAAAGAGATGGTAGATACGCATGGAGCTTTGGAACATAGTTTCGATCCCGTCGTCCTGATAGAAACGAACCATATTATAGAGCAGATTCCCGATCAGTATGTTGTCTTCATGACGGATCAGCGGTCCGGATTGCTTCAGGATATGCTGACAGATCTCATGGGAATTCGAGCCGTCAAAATGCATGTATAAGAATTCCAGTCCGTCCCTGGCGTGATAATAATGTGGTTCTGTGCAGTCCAAGAGGACTACATCGCCTTTTTGGGCTTCAAAGACCAGATCTCTGTATTCAAAATGAAAATTCCCATTTCTAACATATACGACCAAAAGCGGAGAATAGAAATCCCGTTTCATATAGTAGTTCCCTGTGCAGTAGTAGTGTCCGCACCAAATAGGGTAGAAATATAAAACCGGCGAAGAATATAAGCAGTCCATGTATGACTGCGCCAGACTGGCAGGAAAGCTTGGCGTGAAGAAGATCGTAGCGATGGCAGGGCTCCCTGCCGGCAATGAGACGGATACAACACCGAATTGGATCACTTCGACTGTTTCATGGCCCGACTTCATGGCTCCGGCTTATGAATATCAGTGGAAAGTTACGATAGAGTTTTGGAGAAAATTCGCCGCGCATTGTAAGGAATGCAAAGTAGAACAGATCGCTATCGAAGAATTTCCGGGGACCATGGTATGGTCTGCCGAGACGATGCTGAAACTCCGGGAAGCAACAGATCCAATGATCGGAATCAACCTGGATCCTTCTCATATGATGATTCTTGGTGCAGATCCGATCGCGGCAGTACGGGCTCTTGAGGGATGCATCTTCCATGTACACGGCAAAGACGCACGTATCGAGAGAGGGCTTTCGGACATCAACGGAATCCTGGAACCAAGACCGGTAACCGAATCTTCGAAACGTGTATGGAATTATGTTGCCGTCGGCTGCGGCAAGGATCTGAAGTGGTGGAAAGAGTTCTTCTCCGTGCTCAGCATGATGGGATATAAGGGAGATGTATCTCTTGAAATGGAAGACCTTACTATGTCGGTGGAGGCAGGCGTCAGAACATCCATCGATGCATTGGAGCAGACGATCAGCAGATAGATTGGAGATCTTATATGAAAATAGCATTTGACGTGGATGTTCTTGCAAAGCAGATGGATATTAACAGAATGGTGCATCAGGTGGCAGACTGGGGATACAAGTATATTGAGCAGTCCCCGCATCCCCGCATCAATCCATTTTATAAACACCCGCTCTTTTCAAAAGAGTGTGAGATGCAGTATCGGAAGGCGCTTCGGGAGACGGGGGTTGAGATATCTTCATTTATCGTGGTATACCGTTGGTCGGGACCAACGGAAGAGCAGAGACGGTTCGCCGTATCGAACTGGAAACGGATGATCGAGATTGCCGTGGATATGGGAGTGACTGTGATCAACACAGAATTGTCCGGAGATCCAAACCAGCAGGAGATCTGTAATGGAATGTGGTTTCGATCCATGGAAGAACTGCTTCCGATAATTGAGAGAGAAGGGCTTCGGGTAGAAATCCAGTCTCATCCTTATGATTTCTGCGAATTAAATAATGAGACCTGCGACATGGTAAAGTCCTTCCGTTCCAGAAATCTGGAATATGTCTATTCTTCCCCTCATGGCTTTTTCTATGACGAGGGAAAAGGGGATGTGTGTTCCATGCTTCGGTATGCCGGTGATGAACTGACACATGTATTGTTTGCAGATACCTTTAACCAGACTCTGGACTGCAGATATATCGCCAATCCTCCGTGGCTGAATGCAAGAGGCAGATCCGACGTGACGATCCATCAGCATCTGGCTATGGGCGAGGGCGACGTGGATTTTGACGGAATATTTGCAACTTTAAGAAAGATGGATTTTGCAAACAGGCAATTAAGTCTGGACGCGCCAAAGGCAGGCGGTGATAATATTGCATGCGTATCCATGTTTGGATTCCCGGAGAAGATGGACCGCCAGGCGCCGGAAGCAAGAGAACGAATTGAGAAAGAATTACTGTAGTTAATATATGAAAAAACTGCCGGAAGTCTTTGTGACATTTCCGGCAGTTTTTGGAAACACAAAGGAATGTGAAGAAAGGAAAGAGGATATGAAAGAAGAGAAGGCGGAGGCGAAGGAGAGAAAAATACCGAATCAGGAGTCAGGACGTATTGGATGGAGGATCCGGTTTGCGTATGGCTGCGGCGATACGGCATGTAACGTGGTATTTGGAATGATCAGCACATTGCTGACACTGTTTTATACCGATTACGTGGGAATCAGCGCGGCAGCAGTCGGGCTTGTCATGCTGCTGTCACGTTGTTTTGACGGAATATCCGATGCGGTTATGGGGTTGATCGTTGAGAAGACGAATTCCCGGTGGGGTAAATCAAGACCATGGGTTCTCTGGATGAGCGTACCGTATGCGGTATCGGCAGTGCTGCTATTTACCGTGCCGCATACAACGGAATTTCTTCAGATTATGTATATGTTCGTTACATATAATTTCTGTACGACAGTCTGCTACACAGCGATCAACCTTCCTTACAGCAGTCTTTCGGCAATGATGACGAGAGAGTCGGCAGAACGGGATATGCTGAGTATCGTACGTATGGGGTTATCGCCCTTTGGGCGGATCCTTGCCGTTACCTGCACGATGCCGGTGGTAAAGATCTTCGGCGACGATCAGGCGGCATGGGCGAAGACCATGACAGTATGGGCGGTGATCGCTTTGATTCTTCTGATGGTTTGTTTTCTTAAGTGTGAAGAAAAGGTAGAGATTGAAGCTAAGAAGAAACAGGCGAAGATTCCGCTTAGACAGTCTGTCCGGGCGTTGGTTACGAACCAGTACTTCTGGGCTGCGGTAATCCTGTGGACGATGCAGAACGCAATTTATTGTGTGACAGGCACGATCCTGCCTTATTACTGTAAATATGTGTTTGAAAATGACACCTGGATGTATAGTGCGCTGTATCTGGCTGAGACGCTGACCATTGTAGCCGTCACGTTTTGCTCGCCGATTCTTCTGAAAAAGTATGGAAAGAGGAATATGTCTCTGGCAGGAATCGTTCTTGCATTATTAGGACAGATTTTGTTTTTCCTGAACCCGTACAGTTTCCGGTGGATGGCCGCAAGCTGCATAATACGCGGGATTGGTTTGTCGCCGATGAATTCTGTGGTATTCGGTATTATCGGGGATGTTGTGGAATTCGGACAGTGGAAGACGCATCTGCGCCAGGAAAGCCTGATCTTTGCAGGCGGTTCGGTAGGGCAGAAACTCGGCGCAGGCCTGACATCCGCGGTTATTACTGGATTTTTAACCCTGGGCGGCTATATTAGTTCTTCAGCGGGGGCTGCAGCTCAGCCCGAAAGTGCAATAAATATGATTATTAATTTATACAAATTCGGACCTTTGGTAATATGGGTGATATTGATCATTACATTGAATTTGTATAAGTTGGATCAAAAGTATCCGGCGATCATGAAAGAATTAAAAGAAAGAGAGGGAAGAGGGGAATTATAGAAATCCTTAAAAAGGTACTTGAAATTTTCTTGCACGCGTGCTATTATACAAATAACAAAGAAACACGCAATATAGCACGCAAAATGCGGGAAAGCACGCACGGAAAAACGTGTGCCCCCCGGAAAGGAAAAGAGGAGAAAGATTATGGCAAGAGAATTTATTGTACCAGGGCAGATCATTACGGGAGCAGGAGCGCTTCAGGCGGCTAAGGAGACGTTTGGGCAGCTCGGCAGGAAGGCGATGATCGTAACGGACAAGGTAATGATCGATCTTGGAAATTGTGCAAAAGTAGAGACAGCCCTTAAGGATCAGGGGATTGCTTACACGGTTTATTCTGAGATCGTGGGCGAGCCTACGGATATCATGATTGAAAACGGTTTAAAGCAGTACAGGGAAGAAGGATGTGATTTTCTGATCGCGCTCGGCGGGGGAAGCCCGATCGATTCCATGAAGGCGATCGGCTCCCTGGTAAAGAACGGCGGTGATATCACCGATTATATGGGCAAGATCCGCCGATGGCGGCGATCCCGACTACGGCGGGAACCGGATCGGAGGCAACTCAGTTTACCATCATCACAGATACGAAGAAGGATGTCAAGATGCTGTTGAAGGGGAAGGCGCTGATGCCGACTATCGCCGTCAGCGATCCGCAGTTTACCATGACGGCGCCTCCGAAGATCACGGCGGCGACAGGTCTTGACGCACTCTGCCACGCCATAGAGGCTTATACCTCCAGACAGGCGCAGACGTTATCCGACACCTTTGCGGTGTCTGCGGTAAAGCGTATCTTTAAGTATCTTCCGACGGCGTTCCATGACGGGAAGAATGAAGAGGCGAGGATTGAGATGTCGGTAGCGGCGCTGGAGGCGGGGATCGCGTTCAACAATGCGTCCGTAACTCTGATCCATGGAATGAGCCGTCCGATCGGCGCGCTGTTCCATGTGGCGCACGGTCTTTCTAATGCGATGCTGATGAAGGAGTGCTTAAGCTTTGCCCTTAGCGGAGCTTATGACCGGTTTGCAGAACTGGGAAGAAGCATCGGTGTGGCGTCGGCAGAGGATACGGATAAGACTGCCGGCGAGAAGTTCCTTCGGGCGGTGGAGAAGCTGGTCGAAGAGCTTGAGACGCCGACGCTTGAAGAGTTCGGGATAGATAAGGATGCATTCTTTGAGGCGATCGGCAAGATGGCGTATGACGCGCTTGACAGCGGAAGCCCGCAGAATACAAGACGGGACATTACGCAGGCGGATATCGAGCAGATGTACAGGAATCTTTGGCAATAGAAGACCTGGCAGAGAAAGATGTGGATTTTATGGAACTTACAAGAACTCAAAAAAGACAAAGATTACTCATGATGATGTCCGGCGCGTTTGCGATCTTCTTCACCGGATTTCCCCACGTATGGTCTATCTATCAGCCATATGTGATGGAACAGGCGGGATGGTCCCAGGGGCAGGCGTCCATGTGCTTCTATCTGGCGCTCAGTGCGTTTGTATTCGGAAATATCATCGGCGGGAGAATCCAGGATCAGTATGATCCAAGAATCGCCGCATTTATCGGAGGAGGCGTCTTCACGGCGGGAATCCTGTTGTCTGCCTTCCTGATCATTCCGTCGCCCGTCCCCATCTATCTGACCTATGGGGTGATGCAGGGCTTCGGACAGGGGATGATCTATACGACGATCATTTCCACTGCGCAGAAATGGTTCCCGGGGCGTACCGGGTTCGCGTCCGGCGTGGTGATCACGGCAAACGGGCTGTGCGGGTTCTTCCTTGCGCCGGTGAGCCGGACGCTCCTGGAAACGGGAGGGCCAAAGCTTGCATTTCTTGTGATAGGATCGGCTGTTGCCGTATCCTGGATCTTATATAGTATATTTCTAAGCCTTCCGGATCCCCTGTGGAGAAAGAAGGAGGAAGAAAGACTTGCCGCCGGACAGGGAAACCATACGGAGCTTAACCAGAAGCAGTACACGGCTTCTGAGATGATGAGGACCAGAAGCTTCTATCTTCTGCTTGCAACGATGCTGTTTGGACTGCTCTCGTATTTCATGCTGTCGCCGGTGTCCCAGACCTATCAGATCGAGATGGGGATTCCGGTATCGGCTGCCGTAAGCGCGGTTATGTTCGGCTCGGCTATGAACGCGGGGACAAGGCTTCTGCTTCCCACACTTGCAGATAAGGCGGGAAGGAGTATCTGTATCAAGGGAGTTCTGGCAGTGTCGGTTGCGGCAATGCTGGTACTATCTACGGCGCATTCCTATGCGGTAACGGCGGCGATCATCGTGATGTATGGCTGTTACGGCGGGATCATGGGAAGCTTTCCGTCCTTTACCAGTTCGGTGTTCGGACTTGAGCACGCGGGAGAAAACTATGGATTCGTCATGTTCGGTATTGTGATCGCCACCTTTGGAGCGCCGGCGGTCACAGGGTTTATCACAGGAAATGGATATGGTATGCAGGCAGTGTTCGCGGTGGGTGTGATATCTGCATTGACCGCATTGATCTGTATGATGCTGCTTGGCAGGGAATTAAAGAGGATAGACGGATCGCAGGATCTGGCGGCAAAAAAGGAGGTACAAAGAGATGGCACTGGTAACGATGAAAAAACTGTTAGAGCAGGCAGGTAAGGAGAACAGGGGCGTGGGCGCGTTCAGCGTCGGCAATATGGAGATGGTCAAGGGAGCCGTTTGGGCGGCAGAAGAGCTTGACACGCCTATTATCCTTCAGATCGCGGAGGTACGGCTTCCCCATTCCCCGCTTGCCCTCATGGGACCGATGATGGTGCAGGCGGCGAAGGAAGCGAAGGTGGACGTGGCGGTCCATCTGGACCACGGGCTTACGATGGAGACGGTGAAGAAAGCGCTGGAGCTTGGATTTACCTCTGTGATGTACGACAGTTCCACCTATCCCTTTGAGGAAAATATGGCGCGCACCAGGGAAGTCGTAGAGATTGCGAAGAAATACGGAGCAACCGTAGAGGCGGAGCTTGGATTGGTGGGAGGCAGTGAGGACGGAAGCTGTGACCACGGGATCCGCTGTACGGATCCGGAGGATGCGAAGGTCTTCTGCGAGAACACGGGGATCGACGCGCTTGCTGTCGCCATCGGAAACGCGCATGGGAATTACCCGGTTGCGCCGACACTGGCGTTTGACGTGCTGGAAGAGATCGACCAGAAGACAGAGATCCCATTGGTACTGCACGGCGGGAGCGGGATCACAGACGAGGATTTCAGGCGCGCTATTTCCCTTGGGATCGTGAAGGTGAATATTGCGACGGCAAGCTTCAACCAGCTGACGAAGCGGGCGGAGGAGTATTTCCGGACAGAAGGGGCGCATAATTACTTCAAGCTGAATGAAGCCATGGTTCAGGGGACATATGAGAATGTACGGCACCATATAGAAGTTTTTAATTGTAAGAAGCCGTTATAAATCTCTAATTGAAGAAGCAGGAATCGAGTACAGCATTGCATAAATAACGGTGAATAATGTGCTTGATATCTGCGTCAGATGTGCGTCTGCGATCCGACGGTGTAGAGGGCTGCGTCTAGTACATCGAATAATATAGTAACCAGCCATATAACTTGCCTGATTTTCTATCTGCGTCGTTGGCATTACGTCTCATTTTTCCGCCTTGCTTATGAAAAATCATTCTGCGTTATATGGCTAAGAACTTATTTTTCGGTGTACTAGTATTCAGGGCTGTTGCGTAATACCGGTGTTATTTCGCAACAACCCTTTCTTTTTAGTTTTTTTGCCGTCAACCGTGGATCATCACAACCACGGTGAAGGAATGTTCATCATAGCTGACCTCCACATACCCTTCATATTTCGCCGCGATCTGCTTAACATTCTTAAGCCCGATCCCGTGCAGACCGGCATCCTTCTTACTGGTGACGAAACAGCCGTTTTCTTCTGTCACCTCGTTTGCTTTGGAATTCACCACTTTATAACTGAAAAATCCCTTCTGGCACCGCGCTTTCACGGAGAGGAAACGTTCGGAGGCTTCGGGGATCTTCCGGCACGCTTCAATGGCGTTGTCAAGGGTATTGGAGAGCAGGGCGCACAGGTCAATGTCCTCCATCTGCGGATCCTCGGTAAGGTCGATCTGGAATTCACAGCGGATCTGCGCCTCTGCCGCCGACTGTTCCTTGCTGTTAAGAACCGCATTTACCACTTCATTAGAACAATAAGACTTTGCCGTGACCGCAAATTCCTGGTTAAGCTCTGCAAGGTAATTCTTCGCCTCCGGCGTCTTCTCGTCAGCGATCAGCATTCCGATGATATTCAGGTGGTTCTTCATGTCATGGCGCAGTTTCCTTACGGTCTGCTGGTTCTTCTCGATTTCCTCGTAATAGGATTTCTGATAGGAGAGCATCCTTAACTCCATGTCTGTCTTGACCGCCCGCGCCATATAAGTGCACAGATAGAAGCACCCAAGGCTGGTGAAAAGGCTTGCCGCGCAGGTCGGGTATGCGAGATATGAGTTTGCCGTAACACAGCTGTAGATCACGGATATGATTCCCGTGAAGGAGGTCATGGAGACCAGATCTATGACCATCCACATCTTCTTCGTCAGGAGATGGACCGTATCGGAAAGCCAGTTTTTCAGACAGCGGTATATGAAGTAGTAGACCGGGATCCGCAGGAACATGGTAAAGGTATGTAAGAAGGTTTCCGTATACGGGTTCATATTCCGGTTGAAGATGTATTCCCACACCAGTGATCCGACATCCTGCGTCACATATGAGATGGAGGTGATGATCGGAAACAGGATGATGGAAGCAGACAGCTTCAGATACCATTCTCCCTTAAAAAATAAAAAGAGCGCCGACGCAAGAAGAAGCAGGCACGCGGTAAGCCCGGTGAGCTCCTCTGGA
>OFGR01003124.1_pt1 | contig 10129 bp, 9 predicted proteins | sample 1521811 | NCBI WGS metagenome assembly OFGR01 (sample SAMEA3504098, study PRJEB24116) | mouse gut metagenome | biome: mouse gut; feature: mouse-associated habitat; material: faeces | place: Denmark | collected 2011
ATAAAGAAAGTTCTGCTTCTAAATAAGGCAAACTGTTTTCAATACTGCTTTTATCTATGGTATAGTCTGTCTTCGGTGTTTTAACGGCATTTGTGATATAGATACCCTTTTGCAATATGTCCTGTATGGAAGCGACCTCTGCACCCGCCCCTTGCAAAAGAGGAATAGTTGTTTTCAGATAATCAGCGTCGGGGGTTCCATAAAAATCCTGTAAAGGATCAGAGGGTACGACTTCATTTATCATAATTGCTTTAATTGTAAGTGGATCAATATCAAGGTTGTTTAGATATATGCCGTTTGCTGTACCTACTTTCGTTTCAAGTTCTTTTCTAATATTCATATTGTTCGTTCCATTCATCATAAAATTCTTTTAGAAAATCACGCATATATCCATCGCGTTTCTTTGCAATGGCTTTTGCACAATCAGTATTCATCATATCTTTGATCAGAAGAAGCTTTTCATAGAAGTGATTTATTGTTGTACCTTGGTTATTCCTATACTCAGTTTCGTTCATATTTGTATTGGGCTGACAATCTGGAATATGTATCACTCTATTATGATTTCCGCCATAAGCAAAAGCCCTGGCGATCCCGATCGCTCCCATTGCATCCAGTCGGTCTGCATCCTGAACAATTTTCCCCTCTATTGATTTGGGGGAGGTTGTCTCCGTACCTTTGAAAGAAATCTCTTTGATGATGTCAATTACAGTATCTACCGTATCCTTCGTAAGATGGCATTCTGACATAATACACCGTGCATTTTCGTAATCCGCTGTTTTAAATATCTTTATATCATCTGTATCATGCAGCAATGCGGCGACCATTACTATGTATTCGTTACATTTTTCTGTCTTTGAGATTTTTTCTGCAATATTTAAGACTCTTATGCTATGCCAATGATCATGTCCCGAACAATCATTTGCAAACAATTTCTTTATTTTCTGTTTGAGCATATATTTTGTCTGCTCATATTCATACATCAAATTATCCATTTTTCCAACCAACCGGCTACGCCATCCTCCTCGTTTGAAAACGTTATATCATCAGCGATGTTTTTAACCTCTTGTATTGCATTGCCCATTGCAACACCAACACCGCACATCTTTAGCATGCCGATATCTGCATGATCATCTCCAAAGGCAACGATCTCTGATACATCTACATGGCACGCTTCACATACTGCTAATATCGCTTTTTCTTTTGTGATCCCACTTTTCGTAAACTTATACCAATTGCCATCCGAAAAACGCTGACTGTCAAGTTCCGAATATTGTTTACATAATTTCTGTGCCAGATTGGGATCGGATATCTCAACACATATCTTTAAAGCTTCGTATTTAAAGTCCTTAAAATCCGTATATGTGCTGTCGCCCCAGTTTTTGTCCTGTTCTTTGGGATCAGTTTTATAGTTCCAGTAATGTGCATCTAATGTGTCAACCGTAATTTCACAATCTATACCACATATTTTTCTTGCTGATTCAATAAAGTCTTTTGTTGCTATTACTGAAAAAGTAGAAGAACAGATAATTTTTTCATTTACTCGAACCAATGCCCCGCCGCTGGAAATAAGAATATCCGGCTTCATTTCGCTTAAAAAGCTCAAACAATTTTGTTCACTTCTTGATGTTGAGATACCAATTAAATACCCACGTTCTTTGCATTTAGATAATATTTCCAGAGTATATTCAGATAAAGTTTTATCATTTCTTAATAAGGTGCCATCTAGATCAAAAAGTAATATTTTAGGGTTTCTCATGATATGATCCTCCTGAAATCAGATTCCTAAAAATGTGTTATGAATCTATGATAGCATATCCGTTGGTATTTATCATCAAGAAATTGTTATGTATGGCAAAGATCGAGATTGTTCGGAACAGATTGAAAAAGCAATTATATTGCTCGCGTTAATATGTAATATGTGATAATATAGTGATATGTATACAAATACATCTTATAACAAGATCTAAAGGGGTGTGCTGAAATGATCGAACTAAAAGGTGTTAATAAAAAATTTGAAGAAAAAAATGCAATAAAAGACATTAGTCTGGAAATAGAAAACGGAGTTTTCTTTGGATTGCTTGGTATAAACGGAGCCGGAAAAAGTACTTTGATCAAGATGATGACAGGTGTTATGCGACCTGATAGCGGTTCTATTCTTTATGATGGAAAATCAGTGTTTAAAAATGCGTCGATAAGACAAGAGATATTTTATCTTCCGGATGACTTTTTCTTTTATCAAGATGCAACGATAGAATCAATAGGAGATTTATACAAAAGTGTATATTTTCAGTTTGATATTGATCATTATATCACACTTACAGAGGAGCTGGGGTTCAATAAATATGACAAGATACGCGTGTTTTCAAAAGGAATGAAGAGACAAGTTGCTATAGCATTGGCGATTTCCAGCGGGACATCATATATCTTGTGCGATGAAATCTTCGATGGGTTGGATGTAGTAATTCGAAAAAAAATTCAGTCGCTTTTAAGAGATACGATCACTCGAAATAAAACAACGGTTGTTGTGGCATCACATGATCTGAATGAATTAGAGAGTATAGCGGATTCCATAGGGATTATCCATGGCGGGGGAATTTTATTATCACGTGAGATAAAAAATATAAAGTTTAATGTACATAAATATCATTGTATATTTGGGGATAAAGGCGATATTGAATTAGAGAATGAATTAGATATACTTTATGCAAAACAAGACGGATTTTTATTGACTATTCTGGTGCAAGGAAAAGAAGAAGAAATAGAACGCGTTATAAATAAAAAAAGACCGATCATATTTGAAAAAAGACCATTATCAATAGAGGAGATGTTTAGATACGAAGGAGAACGGATAGGATATGACATCAGCGAAATTGTTTATTAGTGTATTTAAAGGCAATATAAAAAGATCAGCATGGCTTATTTGTGTTGAAATTCTGCTATACGGAATGTATATTTTAGATTTTTCGATGGCACAAAATAGAGTCAATTTTATTTTTGGGGATTTTTTTCTGGGACCGGCTAATAGAACTGTTTTCTGGGTGACCTTGTTAACAGCAATTCAAGGGTGGAGTTTTTTGTTTTCAGAAAGGAGATCAACCTTCTATTTGGCACTTCCAGTAAATAGAAAAACATTATTCCTGGGGATTTATTTAAGTGGAATCGTTATAAATCTTATCATATGCACGATAAGCCGGATCATTTGTTTCTTGATCCAGAGTCAAAGAAATGAAGAGGCTCTTCTTCTTTGCTTTATTGGATTGGGATTGAATATGGTTGGTTTCTTATATGTGTATACATTTTCAGCTATGATCATGTTCTTGGTGGGGAAATTTTTTGCAGCTATTCTCGGAATGCTGGTGTTCTTTTCCTACGGTACATTAGTGATCGGTTATATCGGGGGGAAATATAGTAAAGCTTTTTTCTCTACATTTTACAAGATAAATTTGATGGAGCAGCTATCTTGTTATTTGTCTCCGCTAGGACTATATTCAGATCTGACAGGGGTGAATGGATATGCTGATATCGGGGAATGGACGATAGGAGATAGGGTTCCGTATCTTGTAGTTATGGTTTTGGCTAGTATTGTCTTCGGGGTATTTGCTTATTTTCTATTTGAAAACAGACCAGTAGAAGCACTTGGGAAAGTGCTTACATCAAAAAAGACAGAAGTATTGACCCGGTATCTTGTGTGTGTTCCATTTGCATTATCAGGGGGATATGCATTTATGCTTTGTTCCAAAAGCCAGAGATCGTTATTGGCTTTATTTATCGGAATTGTGACAACAGCCTTAGTAGGCGATTATATTCTGCGAGTTGTTTATGAAATGAGTTTCAGGCATGTCAAAAGATCAATTATATGCAATTTGTTGGTACTTTGCACAAGTACGTTTGCAGCATTATCGTTTTATTATGATTGGTGGCAGTTTGATTCATATTTTCCAAACGCACAAGACGTAGAGAGCGTCGCGATAAGCGTAAAAGGAATTGATGATCCCTTATATGAGGAGACGGAAGACGATGCAAATGCAGAGCTGCGGATGGAAAAAATGGTGCTTAGCGGCAACGCAAAAGCAGAAAGCTTAGAGTGGTTGAAGACGATTGCAGAAAATCAAACCCAGGAAAATGTGATTTCACATGTGTCAGCCGCTTATCGTCTGAAGGATGGGAAGATAATATACAGGCGTTATGCGATCTCTGACAGCGACGGTCAACTAGAAGGATTTAGAAACGTATATAACACATCAGATTACAAAGAAAACACGAATTCATTAGCAGAATATAGTACCGTTGGAAAATATGAGTTCATATGGTCAAATGGAATAGAAGAATATCGCTTAAATCTGACGGATGATGAAAAAGAAAAGCTTTTGGATCGCTATAAAGAAGACCTGGCAAGATTGACCTTCGAAGATGCGGCAAAACAGAGCCCTGTCAGTTGTTTGAAGTTAGTCCTTCCTACCAGAACGGAAGGAGACGTGGGCTATATATATGCAGACTATGTTGAAACGATCGCTTATTTAGAGAGCTTGTCTGTTCCGGTACAAAAGAATATTTTAGAGTATGATATACAAGAATTGCAGATTATCCATAAACGTGCTGATGGATCGAAAGAAATAGAATTAATAGATGACCGGCAGGAAATAGATGCTGTCAGTAAGAAATTAGTATGGAAAAGCTGTGCGATCAATCAAACTTTAAGACCAGTTGAAGATGAGGTTATTGTTAAGTATCTGAGTGATAATAACCCAATAGCATATGGATATATTGATTGCAGGATAGAGCAATGACAGAGTTCGATTAGCTGCGGATCAGAACAGAATATATGGTTGATAGAGCCTCATTCAACTGAAAAGAAACAATCAGCAGAATTCATGTTTTTTTCACAAAATTGCTTCCTGAGTTTATTTTCAGTTTAACAAACTGTTGTAAGTTATAAAAATCGAGCCCGATAATATGAAGGGACAGATCAAAACAATATAATTTATGCAGGAGGGTTGCTATGATAGCAGTTGAGCATTTGACGAAATGTTACGGTGATTTTATGGCTGTGAGCGACTTGTCCTTTGAAATTGACGAAGGGCATGTATATGGCTTCCTGGGGCCTAATGGGGCGGGAAAGTCTACGACAATGAACATTATGACAGGCTGCCTGTCAGCGACGGAAGGGCATGTACGGATCAACGGGTATGATATTTTTGAAGAACCGGAACGGGCGAAAAAGACGATCGGCTATCTTCCGGAACAACCGCCGCTTTATATGAATGAGACGCCCGCCGAATATCTGAAATTCGTAGGCGAAGCGAAGGGACTTAAGGGACTGGAACTGAAAAAGCAGATTGAGGATGTGGCGGGGCAGACAAAGATAGAGCATGTAATGGATCGGCTGATATCCAATTTGTCGAAAGGATACCGGCAGAGGGTGGGGATTGCCCAGGCGCTGCTTGGAAGTCCCCGGGTAATTATTCTTGATGAACCGACAGTGGGGCTTGATCCGATTCAGATCATAGAGATCAGGGATCTGATCCGGCAGCTGGGGGAGGATCATACGGTTATACTGAGTTTCCATATTTTATCCGAGGTTCAGGCTATCTGTGAAAAGGTTTTGATCATATCGCAGGGAAAGCTGGTTGCTTTCGATAAGCCGGAAAATCTGGAGAAGCTGCTGCTGGCATCCAACGGCATCACTTTTACGGCGGAGGCATCGAAAGAAGAAATTGATGAAATCCTTCCTAAGATCAGTCGGATTACAGAGTGGGATGTGAAAACGCAAGAGGATGGGCTGACAGCGGTAAGTGTGAGGACAGGATCTGAGAATGTAAAAGAAATCAGCCGGGAACTCTTTTTCGCGTTTGCTGATAAGAAAAAAGCTATTTTAGAGATGTCGTCTAAAAAAGCGAATCTGGAAGATGTATTTATTGAATTGACGGAGGGAGACGATCGAGCAGTAAGTGACTCGTTAGAGGAAAGCGGGGTGGACGTGGAATGATCGCAGTATTAAAGCATGAATTGTCAGGGTATTTCCATTCCCTGACCGCATATATATTTTCCGCTTTTCTGTTAGCTTTCGTAGGAATCGGCGCTTTGATCTATAATATCCAGTCGGCTGTGGCAAATTTTGAATATGTATTAGGTTATGTATGTCTTGGATTTGTAGTGATCATCCCGATCTTGACCATGCGTGTGATCGCCGAGGAGCGAAAACAGAAAACAGACCAGCTTCTATATTCCCTGCCGATCCGGACATCCCAGATCGTGGTGGGGAAATACCTTGCACTTCTTGTAGTTTATCTGGTCCCATTGTGCATTGTTGCCCTTTACCCGCTTATCTTTGCACAGTTTGGGGAGGTTTATCTGCTGACTTCCTATGGTTCTCTTTTTGCGTTTTTTGTTATGGGAGCGGCGATGATCGCCGTAGGCACATTTATTTCTTCCCTGACGGAGAATCAGGGGTTTGCGGCTGGAATCGCCATACCGGTTATTCTGCTGAACTATTATAGTGTGACATTAGCGGAATATGTATCGGCAACAGCGTCGGGTTCTGCGGCCGCGTTGATCGTAATTGCAGTTCTGTTAGGATTGCTCATACGCCATCTGACGAAAAACCAGAACTTAGCGTATGGGATCTGTTTTCTCATTATGCTGGCTGTGGCAGTTCTGTTTTTTACAGACAGCTCAAAATTCGAAGGATTGCTGCCGGATATTATGACGAAATTGTCGTTGTTTGAGAGGTTCTATACCTTTGTAAATGGTGTCTTTGACCTGACGGCGCTGATATATTATGCAACGGTGATCATATTCTTTTTATTCCTGTCTGTACAGTCCCTTGAGAAAAGGAGGTACAACTAATGAAACAGTTATCTTTTATGAAAGCATCTTTTATGGGAGATCCAGGGAATAAGCGCTATAACAATCATCAGATCGCGATGAAAGGCGGTTCCTATTCTCTGGCAATGACAGGGATCGTGCTGGCGATCCTGGTGGTTGTAAATATATTTGCGTCTGTACTTCCAACCACATTGACGAAGTATGATATCAGTTCTGCGAAGCTTTATTCGGTTACGAGTAATACAAAGGTGGTCGTGAACGCATTGAAAAAAGATGTGACCATTTACTGGATTGTCCAGGCGGATGCGGAGGATGATGTGATTGAGAACCTGCTGGCAAAATATGAAAGCCTGTCGGAGCACATCAGGGTTGTGAAGAAGAATCCGGATGTATACCCGGCCTTCGCAGACCAGTATACTTCAGAGGAAGTACCCAATAACAGCCTGATCGTGGAGTGTGATGATCGCAGCCGGTTTATCAGTTACAACGATATTTATCTCACAGAGGAGAATATGTCCACGTATTCTTATGATACATCCTTTGACGGAGAAGGTGCGGTCACATCTGCCATTGATTATGTGGTGACGGAGGAGCTGCCTCAATTATATATATTAGAAGGCCATGGAGAGGCAGAACTTTCTTCGGTGTTTGGCGAGCAGATCGAAAAGGAAAATATAGAGACGACCACATTTTCACTTTTGAATGAAGATTCTGTGCCGGAAGAAGCAGATTGCGTATTGATCTATGGACCGACCAGCGATATTTCCGCAACGGAAAAAGAGATACTGTCGGAATATACCGCAGGGGGCGGGAAGCTGATGGTTCTTGCAGGACCTTTGGAAGAAGGAAAACTGGAAAATCTGTATAGTCTGCTGGCAGACTATGATGTGGAAGTGACAGAGGGGATCGTGGTGGAGTCGGATCGTGAACATTATGCATTCCAGACGCCTTATATCCTGCTTCCGGAGATTGGGACCAGTGAGATTACCGAGCCTTTGATCGAGGAGAATTATTATGCGATCATGCCGATCGCCCAGGGATTGACCGTTCGGGATACTTCCGGTGCGGTGACAGAGCTTCTGACGACTTCTGAGACGGCATACAGTAAGACGGCGGGCTATGACATTTCAACTTATGAAAAGGAAGACAAAGATGCTGACGGTCCATTTGCATTGGCTGTATCCATAGATTGCGGCAATGAAGGGCAGATTGTCTGGTTTGCGTCTGCTGATCTGCTGGATGACACGTATAACTCCTATTCTTCCGGCGCCAATCTGGATCTGGGAATGAACACCCTGTCTTCGCTCATGGGAGAACGGGAGGCGGTTGCTATCCGCAGTAAGTCTTTAAGCTATAATTACCTTACCATCAGTGAATCCACATCATCATTCTTAAAATTGCTCATGATCGGAGGATTTCCACTGGCATTTCTTGGAGCAGGGATTTATACGATCGTAAGCAGAAGGAGGCGGCAAAATGAACCGGTCTAAACGATTATCTGTACTTCTTTGTGTCCTGGTGATTTTCTGTGCATTGACACTGGGAGTCAGTAAGTATGAAGAACGCAAGGAGAAGATCAAAAACAGTGATGAGATCATCTTGGAGCTTAACAGTGAGGATGTGACAGAACTTTCCTGGGAATATGGAGCAGAAACATTTGCCTTTCATAAGGATGAAAACTGGCTGTATGACGAAGATGAGCATTTTCCGGTAAATGAAGAGAAGGTGGATCAGCTGCTTGAGAATTTCCAGTCCTTTGGGGTTTCATTTATTATCGAAGACGCAGAGGATTTAAGCCAATATGGGCTTGGCGATCCGCTCTGTACGATCCATATCGGTCTGGAAGAGGAAAACTATGAGATCTTGCTGGGGAATTACAGTGAGATGGATGAAGAACGGTATGTTTCGATCGGGGATGGAAATGTGTATCTTGTGAAGGATGATCCGCTGGACTCCTTTGATATTGAATTGAGCGATATGATACAGCATGATGAGATCCCGGAATTTGATTCTGTTACAGAAATTCAGTTTGCAGGCAGTGAAAATTATAAAGCTGTATATAAGGAGGATAATAAGGTTACTTATAGTAAGGAGGACGTATATTTTGTAAAGGAAGGTTCCGGGGAACTGCCGTTGGATACCGGGAATATTGAGAATTATGTAGAGACGATCCATGAGCTGAATCTGACAAACTATGTGACTTATGATGTGACAGATGAAGAGTTAAAATCTTATGGCATGGACGATCCGGAGTTGACTGTAACCCTGCGATACAGGGGGCAGGATGAAGAAAGCGGGGAAGAAAAAGAAGAGACGGTTGTGCTTCATATCGCGCGCGATCCGGATGAGAAAGAGAAAGCAGAGGCGGAAGCTGTCAAGTCATCGGATGGTGATGAGTCCCAGGAGGATACAGAGACAGATTCAGAAGAAGAGGTTACAGCGTATCTAAGAGTCGGCGAATCGAAGATCATCTATCAGATCAGTGGATTGGACTATGAAGATCTGATGGAGGCTTCGTACAATGATCTTCGTCATCAGGAAGTGATATGGGCGGATTTCGAGGATATCAGCGGGGTAAAGATATCTTTAGAGGAGGTCGAGTACGAACTGACAGTAAAAGAAGAGGGGAAAGAAAAAATCTGGTATTATCAGGATGATGAGATTGAGACAGACGATTTCCGGAATGCACTTAACTCGCTGTCAGCGTCCGCATTTACAGAGGAAGAACCGGCAGATAAGGAGGAGATCAGCCTGACTTTACAGATTGATAATGAGAATCAGCCGGAAGCAGAGATAGAATTATACCGTTATGATGGAAATAAGTGTCTTGCAGTTGTTGACGGAGAACCGGTATCACTGGTTGATAGAAGTCATGTAGTTGATCTGATCGAAGCTGTGAATGCGATCGTATTGAAGTGTAAATTTTAGCCGGATGCATCCAGTGGATTGATATATAAGGTATGGAGAAAGATTATGACATATGAATTAGCAGCAATAGAAGATGCAAAGGCTGTGTATGAGGTCGTGCAGCACACTATAAAGTCAATATATCCGAAGTATTATCCAAGGGAAATAGTCGGCTTTTTCTGTGGGCATCACAGCGAAGAGGCGATAGAAAAGGATATTAAAGATGGTAATGTAAGCGTGCTGAAAATAGATGGAAATATCGTAGCAACAGGTTGTTTTGTGGACAACCACATTACAAGAGTATATGTATTGCCAGAATACCAGAGAAAGGGTTACGGCACATTAATCTGTAACGATTGTAATTAGGTATGCCATAACCTATTACTAAATTGGCATA
>OFGR01003125.1_pt1 | contig 10128 bp, 7 predicted proteins | sample 1521811 | NCBI WGS metagenome assembly OFGR01 (sample SAMEA3504098, study PRJEB24116) | mouse gut metagenome | biome: mouse gut; feature: mouse-associated habitat; material: faeces | place: Denmark | collected 2011
GGTAGCCATTTTGCCGCTGCCGGGGCCGGGGGCGGTGACCACCACCAGGGGGCGGCTGGTCTCGATGTAGTCGTTTTTGCCGAACCCCTCGTCGCTGACGATGTGGGCGATGTTGTGGGGGTAGCCGTCGATGGGGTAGTGACGGTAGACCCGCACGCCTAACCGCTCCAGACGGGTCTGGAACGCGTCGGCGGCAGACTGGCCCTTGTACCGGGTGACCACTACGCTGCCGACGTACAGGTCCATGGCCCGGAACGCGTCGATGAGCCGGAGCACGTCGCTGTCGTAGGGTATGCCCAGGTCGCCCCGGACCTTGTTGTTCTCGATGTCGGCGGCGTTGATGACCAGGATGATCTCCGCCTTATCCCGCATTTCCGCCAGCATCCGGATTTTGCTGTCCGGCTCGAAGCCCGGCAGAACACGGGAGGCATGGTAGTCGTCAAACAGCTTGCCGCCGAACTCCATGTAGAGCTTGCCGCCGAAATGGGCAATGCGCTCCTCGATGTGCCGGGACTGCATTTGCAGATATTTTTGATTGTCAAACCCTTCCAAAAACATGAATATTCCCCCTTTTTTTCCTCGTTTATTTTACGGCCTTGTCCGTCGGATGTCAACGGTCAATTCGCGCGGCTTTGGAAAAGGCGGGGTGGCTGCTGCCGGAGCCGCTCTGGGTGATAAAGCCCAAGATTTTGGATTTGTCCAGCTGGAGCGTCCGCCCCAAACGAACGCCCCTGTCCGGCGTTTACAGATTTTCCTTGAAAAACTGCTCCATTGCGGCGATGGCCGCTTCCTCCCCAGGGCCCTCTGCGGCCACGGTGACTTGGTCGCCCTGCTTCACACCCAGGCCCATCAGCTTCATCAGCTGGGAGGCTTTCACCGTCGTTCCGGCCTTGGTGACCGTCACTGCGGTGTCGCTGTGCGCCTTGGCGGCTTTGGCCAGCAGACCGGCGGAGCGGATGTGGATACCCAGGGGGTCGGTGACGGTGTAGGTGAATTCTTTCATGGGGGATACTTCCTTTCTGTTAAAATTCAATTTCCATGCCGTCAATGGGGTGGGTTTTCCCCCTCATCCGTCACCGCCTGCGGCGGTGCCTCCCTACTCCCTCTGTCTCGCTGCGCTCGACATCTCCCCCTGACAGGGGGAGTCGGCCTTCTCCCCTGGCGGGGGAAGGCTTATCGTTGCGTCTACCGATACTCCTGCTCGACTTTTTCATCGAAAAAATCTGATTGTGCATCCAGTGCGTCCTCCTGTGTGTTCTGTATGACCAGCCGGGAAAATTATATCAGTTTTGAAGAAGCGTGTAAATCCTCTATTCCCAAATCCGGCCAGTTATAGTATAATCAACCCAGTTAGAAACCGTCTCACGGGGGAGTGCTTCCGATGGAACAGAAATTGTACCGGCTGCTGGGTGTGAACCAGTATCGCAGATTTATTATCCAGGTAAAGAAGAAATACGACCAATGGCGGGGAAAGCCGGATACAGAGAATTATTTTCTGAAAAACCAGCTGATAAAAAACGCAGCAGAACACGCCGCAGGCTCCCAGAGTCGGACCGCGCCGACGCAAACGCATAAAACGGAATATCAGCCGCCCAAGGGCGGAGCCATCCGGCAGGAGATCAGACATGATTTCCTGCCGCCGTCTATGGCATATAAACAAAGGAGGACTCAATATGCACGCTGACCTCAACTGGCTGACCGACCCCACGGTCTTTCAGCACGGCCGTCTGAACGCCCACTCCGACCATATCTGCTATGCGTCCATGGAGGAGCTTTTTCAGGGCGAAACGTCTCTGCGCCAATCTCTGGACGGCATGTGGCGCTTTGCCTGGAGTCCAAAGCCCGCGTCCCGGCCGGAGGATTTCTGGCGGGAGGACTTTGACGGCTCCGGCTTCGGGACCATTCAGGTCCCCGGACACATGGAATTGCAGGGATATGGGCAAATCCAATATATCAACACCCTGTATCCCTGGGATGGCCGCGCCAAACTGCGTCCCCCGGAAATCGACTGGGAGAACTGTCCCGTGGGCAGCTATGTCCGGGTGTTCGACCTGGAGCCTGGACTGCGCGGTAAGAAGGTCTGCATCAGCTTCCAGGGCGTGGAGCAGGCCTTTTATCTCTGGCTGAACGGACATTTTATCGGCTACGCCGAGGACAGCTTTACCCCCTCTGATTTCGACCTGACCCCCTATGTGCGGGAGAAGGACAACCGGCTTTGCGTGGAGGTGTATAAGCGCTCCAGCGCCGCCTGGATCGAGGACCAGGATTTTTTCCGGTTTTCCGGCATATTCCGCTCCGTGTTCCTGTATGCCAAGCCCCGCGTGCATCTGGCAGACCTATGGCTCCAGACGGGGCTGGAGGAGGACAACACCACCGGTACGCTGTCCATCCGCCTGCTGGCCGAGGGGGAGACAGCTCACATGACAGTCGCTTGCCATATCTCCCACCCAAGCCAGGGCGTATTGTTTGACGGGCTTCTGGAGCTTGCCCCGGAGGGAGAATATCTCCGCAGTCAGCCGTTTCGTTTTCGGAATATCCTCCCCTGGAGCCACGAACACCCGGAGCTGTATCAGGTGCTGCTCCGCGCAGCTCCGGCGGACGGAGAACTGGCAGAGATAGTCCCGTATTGCACCGGCTTCCGCCGGTTCGAGCGGAAAAATGGCTTGATGCTCCTCAATGGGGAACGGTTGATGCTCAACGGGGTCAACCGCCACGAGTGGAACCCGGACACTGGACGGGCCATCGGCCCGGCGGACATGAAGGCTGCGATAGACGCTTTTAAGCGGGGCAGAATCAACGCTGTGCGCACCTGCCACTACCCCAATCAGACCGCATGGTATCACCTGTGCGACCGGAACGGCATCTATGTGATGGACGAGGCCAACTTGGAGAGCCACGGCTCCTGGCAGAAGCTGGGGCGAACGGACCCCGCCTGGAACGTGCCGGGCAGTCTGCCGGAGTGGCGGGACTGCGCGGTGGACCGGGCAAGGTCCATGCTTGAGCGGGACAAAAACCATGTATCGATTCTGTTCTGGTCCTGCGGCAACGAGTCCTACGCCGGGTCCAATATCCTGGCGATGGCGGATTTTTTCCGCCAGACCGACCCCAGCCGCCTGGTCCACTACGAGGGGGTGTTTCACTGCCGGGAATTTGACGGCATCTCCGATGTGGAGAGCCGCATGTACGCCCCGCCGGAGGATATCCGGGCCTATCTGGAGCGCGGGCCGGAAAAGCCGTTTCTCTTGTGCGAGTACATGCACAGCATGGGAAACTCCCTGGGAGGCATGGAGTCCTATATCCGTCTGGGAGAGGAGTTCCCCCAGTACCAGGGGGGCTTTATATGGGACTTTATGGACCAGGCCTTGTGGCGTGTCAACTGCAATGGACAGCGTGTTCTGGGCTACGGCGGGGATTTCGGCGAGCGGCAGACGGATTACGCCTTCAGCGGCAACGGCGTCGTCTTTGCCGGCGGCACCGAAAAGCCCGCCATGCAGGAGGTGCGCTATTGGTATGCCTCTGCCAGGGAGCGTGCGGCCCACGACGCGGCCAATAGGCGGGCGGCGGAACGTCTGACGCTTCCCGCGGAAAAAACGAAAAAATCCCCCCTTTGCATCACCCATGGGGACGGAGCCTTAGGGGTGCGGGGGGAGGGCTTTGAAGTTCTGTTCTCCTACCCGGAGGGCGGGCCGGTATCGCTGGTCCGCGACGGCTGGGAGTGGCTGTGGCGGGCGCCCCGGCCGGCCTACTGGCGGGCACCTACGGAAAATGACCGGGGAAACGGGTTTGCGTGGAAAAGCTCGGTCTGGGCGGCGGCGGACAGCTGGCAGAGCTGTGAAACCATCGAGATTTTGGAAGAGTGCCCGGAGCGGGTTTCTATCTGCTTCACCTACACCGCCCCTGTCATGCCTGGACTGCACACCAGCCTTGTTTACACGGTGGAGGACACCGGCGGATTAACGGTTACGCTGCGCTATCAGGGCAGTCCCGGCCGGCCTGGACTGCCCCTGCTGGGTCTGCGCTTCGCCACGCCTGCGCCGGTGGAGCGGGTGGAGTGGCTGGGCCTCTCCGGGGAGACCTACCCCGACCGGAAACGAGGGGGCGTGTTTGGCTGGCATCAGGAGCGGCCCCATATCCCCGCCTATCTGACGCCCCAGGAGTGCGGCTGTCATGTGGATACCAGGGCGGTCGTTTTACGCGCGCCGAATGGGAGTAAGCTGACACTGGAGAGGAAAGGGGAACCCTTCGCATTCTCCGCGCTGCCATACACCCCCCAACAGCTGGAGCAGGCCGCCCATATCGAGGAGCTTCCCAAACCAGTCCGCACTGTGGTGACTTTGTGCGGCGCTATGCGGGGCGTAGGGGGGATCGACAGCTGGGGAAGCGATGTGGAGGAGCCGTTCCGAATCAGCGCAGAGGAGGATATGGAATTTTCGTTTCGGGTTCGATGATGTTTCGCCTGTCATGTGGAGCGGGTATTTCAAACTCGCCCTCTTTGAAATACCCGCTCCAATGTGCTATAATAAATACAGCGCGTATTTTCAGAATCAAGGAAAGAAGGATCGCAATGAAGTTCTTGCATTTGGCAGACCTGCATTTTGGAAAATCCATCCACGGCGTCTCCCTGCTGGAAAACGGAGACCAGCCGGTCTGGGTCCAGCGCTTCCTGGACCTGGCCACGGACCTGGCCCCAGACGCGGTGGTCATTGCAGGCGACGTTTACGACCGTGCCGCTCCCTCCGGCGACGCGGTCGCCCTGCTGGACCGCTTCATCACCGGTCTGGCGGACCTGGATATCCCCGTCCTGATGGTCCCCGGAAATCACGACTCCGGCCAGCGCATGTCGTTCGCCAGCCGCCTGCTGGCAAAGCAGCAGGTCCACATCGCCAGCGTACTTACCAAAGAGCTGACCCATGTGACCCTGACAGACCAGGACGGCCCGGTCACCTTCTGGCTGATGCCCTACGTATTTCCGGCGCTGGTGGCCCAGAGGCTTGGGGACGACAGCATCCGGGATTATGACACGGCGGTCCGGCGGCTGCTGGCGGCGCAGAAGCTCGACTTCTCCCAGCGCAACGTCCTGGTGGCCCACCAGAACGTGGTCGTGAACGGCCAGGAATCGGTCCGGGGCGGCTCCGAGTCCATGGTGGGCGGCGTGGGCCAGGTGGATTACCACGCGTTCGACGGCTTTGACTATGTGGCCCTGGGCCACATCCACGCCGCCTACCCGGTGGGACGGGACACAGTGCGCTACGCCGGTTCTCCGATGTGCTACCACTTCAACGAGCTGAATCAGCCCCAAAAGGGTCCCATTCTGGTGGAGCTGGGGGCCAAGGGCAGTACGCCCGGCATGAAAACCCAGATCATCCAGCCGCTTCACCCCATGCGGGAGGTGAAGGGCGCTTACGCAGAGCTTCGGGAGTCGGAGCTTCATAACGAGACGCGAGGAGAATATGTCCGGGTCGTGCTGACGGACCGGAGGCCTTCGCCGCACATCTATAAATTTTTCCAGGAAATGTACGGGAACCGGGACGGCCGCCTGATGGAGCTTTTGTCGGAGTACCGCCCGTTTGAGCCGGTATCCGGGCCGGCCCAGGGCATAGAGGACAAGACGGTGGAGGAGCTGTTTCTGGGCTTCTACCGGGAGCGCCGGGACGGCATGGAGCCGGACGGCCCGGAGCGTGCATTGCTGCGGTTCGCGGCCGATCAGGTGCGGCGCATGAACCGGGACGAGGACAAGCTGGAATGGGAACGGCAGAGCGCGGCGCTGCTGAAATTTGCGCTGGGGCAGGAGGATGAGGAATGAAACCGATTTTATTGGAAATGACCGCGTTCGGCTCTTACGCGAAAAAAACCGTGGTGGACTTTGAACGGCTGACCCACGGTCTCTATCTGATCACCGGGGACACCGGCGCGGGAAAAACCACCATCTTTGACGCGATCATGTTTGCCCTCTACGGCGTAGCCAGCGGCCCGGACCGCAAGACGGCCATGATGCACTGTGACTTTGTGGAAAAGAGCGTGGACACGGAGGTCACATTACACTTCCGGCAGGGAGGCCGTACCTATGCGGTGACCCGGACCATCCACTATCCGAAAAAGCGCGGGACCGAAAACGAGTACGGCGACGGCTACCTGGATGCAGTCATGTGGGAGCCGGATTCCGACGGGGAGCCTATCGAGGGTATCACGAACGTGACCAACCGGTGTACGGAGCTGCTGGGGCTGAACGCCGGGCAGTTCCGGAAAATCGTGATGCTGGCCCAGGGCGAATTCAAACGTTTCCTGGCCGCGGACCCGGAGGAGAAGAACGCGATTCTGGGCCAGATCTTTGACAACTTCTCCTATATCCGCTATCAGAACCTCCTGAAAGGGGCCAGAGACGCCTTACGGGTGAAGCGGGAGGAACAGACAGGGCAGGTCGCAAACGCCATGCAGAAGGTGTTCCAGATGCCGGAGGGTCTGGAGGACGAGGAGAAAAATCTCTATCTGCCCGAACACCCGGAGCTGTTAGACAATCTGAACAAACTCCTGGAGGACGAACAGCAGGCGCTGAAGGAGCTGGAGCGCAAGCGCGAGGCGGTCCACAGCCAGGAAAAGGTGCTGATCGAGCAGAAGGGCGCCGCCGACGGACAAAACCAGCTGCTGGATGAGCTGGCCGCAAAACAGAAGAGGCTGACGCAGCTGGAGGCGCAGGCCGGGACGATGGCCCGCTTGCAGACGGAGTGCGACACGGTCGAACGGGCGCTGCGTCAAGTCCAGCCGAAGCGGGACCTGCTGGCCGCCGCGGAAAAGACGTTACGCGATACCGGGCGGGAGATCGAGCAGCTGCAGGCGGACCTCCAGGCACAGGAGGAGGCCGTCAAGACCGCCCAGACGGCGGTGGACGCGGACGGCGAGACGATCCGTGAACTCGAAGCCCTGGCGGCGGAGCTTCAGCTTTTGGAAAATACCCTGCCCCAGTATGAGGAGCTGGACAAGGCCCAGAGGGAAAAGCAGAAAGCCGCCTCAGCGGCGGAGAAGCTCCGTGCGCAGAAAAGCAGTACCGAGACACAGCTTGCCCAGAAAAAGACGCTGCTGGCAGACATCACCAAGGAACAGACTGTCTATGCGGACATTGACGCCCAGGTGGTCAGACTGGAAAACGACTACACCCAGGCGCGTAAAAGCACTGAGGCACTTATGGGCAAAACAGGGGTCCAGCGGCGCGTCGAGCAGGTTTTCCAGGACCAAGCCGAGCTCAAGGTCCAGGAGACCCGGCTTCGGACGCTGGAGCAGGCCGCCCTGGAGGCGGAGCAGCACCACCACCGGCTCTACCAGGCCTTTATCGGCGGACAGGCCGGCCTGTTGGCGGAGGAGCTGCGGCAGGAGCTGCAACACCAGGAGAACGCGGTCTGTCCGGTCTGCCGCTCGGCCTTTTGCGCGGGGCAGGACCACGAATTTGCGCCGCTTCTGGCGGAAACGCCGTCCCAGGAAGATGTGGACAAAGCCAGACAGGCCTATGACCAGAAGGAAAAGAGCCGCAGAACAAAGGACGGCGACGTGACCGCCCTGCGTCTGGCGGTTGAAACCGAGCAGGGAAGCATTTTACGGGATGTGCAGCTGTTGTTCCCGGACTGCGGGAGCTGGGAGGCTTTGACCGCGAACGAATACCTGCCCCAAAAGGCGCGGGCGCTCCGGCAGGCGGAGGCGGACAGCAAACGCGCCTGGGAGGAGGCCAGAGAAAAGCAGAAGCGCAGTACGGAGCTGGTCAAGCAGCGGCAGCAGACCGAGGAGCAACTTGCGGCGCTGGAGGAGGCGTTGAAGCGGGCCGGGGAGGAGCAGACGGCTTACACGCTGGCGGCGGAAAAGTGGGACAGCGTCATTTCCACTCTGCGCAGCCAGCTGCAATACCCCACGAAGGAGGCCGCAGACCAACAGCTCCAGCGGCAAAAGGAACGCCGGAACAGTCTGAAAACCCAGGTGGACCGCCATCAGCAGCTTTTGCAGACGGCAAAGGACCGCCGGACCCTGTGCAGCGGCAAGCTGACCGGTAAGCAGGAGAGCCTGCCGGGATTGGAGCAGGCCAGAGTTGACGCGGCCCAAGCGCTCCAGACGGCGGTGACGGAAAACGGTTTTTCCAGCCTGGAGGACGTGGACCGGGTATTGCTTGCGCCGGACGGCCGGCGGGGCGAGGACTGGCTGAAACAGCAGCGCAACGTGCTGACGGCCCACCGGCACGAGCTGTCCAGCACCCAGAACCGCATCCAGGAGCTGACCGCGCAGACGAAGGACGTGACCTATACCGACCTGAGCCTACTCCAGGAGGAGATCGACCAGGTGGCCGGGGAATACCGCACGGTCAACGAGGCGTACATCAAGCTGAAACAGCGCATTGGGCTGGACACCACCGTGCTTGGCCAGGTCTCCAAGGCCAAGACTTTGCTGAAAAAGACGGACGGGGCGTGGCGGCGGTTGGATTTGCTGGCGAATCTGGCAATCGGCGTCAGCGGAGACGGCGGCAAACTCAGCTTTGACCGGTACGTGATGGGAACTGTGTTCCGTGAGATTCTGGAAATGGCCAACCAGCGGCTGAATGTCATGAGCGGCGGAAGATATGAGCTGCTTCACCAGATCAACGCCGGACGGAAAAACGCGAAAGCCGGTCTGGAGGTGGAGGTGCTGGACATGAAAACGGGCAAACAGCGCAATTCCAACTCCCTGTCCGGCGGAGAATCCTTCCTGGTTTCGCTGTCTCTTGCGCTGGGACTGTCCGATGTGGTACAGCACCACGCCGGCGGGCGGCAGCTGGACGCAATGTTCATCGACGAGGGCTTCGGCTCCCTGGACGGCACCACTCTGGATACCGCTCTGAGCGTATTGCAGCAACTGACCGAGGGCAACTGTCTGGTGGGCATCATCTCCCATGTGGGCCGTCTGGAGGAGAGCATTCCCCAGAAGATACGGGTGAAAAGCACCGCCCAGGGCAGCTTTTTGTGGCAGGAGTAAGCGCGGGGCTGTTATGCGTGCGCCTGCTTCATGGCGGAGTATCCGATTAGAACCGTCCATATATAGGCGCAGGTTTTGGGTATCATCAGCATCCCAATCATGGGGATGGCGTCCGCCCACAGAACCACTGGGATGTAGAAGCCGAAGCTTAGTACGATGGTCAGCCACATCCAGCGAAAGGCGGTATCGTTTTGTTCCTTTGCGCTGCGGTAAAACAGCACAATAATCACAAGCCCCAGCAGAGCAAAGGGGATGTTGCGGTAAATGCCCCAGCTTAACGGAGGATTGGCGCGCAGCCAGCCGTTTTGCGGGAACAGGCATAACAGGATGCGGAGTGCGGAAAGGAAATAGACTGAAGCAGTCAATCCCTTTCTTCCGCTGATCTGATACCGGACTCTCCATACATAATATAAAAGGATATAGAAGACGGTCATTGTAACGGAAGTAATCAGTTTCCCCAGGCCAAGGGCAAAGGTGAAATTTTCCAATCCGGTGGTGCATAAGGCCACGGCCCGGGGAACCAGATGAAAAGAATCGCCCAATCCCAGCACAATGGCCATAATGCCGAACAGGCGGTACTGCTTCCTGCCGTTGCATTTTACAATCATCCGTATTCCCAGAAGGATGACTGTGGTTAGATAAACGGTATCAAATAATGTTTCTACGATAGCTTGCATAATTACCTCCTTAATGTGTGGCGCGGATAAAGCCAATGTAACCAAGCGGTATTGCTGTCAGCCCACGGCGGCTGTATTTCATTACATTGGGGATAAGACGCCGATTCAGTAAATGGTTCGTCTGATTAATTCCAGTATGGCACTGCTGTCATAATTTTGCCGTATCAGTGCCGAAATTATCAGGGAAAATATAATGTCTGTAAATCTTTGCGGAGTCAATGGCTCATGGAAAGCTTCGGGGCGGATGTTTTTGTCCCGGAGCAGGACCGTAAGGAGCATATTTTGGATATGCTCCCAGGATTGTGCCATCCGTTTCTGCCCTTCCGGTTTTTCGTCCCCTAAAAAATTCATGGAATGCAGGGTAAAAAACCCGGGGTATTGTTCCGCTCCTTTTTCCATGCAGCGGTAAATCCAATTCACGCAGTCGGAAAAATCCGAGAAATCCGCTTCCTGATCCGGAAAATGA
>OFGR01003127.1_pt1 | contig 10126 bp, 8 predicted proteins | sample 1521811 | NCBI WGS metagenome assembly OFGR01 (sample SAMEA3504098, study PRJEB24116) | mouse gut metagenome | biome: mouse gut; feature: mouse-associated habitat; material: faeces | place: Denmark | collected 2011
ATAGAAGACGTAGAGCAGTTGATCGCAGAACTGACTGCAAAATAGCCGTCCCCGGCAGCATCTGCATGCAGAACAGCTGGTTCTTGCAGTATCTAAACCAGCTGCTGCATGCTTACTTTTATATTAAGCTGCTGCACGCAGCCGGACAATGCCTATTGAATTTTTACCACATATATTGTAAACTAGCATATAGATATATTTAAATATCATCTTAAATAAAATTAGGATGCATAAGGCAGACCCGGAAGGAGCAAAGCACATGAAAAAAACTATGAACCAGTCAACTATGACCCTGATCCTGAATGGGGTTTCTCTCGCAGCACTTATATTTTTAATGCTGTCTCTTTTTGCAAACAACTACATACGCAACAAATTAAATACTGCAGCTGAGGAACGGTATAACCTGACCTATAATGCCAACCGTTTTATGAATGGTTCTGCTTATCTGACAAATGAAGTACGTGCATTTGCTGCTACAGGCACCCAGGAGCACTACGACAACTACTGGCATGAAGTAAACGATTTAAAATACCGCGACCTGGGCGTTTCTGCCATGCAGGAAATCGGCATCACGGATGAAGAACAAAAAATGATTGACGATATGTATGCACTATCAAACCTGTTGGTGCCGCTTGAAGAAAATGCCATGAACGAAGTACTCGAAGGAAACCGCGAAAGCGCGCTGGACTATGTATATGGTGCTGAATATACAGATTCAATTACACAGATTAATGCACTCAAAGAACAGTTTTTATCTGCACTGGATACACGTACCCAGAAGGTGATCACAGATCTGTCCCATACATCTGCGTGGCTGCGCGCCTCTATGTTTGCTGCCCTGATCCTTGTGGGCATACTGCAGATGATACTGATGATCGTCACAAGAAAAGGCATACTGCAGCCGGTGATTGCCGTACGTGACCAGATGGGCGAAATTTCAAACGGCAACCTTTCGGCAGAATTTGCACTGCAGCCGAACACATCTGAAATCGGCATGCTCGTAAATTCCATCCATGAAACAAAGAAAGAATTAAAAAAATATATCAACGATATCGACCACAAGCTGGCAGAAATGGCCAAAGGCACGATGGACTTATCCATCGGCAACGACTATCGCGGGGAATTCCTTCCGATCCAGAATGCAATGCGGCAGATTCTGGATTCCCTGAACAGTGCCCTCTCCCGTATCAACATAACTGCAGAACAGGTACTGGAAGAATCCAGACGAATGGCTTCTGACGCAGAGATTCTTTCCAGCGGAGCTGTGGCTCAGGCTTCAGCAGTTCAGGAACTGGCTGCCAGCATCCATGAACTCTCCACTCAGGTGGACCACACTTCTTCCGATGCGGATACTGCTCAGAAATGCTCCACAGAAGCTGCTTCTCTTCTGATGGCCAGCAATGAAAAAATGGGAGATCTTACCGCAGCCATGGAAGACATTTCCAATGCCTCCCAGGAAATCGGCGGAATCATTAAAACTATTGAAGATATTTCTTTCCAGACCAATATCCTGGCTCTGAACGCTGCTGTGGAAGCTGCACGGGCCGGAGAAGCCGGGAAAGGATTTGCAGTTGTGGCAGAGGAAGTACAGAGTCTTGCAAATAAAAGCTCTGCCTCCGCAAAAGATATTACAGAGCTGATTGAAAACTCCATACGGATGATAAAACACGGAACTTCACTGACTGCTGAAACCACCAGCGCTCTGGGCGACGTGGTAATCGGAGCAAAACAGGCCACGGACCTGATTGAACAGATTGCAGATTCCGCCATGCAGCAGTCTCAGTCACTGCATCAGTTACAGGCAGGCATGGAACAGATTGCCGGCGTGGTTCAGACCAATGCAAGCACTGCAGAAAAATCTGCCGCTTCCGCAAAAGAGCTCCAGAACCAGTCAGAAGAACTGAAAGTTTCCGTACACAGATTCCGTCTGCGCAGACACAGATAAATCGGAAAAACCTGTGATAGTAAAGGGACATAATACGAGAACAAAGCGGACAGGTCCGCAGGGGCTCCCTGAATCCCTCACTCATGAGGGACCTGGACGGTTTGCTGCGCCGAGTGCGGTCGCTTTAACGTGACAAGGTCTTTCCTATAAGATAAAAACAGAGGATGTCCTATAAAAAGACATCCTCCCTTTACCGCTCATACATAACTGCTCACGGTCCCTGTCAGTGATTTTACTGATTATTTATGCCATATTTCTTATTGAACTTATCAATACGTCCACGAGCCTGAGCCGCTTTCTGCTGTCCGGTATAGAATGGATGGCATTTGGAACAAATTTCCACATGAATATCCTTTTTGGTAGAACCTGTAACAAATGTATTCCCGCAGTTACATGTCACCGTTGCCTGATAATACTCTGGATGGATTCCTTCTCTCATGATTTTCACCTCTTCACACTGTATTTTAAATCTGATTCATGGATTCTTCACATTTAATACTGCTTACACAACAGCTTTGTTATTGTATCATAATTTTTCCATATATGCAAGTTCTTTTAAAAAATTCCTGTAAAATTAATGACAGTTCTGTCTGCCCTCTGATAAAACGTATTATCATAAAAGTTTCGTTTTCTTTATCATCTGGCAGAATTCCCGGTTATTACCGGTACGCACAAACAGATTCAGTATACTTTCCACCGCTTCGTCCGCCTTCATGCCGTTGATTGCCCGGCGCATGATTTCCACTGCTTCCTGTTCTTCCCGGTTCAACAGCAAATCCTCTCTCCGGGTACCGGATTTTGTGATGTCCACCGCCGGAAAAATCCTTCGCTCTGACAGTTTCCGGTCCAGAATCAGTTCCATATTGCCGGTTCCTTTAAATTCTTCGTAAATCACATCGTCCATCCGGCTTCCCGTATCCACCAGCGCCGTTGCCAGAATCGTAATACTTCCGCCCTCACGCATATTACGGGCTGCTCCAAAAAAGCGCTTCGGCATATGTAAGGCCGCCGGATCTATACCGCCGGACAGAGTTCTTCCGCTGGGCGGAACAATCAGGTTATATGCCCTGGCCAGACGTGTAATGCTGTCCAGAAGAATCATCACATCTTTCCTGTGCTCTACCAGACGCCTGGCCCGCTCAATTACCATTTCAGATACCCGTTTGTGGTGTTCCGGCAATTCATCAAAAGTAGAATAGATAACTTCCACATTTCTCCCTTCAATGGCTTCCTTGATATCTGTCACTTCCTCCGGGCGTTCATCAATCAGCAGAATGATCAAATGCATATTGGGATTGTTTCGGGTCACAGCCTTGGCCACCTGTTTTAAAAGTGTTGTTTTTCCTGCCTTCGGCGGAGATACAATCATACCGCGCTGGCCTTTTCCAATGGGAGAAACCACATCCATAATCCGCATGGCCACAGCACTCCTGTCTGTTTCCAGACGGATTCTCTCATTGGGGAAAATGGGTGTTAAATCTTCAAAATTGGGACGCTTCAGGATTTCCGACGGATGATTTCCGTTGATACTTTTAATATACAAAAGGGCGCTGAATTTTTCCTGCTGAGTCTTTACCCTGGTATTACCATGAATAATATCTCCGGTTTTCAGTCCGAATTTACGAATCTGAGAGGGAGAAACGTAAACGTCATGATCTCCGGGAAGATAATTTTCACAGCGGATAAATCCATATCCGTCAGGCATAACTTCCAGAATTCCATGAGCGCTGACTCCGCTGTCCAGCTCAGGATTGTCAATCTCAATCCCATCAACAGTAATAATCCTGGAAGGTCGGCGCTCTGTCTCCCTGGGCTGCATTCTCCGTTCTTCCGATGGCTGCCTTCGTTCCTCCGGAGCCTGTATTCTCCGTTCTTCCGATGGCTGTCTTCGTTCCTCCGGAGCCTGCAATCTCTGTTCTTCGGGCGGCTGAACCCTGCGTTCTTCCGGAGGCTGCTCTTTCCGTTCTTCGGAACTCCTCGTTTTCCGTTCCCCGACAGCCTGCACTTTTTTATCCTCTTTCTTCTTCTCTCTTCCGCCCTCTGATATATGTTTTTCTTTCCCGACCTCTGTTATCTGTGTCTGCTTCTCTTTCCCGTCCTCTGATTCCGGTATCTGTTTTTCTTTCCCGTCTTCTGTTGTCTGTATCTGCTTTTCTTCCGTATTATCCTCCTGATTTTCACTGGCAGCCTTCTCATCTTCTCTGAGCATTAACTCCACCAGTTCTTTTTTCTTCAATCCGGAAAGATGCCTCAGGCCTCTCGCTTTCGCTACCTCCCGCAACACCGTTACTGATAAACTCTCATACTTTTCTCTCATTTCCTTCTCCTTTTGACTGCCGTTATTTGGGAATCTCTGTCAGACCAGACAACGATTTTACTTTGCTTAAGAACTCGCAAAGCAAATTTCAATAAGCTACATTATACACTATCTTTTTGCAAATAGGAAGTCCTTTTTTCTTGATTTGTATTTTTTTTCATGCTATGCTAAAAGGAGTGGATAAAATGGAAATTTTAACAGAAAGAAAAGGAGCGGTTCATTATGACAACCAGTGAAAAAGCAGTTTTTCTGCATAAAGAATGGAACGGTAAAATCGAGACCACTTCCAAATCTCCCGTGAAAAACCGGGAAGATTTGTCCATTGCCTATACCCCTGGGGTGGCGGAACCATGCAAACTGATTGCGGAACATCCCGAAGATGCCTATGTATACACCATGAAGGCCAACACCGTGGCTGTAGTTTCAGATGGAAGCGCCGTTCTCGGCCTTGGCAATATCGGCCCTTATGCCGCCATGCCTGTTATGGAAGGGAAATGCGTCCTGTTCAAAGAATTTGGCGGCATCAATGCAGTTCCAATCTGTCTGGACACCCAGGACACGGAAGAAATTATCAAAACTGTCACTTATCTGGCTCCCGGTTTCGGCGGCATTAATCTGGAGGATATCTCTGCCCCCCGTTGTTTTGAAATAGAAGAACGTCTGAAACAGACATTGTCTATCCCGGTATTTCATGATGACCAGCATGGTACAGCCATCGTGGTCCTTGCAGGCATTATCAACGCCCTGAAAGTAACAGGAAAGGACAAAGAGCACTGCCGGGTGGTGGTAAATGGTGCAGGTTCCGCAGGAATCGCTATTTCCAGACTGCTTCTGACTTATGGTTTCAGACATCTGACCATGTGCGACCGCCACGGTATCATTCACAAAAATTATCCTGATTTAAACTGGATGCAGCAGAAAATGACAGAACTCACCAATCTGGAAGGAAAAACCGGCACACTGGCAGACGCTCTGGCAGGCGCAGATATTTTTGTGGGGGTTTCCGCTCCTGGCATTGTGACTTCGGAAATGGTGGCTTCCATGAATCAGGACGCTATTTTATTTGCCATGGCCAACCCGGTGCCGGAAATTATGCCGGATCTGGCAAAAGCTGCCGGGGCAAAAGTTGTGGGCACAGGCCGCAGTGATTTTCCCAATCAGGTCAACAATGTGGTAGCTTTCCCAGGCATTTTCAAAGGAGCGTTGGAAGGACGGGCTTCTCAGATTACGGAAGAAATGAAACTGGCTGCTGCCAGAGCAATTGCAGATCTTGTACCGGAACATCAGCTCAGTGAAGATTTCATTATGCCGGAAGCCTTTGACCCGCGGGTTGCCCAGGCAGTCAGTCAGGCAGTAAAATCCCATATTTCCAGGTAACATTATGTTCTGGGATAAAAAACGCTACTATTCCATGGACTGCTATCTCAAACGTACTTTTGGCGAAAAGGTATATCGTCTGTCCTTAAACGGAGGCATGACCTGTCCCAACCGGGACGGCACACTGGGCAGCCGGGGCTGCATTTTCTGCAGTTCTGCGGGAAGCGGTGATTTCGCCCAGAAAGGCTGTCTTCCCATAAGGGAACAGCTGGCCCTTGCCAGAAAACAGATGCAGGAAAAGCGGAACTGCCGGAAATTTATTGCCTATTTTCAGGCTTACACCAACACCTATGCCCCGGTGGAATACCTGCGGCAGATTTTTACAGAAGCCATTACTGACCCGGATGTGGTAATCCTGTCCATCGCCACCCGGCCGGACTGCCTTTCGGATGAGGTTTTAAATCTGCTGGATGAATTAAACCGCCGGAAACCTGTCTGGATTGAACTGGGACTCCAGACCATCCATCCCCGGACCAGCCGCTTTATCCGCAGCGGATTTACACTGGAATGTTTTCATAATGCTTTACAGCGCCTTGCCCGGCGGAAAATTCCCGTCATCGTTCATATCATTCTCGGACTTCCAACTGAAACCAGAGCACAGATGCTGGAGACTGTTTCCCATGTGGCTCGCCTGCCTGTATTCGGAGTCAAACTGCAGCTTTTGCACGTACTGTCTGATACCGACCTTGGCATATTATATCAGAAACATCCGTTTCCGCTTTTTTCTCAGGATGAATACTGTGAACTGATTGCAGACTGTCTGGAAATTCTGCCGGAAACCATGACCATACACCGGCTTACCGGAGATGGACCAAAAAACCTGCTGATTGCTCCTGAATGGAGCAGCGCCAAACGCAGCGTTCTGAATCAGATTCAGAAAACTTTAAAATGCCGGGATACCTGGCAGGGAAAATATTACGTTCCAATTCATAAGGAGTGAAAAAAATGGCAGAAGCCCTGACTCAATACAAACTGATTGTATTATATATGCTGGACCATGTGGATTTTCCACTGACCAACACACAGATTTCCAATTTTGTCCTGGAAAATGAATATACCACCTATTTTACCATTCAGCAGGCTATCAGCGAACTGACCAGCGCCGAACTGGTTCAGCCGGAATCCACCCACAACAACACCTGCTACCATATTACCCCCGCAGGGAGAGAAACTCTTTCCTATTTTCCGGACAAAATATCTGACGCCATTAAGACAGATGTGCTCTCCTATTTCGCACAGAATAAAATACAGCTAAAACAGGAAATTTCTGTTCTGGCAGATTATGATAAAACCACTTTTCAGGAATACGCTGTCCGCTGCCGTATCAAAGAAAAAGAACGCTCTCTGATAGATCTGACTATTACGGTCAGAACGAAAGAGCAGGCGGAAGCCGTCTGCTCCAACTGGAAAAAACAGAATGAAGAAGTATATGGTTATCTGATGGATTTGCTTATGAAATAAAAGAAAAGAAGATGAACAAAGCGGACAGGGCCGCTTTAACTCCCTGAATCCCTCACTCATGAGAGACCTGGACGGTTTGCTGCGCCGAGTGCGGTCGCTTTAGCGACATCTTCTATTCGCACGAGTGCGCATCCATATTTTTATCTTATAGGAAAGTCATGGACTTTAACACTTTATAGCAGCAAGGTCTTTCCTATAAGAGAACAAAAAGCCCCGCAGAACTCCGCGGGACTTTGTTTTAAAAAATCATTCTTCCTCATTATCCAGAAACCGCATTCTGTGGTCGTCTGCACCTTCCTGGAAGGCTGCAAACCCTGCTCTCTCCAGATTATTCAGCTCACGATAACATTTCTGGCAAAGATGTCCGAATGTGATTGGTATTCCACAGTGTGCACAATGAAGGGTATCGAGCTTTTCTTCCTCTTCCTTATACTCAATTCTTCCCTCTGTAATCCACTTCTTAACCAATCTCCGCGGAATATTAAAATATTCCGCCACCTGATATTCTGTTACATCCCCGGCACGGATATACTCCTTCACCTCAGAAAACAACTGATTTTCTTTACAGGCGGGACACAGTTCGTCTTCATAATCCAGTGGAAGGGCGCCACGGCATATGGAACAAAATTTCACATTTTCAAATAATAATGCTCGATCCAAAAAAAACCACTTCCTTTACTTTTACTTCTTATACTTCCGGTCTGCCATTCCGCCAATGGCAGCCATATCCTTCCTGTTATGCTGTTATGCACACTATAACAGCATCCATCTGTATTATATCATTTTTCGTATAATTCTTCTACTGTTTTCTGATATTTTTCGGTAACAGTAAAGCCCAAATGTATGCAGATTTCCCGGAACCTGCATAATACAGATGCTGATGGCTCCTGCCCTGATGGAACAATCCGGTCAGAAATTATCAGCGCTTTCGGATACTGTAACCAAAGGTTCCAAGTACGTGGTTCAGATCAAAATATTTTCCATGGGAATACACCATGGGCTCCGCCTGTTCCAGATGGAATGCTCCTTTTTTGTCCATATAAATTTCCGACACATGAACGGCCAAAACTTCTGCCAGAAACATATGATGGGAACCAAGGGGCACACATTCTGTTATTCTGCACTCAATATTCACCGGACTTTCCCCTATCAGAGGCGGAGCAACTTCTGCTCCTTTCTGTCTTGTCAGATGCAGTTCCTGAAATTTATCCACTTCCCTGCCGGACTTCACTCCGCAGTAATCTGTGGCAAAAGCCAGTTCTCTGGTGGTCAGATTCATTACAAACTCCCCGGTTTCCTGAAGCATATAGTAAGAATAACGCTCCGGACGCACAGAAATATATACCATAGGCGGGTTGGTACATACCGTTCCCGTCCAGGCCACGGTAATGATATTGTCCCTTCCCTGCTTATCTGCCACCGTCACCATCACTGCCGGAACCGGATAAACCATATTGCCAGGTTTCCACTGCTGTTTTTTCTGAACAGCCTTATGTACTGCGGGGCCATGGCCCTTCGGAAACTGCTTTGCTGCTGATTTCCGGCCGATTTTTGATTGATTTTTCATCACAGGTTTCCTGTTATTCATACTGCTATTTCTCCTGCAGGGTAAGCATCAGAGCCGGAATCAGCTGCTTCTTCCTGGATACCACGCCTTTCAGCCACAGACTGTCTCCCCGGTCAACCGCATGGCCATGAAAAGCCTTCTGAGCAGTTTCTTTTGCCGATTCTCCCACAAAGATAATTTCCGAGCTCTCCTCCAGAATATTTGTAAGCATCACATAAATCATATCCAGTTTCCGTTCATGGCGCACCTGCTGGATATAGGGCATCAGTTTTTCCTTCACTTCCTGCAGTTCTTCATCACTCATGGCGTTGAGCTGTCCCACGCCAAACTCCATTTCCTCCGTAGAAAAAGTTTTAAAATCCTGATTTAAAATCTCTTCGGCAGTTTTCGCCTTGAAATTGCTTCCTGCCTGAAACATTCCTCTGGCGTGTTCTTCGATTCCGATTCCCGCCAGTTCCGCCAGCGCTTCCGCGGCCATTTTGTCCACACTGGTACAGGTAGGAGAACGGAACATCAGCGTATCAGAAATAATCGCAGAACACAAAAGACCCGCAATATGCTTCGGAACCTCAACTCCCTGTTCCTGATACATCTGATAAATAATCGTAGAAGTACATCCCAGAGGCTGATTTCGGAAAAACACCGGTGAAATGGTTTCCAGGCTTCCCAGTCTGTGATGGTCGATGATTTCCAGTATTTCTGCCTCGTCCACCCCTTCCACCGCCTGGGTTTTCTCATTGTGATCCACCAGAATAATCTGCTTCCTCTTCATGTTCAGCAAATTTCTGCGGGAAATCATACCCATATATCTTCCTTCTTCGTCCAGCACCGGAAAATCCCTGTGTCGTTCCCTGGACATGATTTCTCTCACATCATCCACATATTCTTCCATTTCAAAAGTAACCAGATTTTCCCGGCGCATGAAATATTTCACCGGCATACTCTGATTGATCAGTCTTGCTACAGTATAAGTATCGTATGGAGTGGTGATAATCACACAGCCTCTGTCCTCCGCCAGTTTCTGTATGGTTTTGGAGACTTTGGCATCAGAACAGACAATGAGACAGCTTGCATTCATTTCAATGGCGCAGAGCTGAACCTCATACCGATTCCCCAGAATTACCATGTCATCATCCTCGATATACTCTTCCATCCGTTCAGGACTTTCCGTAGCTGCCACTACTTTTCCTCTGATGAAATATCCGTGGGCATTTCCCACAAATACTTCCCCTTCAAGGGTTTCTGCAATATTTTTATACTGAGTTCTGGCTTTGGCCAGTATCCGGTTATCGTACACATCCATATAGGATGTGGCAATATCTCCCGTAATAATCAGTCCCTCCAGCAATCCGCTCTGGCTTGTAATGGGAAGGGTTACCACATTCTGCGCTTTCATGGTCTCCCAGGCCGTTTTCAGGGAAATATGGCTGCTGATACCGGATGTTTTGCGGATTTCGAT
>OFGR01003130.1_pt1 | contig 10122 bp, 6 predicted proteins | sample 1521811 | NCBI WGS metagenome assembly OFGR01 (sample SAMEA3504098, study PRJEB24116) | mouse gut metagenome | biome: mouse gut; feature: mouse-associated habitat; material: faeces | place: Denmark | collected 2011
AGATGTGCCCGGCATAGCCGTGCCCCCACAAAGGTGTCCGGCAGGACACCGATTTACACGTCACTCTATGGCATGTCAGTGATTCAGGCATACCAGAGCCGTGATTGTTAACAAATATTATAGAATACCCGGCAATATTTTAGATAAAAAAATTCTAATTTAGCAGTCAGAATCAACGGGCTTGAAATGCCACGAAAAACGTCACGCTAAAGCGTTTTATCCAGTCCTGTAATACTATTTTCTCCGGCGGTAGGCAGAACGCCGGAAGCTTTCTTTTTTTATCTCGATGATTGCACTAATGCTTATTGTCTTCGTGCTGGGCTACCTGTTGATAGCCTCCGAGCACGTGTTGCGTATCAACAAGGCCACGTTCGCACTGATCATGTGTGGAGTACTTTGGGCCATTTACGCTGTCTTCACACACGACCCCAATGTAAACCATGAACTTGTCATAGCCCTTGGCGACACCTGCGAGATCGTGGTGTTCCTGATAGGAGCCATGACGATAGTGGAGCTTATCGACCGCTATGGAGGCTTCAACATAATAGTCAAACGCATACATGCGCAAAACAAACGTAAGCTGATGTGGATTCTCGCCCTCGTGGCATTCTTCATGTCCAGTATTATCGACAATATGACCACCACCATTATCATGGTTATGATGCTCCGACGCATGCTTGCCAACTATAAGGAACGGTGGTTGTTTGCCTGTGTCATTGTGATCGCAGCCAACAGCGGAGGCGCATGGTCGCCCATTGGCGATATAACGACTATCATGCTGTGGATGAAGAATTATGTGTCGTCTGTCGATCTGATTGTCAACCTGATCGTGCCATGTATCGTATCAGTTGTGATACCTTGTCTGATAGCCACGCGGGCGGTATCCACAGAACCGATGGAGGAACTCAACACGCAGGATGCACGTGTGGGCTACGAGGTATCGAAGCATCACCGCGGACTCAGCCGCCTTATCCTGTGCTGCGGTGTGGGAGGATTGCTTTTCGTCCCCGCATTCAAGGCATGCACAGGACTTCCCCCTTATCTTGGTATCCTGATATCTCTTGGACTGCTCTGGTTGCTCACAGAACTTATTGTGCGCCACTATCAGCTCGATGGCAAGATGGAAGGACGCATATCTCAATCGCTCAGAGCAATCGACATGTCCACCATATTGTTCTTCCTCGGTATCCTGCTCGCTGTCTCCGCTCTCCAGCAGGCAGGTATACTCAACGTGATGGCCACATGGCTCAACGATAATCTGCATGAACCCTATACCATCAACGGCATAATCGGTGTGCTGTCGTCGATAGTGGACAATGTGCCACTCGTGGCAGCATGTATGAACATGTATCCGGTGGCTACCGATGCCATGATCGCGGCCTCGGCCGATCCGGCATATACACAGATCTTCGTGGAGGACGGCTTGTTCTGGCATCTGCTCACATTCTGCGCCGGCGTTGGCGGCAGCATGCTCATCATTGGTAGCGCGGCAGGTGTAGTGGCGATGGGTATCGAGAAGATTCCATTCATGTGGTATGTGCGCAAGATCACAGGCCTGGCCTTCCTTGGATATGTGGGAGGTATGTTGGTAATCTGGCTTGAGACTCTTATTTTCAACCACATGTAGTCATTTGTTAAGCCTGTAGTTTCTTCTTGCAGGCTATTTTCCGTGCTATAGTGCGCGGCTTATGCATAACTTTGTCGGGTAAATCTAAACCGACAAAGCTATGAAAAACATTCCTACTTCCATTCACGACACTGAAAACCGTGTTGTGAACCTTCGCCCCGACGAAGCATCGCCGGGGACGATGGTTGCCGTTGGCTATCCTGCCGAAATTGACCTTCCGGGATGGCTGTCGCCGGTGCGCAGCATCAACGTGTCTGATGCAGGCGGCAATCCATGCATGCATCTTCTATGCCATACGTCAGATGGCGGCCCTGCGATCATGGCACGCGTTGGCGGAGAAGGCACAGTCAGTTTTCCATCTGCAGTCCGCGACCTTATTCCTCTTGGCGAGAACCGCTTTCTTGGTATTTCCGCATCAGGCAATATGCCCGTTATATACGATCCTGATGAGGACGCTTACAAGGCATTGCCGCCTGCGTCCGAACTTCCGCCGATTGTGTTCGGATCGTTTATGGTCGGGCAGCTTTCAGCCACAGTAGCCGGGCGCACACTTTCAGGAAATTATTCCACTGCCACGCAGCTTGGTGAGGCTGACGCCCGTGCCGTAGGCAATGATGTATCCGACGCTTACATGAGGATTGTAGAAGCAGCCGACGCCGGAGCAGCCATGATGCAGCCTGTGATATTGCGCTACCGGCTGCTCGACCGGCGCGGACAGACGTTATACGTGTCGCCTTTTGTGATGCTGTCGTCAGCCGATGCGGGATTGCAGGCTCAGGTCACAGCCATAGCTCCTCTCTCTACTGACGACAAGTCGCGCAGTGTTGTCGGAGAATATACCTTACGTATGCAGAGCTACAGGATAAATGCCTTCATACCGGCTGCTTTGGCCGACATATGGAAGGGATATGCACACAGCTACGTAGTGGAGGTATCGCCTCAGATCGATCCTGTGGATATATCCATGAAGCCTGCGATATATATGAACCCGCGCACATCTGCACAGCGTACACTCACGCTTTGCCTGCCTGGGGCTGATTCGGCCTCGATATTGTTCAGCAACGCAGTGCCGGCATGTATCGACAATTTCGACAGCTATTGTCAGGTGCTGCACTCCGGATTGCTGTCGGAGATCGATCCGGTATCCGGATCCGCTGTCTATAACCTCTCGTGCGGCAATGCGGTTTCACCGTCGGGCCGCTACGGACTTATACGCACGATCATATCCGGACGCAAGCCTACCGATACAGTCCTCACATCTCTGCAATTGCCGCATTCTGTTGTGGCTGATGATATTGTGCTGTCAGGCAATGCCGCGCTTTGGCATGGTCTGGCTCCGGTAAGGTTCTACGGTTATACACCGCTTCACTACGCGTGCGGCGATCCGGTGTCCGCGTCCTCTGCTTCGAGATTTGCCGCAGCTGTTGATTTCGCCGATGGCAGCAGGACGGTAGTCTCTGCAGTAAGGACCGGAGACACACATCCATATATGAATCCATTGATATGCTATCCGAGAGCCGATGCCGTACGCATCACCATGATATGTCTTGTCGACGGAGAATGCCGCCGCTATGAATTCCCGCTCACTCCCACTCCATGCCGCAAGGCGGCATATTGGCTCAGACCTTCCGGTCAGGCTTTGCCTTTCGCTTCAGAAGGTTCTGCCGGGGGCAGTTTTCATGTCCCGGCCTCAGAAGTGGCTGAAGAAAAACTGCCGTCGTACTGCTGTGTATCTCCTGCGGCCAACTTACTGAAGATTACATCTGCCCTGCCGGTCGGCACAGGATCAGTGCGTGCAGCCTGCGAGTGTGCTTCGGCATCTTCAATTGTGGATTCGCCGAGATTTGCAGTTTTTACTGACGAAGGCATCCACAGACTCACCATCTCGGCCGACGCTTCTGATCCTCAGATCCGGTCGTCAAGGCGCATAGACAGGCGTACGGTGGTGTCTTCTTCGGCACTATGCTGCCACGGTGGCACTGTGTATGCAGTCGCAGGCAATGAATTGGTTAGTCTTACTGGGACGCGTATCAGGACTTTGGCTCGTGGATTCACCTCAGACAGTCTCAATTCTCCCTCGGTCGGAATGACAGGGAGAGGAGAATTGTGGATCTCATCCGGCGGATTGCTGGCAATATATCTTCCTGATAGCGGAGGTTTCTGTTTCCGTCAATTGAACTTTGGGAAAATACCCCGGTTCGGACGCATGGTCAGCGCAGGGGGAAGTCTGTATGCCTCCGATATCTCGGATGGCGGACGTCTCTACGACCTGTCGCGCGAGACCGATGCGCCGGTGGATGTGGAGTGGACAGAAGTGCGCACTCTGGCTCGGCCAGGATCGCGCAGAGTGCGCCTGCGGGGAATAGAACTTGGAATGCGGGCGATGAATGCATCCGGCTCGGTCGACGTGCTTGGCGATGTCTGTGCCGGACCGCATGATGCACTTATGCCGCAGCACAGAGCCGCGAATCTCTCTCCTTTGGCCTCTCTGCGGATAGGTGGCACGGTGTCATCACCTGTATTCATTCCGGTTGTAGCCCCGCCTCTGCGGAGCATACGCCTGAGAGTAAGGATGTGTCTAAATCCGGGCGCACGCCTGCAATACATTGAGCCATGCGTCTGAAGGAAATGCCATTGAATGAAGTCCTTGCCGAGAACAGACGCCGCAGGCTCGCGCGGGAGGCTGAATATGATCCGGTAAGTGGACGCGGCGCATCGGGCGAGAGGACAGAGGCTGTTTCGCCTGTCGACGGACGAGTGTGCATGATTCCGTGTACGATGGTCTGCGATCCATCGTATGCGCTCACTCTCTCCGATCCGGGAGCATGGCAGATGCTGCGCTTCGCGCACGATTTTGAATACTGGGCTGTCACCGCTGTCAGGATCAAGGACAAGATTTCCGGCCGCGATGTGCCCATGAGGCTTAACCGTCCGCAGAGAATAGTGCTCGAGGTGCTTGAAAAACAGCGTCTTGCAGGGCGTCCGCTACGCATCATAATACTTAAAGCACGCCAATGGGGTGGCAGCACTCTTGTGCAGATGTATATGGCATGGATACAGAGTGTGCTGCGTGAAAACTGGCATTCGCTGATCTGCGCGCATGTCAAGGACTCGGCTGCCACGATCAGGGGAATGTATACGCGCATGCTCGACAATTATCCCAAGGATCTGTGGATCAGCCGGTCTGACGAGCCCAAGCAGTCAGAGCCGTGTTTCCGTCCGTTCGAACGTTCGGTCAATACCCGCGAGATCGTAGGTCGGGGATGCCGGGTCACGGTAGGTTCGGCTGAGAGTCAGGAGGCTGTACGTGGATCTGATTTTGCAATGGCGCATCTTTCTGAAGCTGCTTTCTGGGGCGACTCCACCCGTCGCAACCCCGACGATTTCATACGTGCGGTATGTTCGGGAATCATGCTCGAGCCGCTGACACTTGTTGCAGTGGAATCGACAGCCAACGGTGTGGGCAACTGGTTTCACCGTGAGTGGTTAAGAGCGGAGAAAGGATTGTCGGACAAGACTCCCGTGTTTGTGCCGTGGTATGAAATCGAGATCTACAGTCTCCCGCTCGTGCCGGGAAGCGAGGCCGGACTGATCGCGTCGCTGACCGATTATGAGGAGAATCTGTGGCATACGGTGGAGGATATCACCCTTGAGAATCTTAACTGGTATCACAGCAAAGCCAAGGAATATCCGCTTGCGTCGCAGATGCATGCTGAGTTTCCGTCGGATGCTGTCGAGGCTTTCGCTTCTACCGGTAAGAGTGTTTTCGACCTGGCTTCGGTCAATAGGATGCGTCTGGCCTGTCCGGAGGTGTCCGTCCTATTGCGGGGCGAGATCTCAGGCAGCCGTTTCATGGAAGACAGTGCCGGCAGGTTGCTTATGATCCCCGGAGTGCTTGAAGGGCGGAAGTCGTGTGCCGGCATGCTCCACCGCTATGTGGTCGGGGTGGATGTTGGCGGACGTTCGGCCGGATCGGACCGCACGGTCATTGCCGTACTCGATCGTGCGGGGCTTACGTGCCCCGGCATTCCAGAATTTGTGGCTCAATGGGCCGGTCACTGCGATTATGACATACTTGTGCGCAAGGCCGCAGATGTGGCCCGGTATTTCGACAATGCCCTGCTTGTGGTGGAGAGCAATACACTGGAGCATACCGATGCCGTGAGCGGACTCGGAATACTGAAGATGGTGGCCGAGGAATACAGGAATATCTACCGCAGGCCGGCGTTTGACGAGATCACCAACCGGCCCACGCAGAAGATAGGTTTCCACACCAATCGCGCTACCAAACTGATGCTGATAGCCGGGCTTCAGAGCGACATCCGTGAGGGAGCGTTCCGTGAAAACTTCCGCGATGCCGTGGATGAGTTCGCCACATATGAGGAACCGCGCCAGGGTGTGTTCGCAGCCAGGGTCGGATGCCACGACGATATGCTCATGGCGCGTGCGATTGCATTGCAAGTGGCGCGTTCGCTTCCTGAACCACGGAGCAGGGCGGTTCTTGCTCCGCCGGAGCGCTGGCATTTCTGATGCGGGTGTCAGAATGCCCGGCGCACGGTGCGGCGTATGGCTGTGATATTGAGCGAGGTAACTACGGCCATCAAAGCCAATCCTGCAAGAAGGGTGGGCCATACGGGAGCGGAGGGGAAGTCAAGGCTGTCGAGCCTGCCTTCCCAGAACCATGATGCAGCCGATGCGAGAACGGATGCGGCAACGAGGACAGCAAGATTCACCGCACCCACGAGGATGTAGTAGTAACGGGCTACCTCGTCGGGAGTGTAGCCGAGCAGCATGAGATCGTGGAGTGTGGCCCGGTTTTTCTGCAGCAGCAGATATAGACTCAACGTAAGGATGAAGAATGCCAGGAGTGTGATTATGACACCTATGGCCATCACTATTCCGGTGATCAAGTTGAGTATAAACGATGCTTTCGAGGCTTCGGCTTTGTCGCCTGCCACTTCGTAACCCTGGCTATCGAGGTATTCGGTGATGGACGGATCGCCCGGTTTTGTGACTTCGAGAATTATCCTCGAGGGGTCTTCACTATCTTCTGTTCCCTCAGCAAATATTCCATCGGCCCAGTCCATGACTGCTTCCGGTACGGCTATGGTATTGAGCCTCGAGGAGAAGCCGACGATGCGCGCGTCGAATGTGCCGGAATTTCCGTTGCCCGACAATCTGATCTTCAGTGGTACTTTCTTTATTATATCTTCGCTTAGTTGCGGCATGCCGCGTGTGGGGGCGAAGCCGAAATTGTAGAGTGTAAGGTAGTCTTTCGACAGTACGATCGGGATTACCGGAGCTTCCGGGTCGAAGTCCCATCCGTCGGGTTTTATGTCGAAGAATTCGTCGGGGATGGATTCGAAAAAGAGATAAGTGGACATACCTCTGCCTCCGAGGTTGAGTGAGGCATATACATTGAAGTCAGCCGAACGGAATTCTCCGATGCGGCGTGCCCACGGCTGGCCGGCGAGACGGTCGAGTTCTGCCTGTGAGAATGAGGTGCTTCCCGCACCGAAGGTATTGAGCAGAGATACTTTTTTTGATAAGATCAGAAAATCGCGCATCTCGAGTGCGTCGTCGTTGCTGTCCGATCCTGCGCCTGTGAAGTCGCGGTAGAACTGCAAGGCGGTGAGGACAATGGTAAGTCCTATAAGATTCGCGATGGCATATCCGGCTATTTGCCAGGGAGATATGTTGTGTCTGAGCAGACGCCATACTACATTTTTCCTTATTGACATCATAGGCGTATGATTTCCGGGTCAGGGATGTTTATTTTATTGCCGACGCTTGTGGCTATTATTGCCGCACCCTGGCGGGATGCTTCGTCGGCTATCAATGAGGCTACGATCTGATTGTTGCGGCTGTCGAGGTGGCTCACCGGTTCGTCGAGGAGGATAAAATCCATTGGTTGACAGAGGGCGCGCACGATGGCGACTCTCTGCTGTTGTCCGATAGAGAGCAGTCCGGCCGGGGTGTCTGCCTTGTGGGCGAGTTCGACACGCTCGAGCATATTCATTATTTCCTGAGGTGAGGCGTGGTGAGTAAGTCTGTTTTTAATGTCGATGTTTTCCAGAACGGTGAGCTGCGGAAACAACCGCATCTCCTGGGGCAGGAGTGCTATCGAGGTCTTCCTTATGGCTGACCATCGCGAGGGCGAGAAACTGCGTGTGTCCTGGCCGTCGAAAAGGATAGCCCCGGAGTAGTCGCGTCGGTTTCCGTAGATGAAACTGCATAGCGACGACTTGCCTGTGCCGGACTCGGCTTCGATCATATAACGCCGTCCTTTGTGGAATGTGACGTCGCGCAGCCATACCTGCGATGAGCATACCGGCTGTCGGTCGGTTGCGTCGCTGAATACGTCCGGCAGAACGTGGTGGAGTTCGATCCGTGTTATCATAGTTCGGGAATCTTGCAGATGTTTGTTGTAAAGATGCGATACCCGCCGGATGGCATTCATGCCTCCAACGGGTATCGCCGAACGGTTATTTTTGAATCCTTATCCTCAGATTTTTCAGATGCCAAGGTCTTTCTTGATGGCGTCGATCTTGGCGGCAGCACGTGCGTTTGCGGCTTCGTAGTCGTCAGCACCGGTCATGGTGTCGTGCACTTCGACGTAGAACTTGATCTTGGGTTCTGTGCCGGAGGGGCGTACGGAAACTTTGGAGTTGTCTTCTGTGAAGAACTGCAGCACGTTGGAGGTGACGGGCATATCCATCTTCTCTACCTTTCCGGTGCGGGTGTCGGTGAGATTGAGATCGGCATAGTCCTTGACTATCACAACGGGGCTGCCACCGAGCTGCTTGGGCGGGTTGGCACGGAAATCCTTCATCATCTTCACGATTTCTTCAGCACCGGTCTTGCCTTTGCGGACTACTGAGATGCCTTCTTCGTGGGAATAGCCGTACTTGAGGTAGATATCCTGGAGCATCTGCATGAAGTCCATGTTCTTGTCCTTGGCCCATGCTGCTGCTTCTGCCATGAGTGATATGGCGGATACTGCGTCTTTGTCGCGGGCGAAGTCTTCGGCAAGGAAGCCGTAGCTTTCTTCACCTCCGCCGAGGTAGCGCATAGTGCCTTCGTTGTCGCGGATGACTGAGGCGATCCACTTGAAGCCGGTGTAGCAGTCGAACATCTTGATATTGTTCTTGTCGGCGATGCTCTTGATGGTTTCTGTGGTCACGATGGTCTTTACGATGTATTCTTTTCCGGTGATGCGTCCGAGTTCTCCGTTGCGGGTCATCAGGTAGTTGAGGAGGATCATCACGATCTGGTTGCCGTTGATGAGCTGGTATTCTCCCTTGCTGTCGCGCAGCACGCAGCCGATGCGGTCTGCGTCGGGGTCTGAGGCCATCACGAGGTCTGCACCCACTTCCTTAGCCTTGGCGATAGCCATAGCCATTGCCGGCGGGTTCTCGGGGTTGGGGCTGTCTACTGTGGGGAAGTCTCCTGAGGTGACGTCCTGTTCGGGCACGTGGATGATGTTTGTGAATCCGTAGTTGGCGAGCGATTCGGGGATGAGATTGACGCCAGTGCCATGGATAGGTGTGTATACGATCTTGAGATCGTGGTGGCGCTTGATGGATTCGGGGCTGAGGGATAGTCCTTTGATGGCTTCGAGGTAGGGTTCGTCGATGTCGCGGCCTATGATCTGGATCTTGTCGGGATTGCCTTGGAACTTGATCTCGCTGACTGAGCTGATGCGGTTGACATGGTCGATGATGTTGGTGTCGTGGGGAGCGATGATCTGCGCGCCGTCGGACCAATATGCCTTGTAGCCGTTGTATTCTTTGGGGTTGTGGGAGGCTGTGATGTTGACACCGCTCTGGCATCCGAGATGACGTATGGCGTATGAAAGCTCTGGTGTGGGGCGGAAGCTGTCGAACAGATATGCCTTTATTCCGTTGGCGGAGAATATGTCAGCTACGATTTCGGCGAATTTGCGTGAGTTGTTGCGTACGTCGTGACCTACAACTACTGATATTTCGGGAAGGTCCTTGAATGCTTCCTTGAGGTAGTTGGCCAGTCCCTGAGTGGCGGCGCCAACTGTATATATGTTCATGCGGTTTGTGCCTGCGCCCATAATGCCGCGCAGACCTCCTGTACCGAATTCGAGATCGCGGTAGAATGAGTCAATCAGCTCTGTAGGGTCTTCGGCATCGAGCATGCGGCGTACTTCGGCACGTGTGTCTGCATCGTATGCGTCGCCGAGCCATACTTGTGCTCTGGCTGTGACTTCCTTTATAAGCTCTTGGTTGTCCATAGGATTGTGGTGTTAAGGTATGTTGAGTTTTTAAGTTAATTGTCGCGGAAACAAAGGTAAGTCAAAGGGATGAAGAAAGCAAGCGGTTTTTTGGTTTTTTTCCAAACTTTAGGGTTTGTGCGATAATGTGGGTGTGTGAGTTGGAAAGGCTGATATGTGTGGCAGAGATAATGGTGTGAATCGGTGTCCTGTCGGACACCTTTGTATGGAGTAGTTATGCCGGGCACACCTG
>OFGR01003131.1_pt1 | contig 10122 bp, 9 predicted proteins | sample 1521811 | NCBI WGS metagenome assembly OFGR01 (sample SAMEA3504098, study PRJEB24116) | mouse gut metagenome | biome: mouse gut; feature: mouse-associated habitat; material: faeces | place: Denmark | collected 2011
CTTTACGGGGAATCACCACTGTCAGCACGCCGTCCTTGTGGCTGCGCTCATAGCCGTGCGATGCGTACACGCCGGAGCCGATCAGACCGTGTTTTACATCATATCCGGCGGTGAGTGCCACGTCCGCGTCGGAGCCATAGTGCGGGTAGACGTCGACCGCGAAGTCAATTTTCCGGCGTTTTGCGGCAGCGATGAGGTTTGATACGATCTCATAATTGTAGGGACCATAACTGTCTTTGGCGCAGATGGAAACCTGATGTTCTGTGCAGGCGAGCCCGTTCCCCACGCAGCCCATGTCCACAGAGAGTACTTCTGATACATCTGACGGAATCGAAGCCGCCCCGCCGTGCCCAACTTCCTCGAATACAGTGATGTGGTGATATACATTTCTGGGCAGCGCGACCTTCTCTTCTTTTACATACTTTGCGAAGCCCAAAAGAATACCTACACTGAGCTTGTCATCGAGGAAACGGCTCTTGATATAACCGCTTTCGGTGATGGTAGTGCGCGGATCGAAGCAGACGAAATCGCCGGGCATGATACCGAGTGCAAGCGTATCTTCTCTGGTCTTGACATTCTCGTCGAGCACGACCTCCATGTCATTGTAAGAGCGGTTCGTCTCGTTGAATTTGCCGTTTACATGAATCGATGCGTCACACAGTTGAAAAGTGCCCGTGTAGCGTTTGCCTTCGCGTGTGTAGACTTTGCAGTTCTCTGCCTCGGCGTTGTTCGGGTTCATGCCTCCTACAGGGGAGAGCTTGAGACAGCCATTGGAATTGATGTCACAGACCATCGCGCCGAGCGTATCAATATGCGCTTCCATCATGAGAGCGTTGCCCTGTTCCTTGTGTCCGCCGATCTCGCAGAGTACGCCGCCCTTCACAGTCTGAACAGGTGTGTAGCCAAGAGCGGTGTAGGCGTTCATTATGTATTCTGCTGCTTTTTGGGTGAAGCCGGACGGACTGTCGATCGCCAGGATCTTTGTCGTCTCTTCGAGGATATATTCCAGGTATTTTTTGGTGCTGATCTTTTTAGGCATTGTGTTTTTTCCTTTCCTGACATTTCTTGATTCGTAGTTATCCGCTATTAATATAGCACAAAACGTTCCTGTTGGCGATTTGTTTTTCTAAATACGATGGAACATGGCAAGACGCAAAAATGAAATATTTTCGCATAACAACAAATACGAAGGAAATATTTTTGTTGTGCAGATGAACGGAATCCTGTATACTATTGTAGGAAGTATTAGCAGATAGAAAGGCAGAATCAGTATGATCAAAAACGAAGAATTGGAAGCGATATTGGAAACGATCGATCTGAGAGCGGATGCGCCGGCGGACGAGCCGATGCGCCAGTATTATTTTATCAAAAAAGCGCGCGGGATCGTGAATGCCGAGAGTGAGCGGCTGGGCAGACGTCTTACGGCGGACGGGGAGACATTTGGCTGTCAGATGAATGCCAAGGACAGCGAAAAACTGATCGGCATTCTCGAAAATATCGGTTTTGAGATGATAGAGGACGAGTCGGCGGACCTGGTCTTTTACAATACCTGTACCGTCCGCGACAATGCAAACCAGCGGGTGTACGGCAGACTGGGGTTTGTACACAACATGAAAAAGAAAGCTCCGCATAAGAAGATCGCGCTCTGCGGCTGTATGATGCAGGAGCCGTCCGTGATCGAGAAGATCCAGAAAAGCTATCGCTTTGTGGATCTGATCTTCGGGACACACAATATCTACAAATTCGCGGAGCTGATCGTTGCGATGTACAGTTCGGACAGCATGATCATCGATATCTGGCAGGACACGGACAAGATCGTCGAGGATCTGCCGGCAGAGCGTAAGTATGCCTTCAAATCAGGCGTTAACATCATGTACGGCTGTAACAATTTCTGCAGCTACTGCATCGTCCCGTATGTGCGGGGGCGGGAGAGAAGCCGCGATCCCAGGGATATCATCAGGGAGATCGAAAAGCTCGTGTCGGAGGGCGTTGTGGAAGTCATGCTCCTGGGGCAGAACGTCAACTCCTACGGCAAGAATCTGGAGGAACCCATGTCGTTTGCGCAGCTGCTGCAGGAAGTGGAGAAGATAGACGGGTTGGAGCGCATCCGGTTCATGACCTCGCATCCCAAGGATCTGTCGGACGAGCTGATCCAGGTGATGAAGCACTCCAAAAAGATCTGCCGCCATCTGCATCTGCCGCTGCAGGCGGGCTCCACGAGAATACTGGAGGCAATGAACAGGCGCTATACAAAGGAGCAGTATCTCGCGCTTGCGCACAAGATCAGGGAAGAGATACCGGATATTTCACTCACGACGGACATTATCGTGGGCTTTCCGGGAGAGACCGCGGCGGACGTTGACGAGACGATCGAGGTTGTCAGGGAAGTACAGTATGACAATGCCTTTACATTCATCTATTCTAAGCGCACAGGCACCCCTGCTGCCGCGATGCCCAATCCCACGGGCGAGGAGGAGATCAGGGATAATTTTGACAGACTGCTGAAGGTCGTGCAGGAGACAGCGAAAAGCCGCGTAGGACGTCTGACCGGTGAGGTGCACGGTGCACTTGTCGAGGAGATCAATGAACATGACAGTTCGCTGGTCACGGGCAGGCTTTCCAACAATACGATCGTACATTTTCCGGGGGATGCGTCCCTGATCGGAAATATCGTCAGTGTCAGACTTGTGGAATCACACGGATTTTATTACATTGGTCAGCTGATAAATGAAAATCCTTCTTGAAATATGGCATAAATAGGTATATAGTAAGTTTGGTTGATTTTATATAGGATCGGAGCGATTTCTGTAGCTTTCGGTATTTACTGAGGAACGGCAGAAGAATGACGTACAGATTGCATCGGTTATTTTTCGAGGTCGAATGAAAATGAGGAGAACGGTATGGAAAAGTTAAAACCAAAGTTGTTTTCGGTGATGAAAACTTACACAAAACAACAGTTTGCAAAGGATGTCATAGCGGGTATCATCGTGGCGATCATCGCACTTCCGCTGTCGATCGCGCTCGCGCTTGCATCGGGGGTGGGACCAGAGCAGGGTATCTACACGGCGATCATCGCGGGATTCCTGATTTCGTTTTTGGGCGGCAGCCGCGTGCAGATCGCGGGTCCGACGGCAGCGTTCGCAACGATCGTTGCAGGAATCGTTGCACAGAAGGGAATGGACGGACTGATACTTGCAACAATTCTTGCAGGAATGATCCTGGTCGTGATGGGGCTTTTAAGATTGGGCAATTTGATCAAATATATTCCGTTCACGATCACGACAGGATTTACGGCGGGCATCGCAGTGACCATCGTCATCGGACAGGTCAAGGATTTCCTGGGGCTTACATATCCGGAGGGAACGGTCACGATCGAGACGATGGAAAAGATGGAGGCGATCGTTAAGAATATGTCGACGATCAACTGGCAGGCACTCATCGTCGGACTTGTATGTCTTGCCATTCTGATCGTGTGGCCGTATATCAACAAGACGATACCGGGCTCTCTGATCGCTGTCATCGCGGGAATCCTGATGGTGAAGCTTTTGAACATGAACGTCAATACGATCGGCGATCTGTACGAGATCAGCAATAAACTTCCAGGTTTTCATTTTCCGAGTTTTACGATAGCGGACGTCAGCGGAATCCTTCCTGACGCGTTCACGATCGCCATCCTTGCGGCGATCGAATCCTTGCTGTCGTGCGTTGTTGCCGACAGCATGATCAACTCCAAACACCGATCTAACATGGAGCTGATCGCACAGGGGGTCGGCAATATCGGCTCGGCGCTGTTCGGCGGGATCCCCGCCACGGGCGCGATCGCAAGGACTGCTGCCAACATCAAAAACGGCGGGCGCACACCGATCGCGGGCATGATGCACGCGGTCACACTGGTATTGATCCTGGTCGTGCTGATGCCTTACGCTGCACTGATCCCGATGCCCTGCATCGCGGCGATCCTCTTCATGGTAGCTTACAACATGTGCGGCTGGAGAACCTTTGTCAATCTCTGCAAATCCTCGCCAAAGAGTGACATCATCGTGCTTGTCACGACCTTTGTGTTGACGGTCGTGTTCGATCTGGTTGCAGCGATCGAGGTGGGCATTTTGCTGGCGGCGATCCTCTTCATGAAGCGGATGAGCGACGTCACGGAAGTGGAAGGCTGGAAGTACGTCGACGAGGAGGACGACCCGGACAGCATCGCGCTCAGGGAAGTCCCGGCGCACACACTTGTGTACGAGATCTCGGGACCGATGTTCTTTGCGGCTGCCGACAAGATTTTGAATATCTCAGTGAAAGATGACACACAGTTTCTGATCCTGCGCATGCGGAGTGTGAGCGCGATCGACGCGACGGCAATGCATTCGCTGGAGCAGCTTTACGAGAAATATGCGAAGAAAAATGTCCGGATCATCCTTTCGCACGTCAACGAGCAGCCGAGAGCCGTCATGGACAAGGCGGGCTTTGCGCGGGAGATTGGGGAAGACAATTTCTGTACGCACATTGACGAGGCACTCGAGCGGGCGAAAAAGCTTGCGGCTGAGTAAACAGGATTTTGTATGAAAAACATTTTTGTAATCGATGATGATCTCAATATCGGAAATATGATGGAGGAGCTTCTTGCCAGGGAGGGCTATCGCGTCACGCGCGCCTATTCCGGGACGGAAGCCCTTCTTGCGTTGTCCTCGGTCCGCCCTGATCTGGTGCTGCTCGACCTGATGCTGCCAGGATTGGACGGCAGGGAGCTGCTGCCGCGGCTGAGCGGTATCCCTGTGATCGTTGTCAGCGCAAAAGCGGGCGTGGAGGATAAAGTGGATCTGCTGCTTGGCGGTGCTGCAGATTATGTGACCAAGCCCTTTGACACGAAGGAACTGATCGCGCGCATCGCCGTACAGCTTCGGAATGCCGCTGTCTCTGGTGCGGGTATGATGCTCGAATACAGGGATATCGTCATGGACACCGGGACGCACAGCGTCTATGTGTGCGGCGAGATGGTACATCTGACCAGGACGGAGTATGCGATCTTAAAAATGCTGATGCAGAATCCTTCGCAGGTCATCACAAAGACGCTGCTGCTCGAGCGGATCAGTGAGGACACGCCGGACTGCATGGAAAGCTCCTTAAAGGTACACATCAGCAATCTTCGCAAAAAGCTCCGGGAGGCGTCGGGGAAAGATTATATTGAGGCGGTGTGGGGAATCGGTTTTAAGCTGAAGGGGGAATAATCTGATTATCTTTACCGTATCTTAACCCTTTCCTTAACCGCTTTCTTAACCACCCCCTGCTAAAATAAATGTATTCCAACCAAGGAGGCAAGGAAATGGACTACATCCTTCAAACAAACAACTTAATCAAGCATTATAAGAACGGAAAGGCCCTCAACGGCCTGACCATGCACGTGGAAAAAGGAGCCATCTACGGCTTCGTGGGCCGCAACGGCGCGGGCAAAACCACCCTCATCCGTCTGATCTGCGGCCTCCAGGAGCCCACGGAAGGCACCTTCACCCTCTACGGCTGTCCCAACGACAGCAAGGAGATCACCCGCTCCCGCCGCCGCATGGGGGCGGTGGTGGAGACGCCCTCCATCTACCTCTCCATGACGGCGGAGGAAAATCTGAAGCAGCAGTATCAGATTCTGGGCCTGCCGTCCTACGACGGCTTAAAAGACCTGCTGGAGCTGGTCCGACTGGGGAATACCGGGAAGAAAAAGGCAAAGGACTTCTCTCTGGGAATGCGCCAGCGCCTGGGCATCGCCGTGGCCCTGGCCGGGGACCCGGACTTCCTCATCCTGGACGAGCCCGCCAACGGCCTGGACCCCCAGGGCATCGTGGAGATCCGGGAGCTGATCCTCCGCCTGAACCGGGAGCGGCAGATCACCGTCCTGATCTCCAGCCACATCCTGGACGAACTGAGCCGCCTCGCCACCCACTACGGCTTTATCGACAATGGCCGCATGGTCAAGGAGATCAGCGCCCCCGAGCTGGAAGCCAGCTGCCGGAAGTGCCTGCGCCTCACCGTCAGCGACGCGCGGCCTCTGACCGCCGCCCTGGACAAAATGGGCCTGGAGTATTCCATCCGCAGCGACACGGAGGCCGACGTCTACGACGCCCCCTCCGTCACCGAGCTGACCCTGGCCCTCCACAACGCGGGCTGCGAGGTGAAGAACATCCACGAACACGACGAGAGCCTGGAGAGCTACTACATGAATCTGGTGGGAGGTGCCGTCGATGACTAACCTCCTGCGGGCCAATTTCTTCCGGATGCGCCGGGACCATATGTTCTGGACGTGCTTCGGCACGGTGCTGGCCTGTTCCGCCGGCTTTGTGATCCTCTGGTGCTGGGAGGACATCCAGCGCGGCTTTCAAGTAAAGCTGGAGCAGCATTATTTCAATATGGCGATGTCGCTGGGGTTCTTTATCGCCATGTTTGCCGCCATGTTTCTGAACGCGGAGTACAGCGATGGCACGATCCGCAACAAGCTGACCGTGGGCTGCACCCGCCGCGAGGTCTACCTGGCCAACTTTCTCACGGTCCTGACCGCGTCCCTGTTCTTTACCGCCGCGTGGCTCATCGGCGGGTGCGCCGGCATCCCGATGATCGGGCCCTGGGGATTCGGCCTTGGGGGGCTGGCGTTCCATGTCCTCATCGTCGTGGGCTCCACCGTGGCCTTTGCCGCCATCTTCACCTTCCTGGGGATGCTCCTCAGCAGGCGAACCGCCACAGTTACCGTGGTGCTGTCCTGGTTTGCCCTGCTGCTGGCAGCCTCCACGGTCGAAAACACCCTCTCCGAGCCGGAGTTTGTCGGCGGCCTCCTCATGACCGTGGATGGGATGCAGGCGATAAACCCGGAGCCCAATCCCCGCTACGTCTCCGGGGCGCTTCGGACGTTTTACGAGGTCGTCCGGGACATCATCCCCGCCGGGCAGGCGATTCAGGTGCAGAACCTGGCGGTACTCAGCCCCCTGCGGGCGCTGCTGTGCGATCTGGGCGTGACGGCGGTCTTCACCCTGGGCGGGCTGGCGCTCTTTGAGCGCAAGGACCTAAAATAGGGGAGGGGGCGTATGAGAAATCTGCTGCACGCCAATTTCTCCCGTCTGTTTCACAGCGGAGCGTTCCGCGCCGCCCTGGCGGCGGAGTTCGCCTATGCGCTTTTTATCATAGGCGTGACGTTCTACTCGATCTATGTCAAAGAGGGCGGGCAGTTCGGCCTGGAGGAACCGCTGCTGTTCGCCTTCGGTATAGCAGGGATGATACCGGTCCCCATGCTCATCCAGGCCCCGTTTTTGAGCGTCTATCTGGGCACGGAGTTCAGCGAGGGAACCATCCGCAACAAGCTGGTGACGGGCCGGAGCAAGGCGGCGGTCTACCTGTCGAACCTGCTCGCCTGTATGACGGCCTCTGTTCTGCTGGCGGTCCTCTATCTTGCGCTGGTAGGCGCGGCGGCGGCGCCCACCGGCCTGCCGCTGAAAATGCCTGCCGGACAGCTCCTGCCGCTGGTATGCTGCGGCCTGCTGGCCCTCGCGGCCAGCGCGTCGCTGGCGACCATGGCGGCGATGCTGATCCGGAACGAGACGAAGACCGTTATCGTCACTCTGTCCGCCGCGATCTTCGCCATGTTTCTGATCAGCTTCCTCACCGCCCGCCTCGGGGAGCCGGAGTTTACGGCAGCCTATAACGAGTGGGGCAGGGATGTCGTTGCAATGATCCCCAACCCCAGTTACCTGCAGCCCGTCCCCCGGGCGGTGTGCCGGTTTCTCATCGACCTGCTGCCCACGGGCCAGTGCCTTCAGATATCGGCGCGTTCCGTGGAACAGTTCTGGCGGATGCCCCTGATGAGCCTGTCCGTCATCGCTGTCAGTACCTGCGCGGGACTGCTCCTGTTCCGCAGAAAGGATCTGAAATAGGATGTGTAGAATGAGAAATCTGCTGCACGCCAATTTCCAGCGGGTGTGGAAAAGCCGCATCTTTTGGGGCTGTATGGCGTTGATGCTGTTTTACGGTCTGCGGCTGGTCCATTCACTCCAGGAGGCGCTTCGGGAGGGCTGGACGCAGGACCACCCCGCATTTCTGTTCTTCACCCAAGTCTGGTTCCTCCTGGCGGCGTGGTACAGCTCGTTTTTAAGTGGGGAGTACGGCGACGGAGCCGTCCGCAACAAGCTGGCGGTGGGCGCGGTCCGTCCGGCCATCTATTTCGCGGATCTGGTAACCTGCATCGCGGTGGGCCTGCTGCTGTGCGCCGCCTTTATCCTTCCAAACTGGACGCTGACCAGCTTCTTCTTCGGTCACTCCGATGCGGTCAACTATATCCGCTCACCGGGTCAGACCGCAGTCGATCTTTTGGCAGGCGCTCTTGTGATTGTGTCCTACAGCGCGATATTTTCCGCAGTCGGCATGAATATCCAGCACAAGGCGGCGGGGCCGGTGGCGGTGATCCTGACCGCGTGCATCCTTTATTTGAATGGCCTTGTCTGCGATATGGAACTGGCCCTCTACTGTCAAGCGCCTGAGCCCCTCAAGTATTCCAGGCTCAGGCTGGCTTATGACCGCTTTTTTGCCGAATGGCTCCCGGGAGGGCAGGGGCGTTATTATGCGATGCACGCCGGAAGCTCCGGCGAGGCTCCTGTGCTGGCGGCGTATTCCCTGTCCATCATCGCCGCCAGCACCGCCGCGGGCCTGCTCCTGTTCCGCAGAAAGGATCTGAAATAATGAGCGCAAAATTAAGCATAAACCTCCTCCTGCGGGCCAATTTCTACCGTCTCTGGCGCAGCGCGTCCTTCTGGGCGGCGGTATCGACTATGTTCGGCGTCGGTATCTTCGAACTGGCGGTAGGCGTTCACGCCCAGCGGCAGGGGACCCCCGTCCCTCTGGACAACCGCTACATGCTCTTCGTCCTCATGTCCGGCGTGGTCCTCTCCGCCTTTTGCAGCCTTTTCGTCGGCGCGGAGTACAGCGACGGAGCCATCCGCAACAAGATCGCCGTGGGCCACTCCCGCGCCGCTGTGTATCTGGCGAATCTCGTTACCTGCTCGGCGGCGGGCGTCCTGGTCTGCCTGGGCTATATCCTGCCCATGACGGCGGCGGGCATCCCGCTGATGGGCGGCTTCACGCTGCCGCCGGCCTCCGTCCTTTGGTTCACTCTCTGCGCCTTTCTCATGACCGCCTCCCTGTGCGCCGTCTTCACCATGGCGGCCCTGCTGAACCAGAACAAGGCGGTGGTGGCGATCGTCTGCATTTTCCTGGCCTATTTTCTCCTGTTCCTGGGGATATACCTCAATTCCCGCCTGACGGAGCAGGCCGTCATCCCCGCCCGGGAGTACATCGAAAACGGTCAGATCCTGGTCCGGGAGGCCATGCCGAACCCGGCCTACGTCCAGGGCCTCAAACGCACGATTTTTGAAGCCCTGTATGACCTCCCCGGCTGCCAGGCGGTGCAGCTGATCGCCGCGGCGGAGTCGCGCCCCATCCGCCTGCCGCTGGCGAGCCTTGGCGTAATCGCCGCCAGCGCCGCCGCAGGTCTGGCGCTGTTCCGGAGGAAAGATTTAAAATAGGAGGGAGCGCGGATGGTGTACGTTCTTGCGGCACTGTGCGCCCTGCTGGCAGCTGCCGTACTGCTTCTGATCTGGAAAATCCTGCTCCTCCGCCGCTCGGCGGAGGAGCTTCGCCGCGGCGTCCGGGAGCGTCTGGAAACGGACACCAACACCCTCCTGTCCATCCCCAGCCGGGACGGCGCCATGCGCCGCCTGGCCGCCGGCCTCAACGTCCAGCTGCGCCAGCTCCGCCGGGAGCTGAAAATCTGCGGCAGGATCGAGGGGGACATCCCCCGTGTCCGCCAGCAGGTCCGGCTTTGCCGGGAACAGGAGGCCCCCGCGCCGGAGCGGGACCGGCAGATCAGAAAATCCAGATGATTTTTTAATTTCTATCGGAAAGGAAGTGAGCGAATGGACGTAAGCGCCGAGGCCGCCGATCTGGTGGTCAAGGAGGGAATCCAGGCGACAGAGAGCGCCGTGAAGCTGGCGGGGTCCGCCATGAAGAACGTGGCCGCGCTGCTGCTGGCCTTACAGCGCCAGGACAACAAGGTCATCGGCAAGACCACCGCCAAACGGCTGGCCAGAGACCCGGCCC
>OFGR01003132.1_pt1 | contig 10121 bp, 10 predicted proteins | sample 1521811 | NCBI WGS metagenome assembly OFGR01 (sample SAMEA3504098, study PRJEB24116) | mouse gut metagenome | biome: mouse gut; feature: mouse-associated habitat; material: faeces | place: Denmark | collected 2011
GTTTTGCAGGGCGGCTTGTGGATGTAATTTTGAGTGAGGAGCCGGCTCTTTATTATGCCGGCACTTTGGAAATCACGCCAGGATATGATCCACTGACACATAAAGGACAGCTTACCATAAATTCTTCTGATGCAGATGCCTACCGCTACCATACAGAGGAAACGGCAGTTTCTGTAACAGGCGGAGGCAATGTAATCCTTTCCAATGATTTTATGCCGACAGTCCCAGCGGTAACAGTGACAGATGAGACCACTCTGAAATGGCAGGTCGGAACTGACAGATTTATAAAAACCGTAAGTGCAGGCACATGGACTTTTCCCGAACTGGAATTATCGCAGGGGGAAAATGAAATAGAGGTCACCACTGACGGCATGGTTACTTTCAGATACAGGGAGGGACGGTTATGAGGTTATTCCGTATTTATGTGGACGGGAATCTGTTCTACCACCCGCAGTTATCTTCCCTTGCCGTCACAAAAGCACAGGTGCAGGAGGACGCAGAAAGCATTGACAGCCTGACCCTTTCCGCACCATTTAACCACCCGTACCTTGCCGACATCAAGCCGATGTCCTCAGTGATTGTCTGTAAACGTGGCGATGATACGGTGTTTGAAGGCAGGGCTTTGGATAATGGCACGGATTTTTACAACACCCACACCTGGACGTGCGAGTCGGCACTCGCCTATCTGAAAGACACCATCCAGCCACCCTATGATTACAGCGGTACGCTGGGAGGGCTGCTGGAATATTTCATTTCAGAGCATAACAAAGCCGTGGAGGATAAGAAAAAATTCACGGTCGAGAATGTGACGGTCACCGATGATAACGATTATGTCCACTACAGCAGCACCGATTATACCGTGACGATGGATGCGATCCGGCAGAAGCTCATCAATACCCACGGAGGATATCTCCGTTTGAGATACACCGCTGACGGAAAAGTGCTGGATTACCTTGCGGATTTCAGTGAGACTTCGCTCCAGACAGTGGAGTTTGGGAAGAACCTCATCGATGTGAAGATAAACACCGACCATACGGAACGTGCCACGGCCCTCATCCCTCTTGGGGCGAAAATCAGGGAAACAGACGATGAAGGCAATGAAACGGAAACTGATAAAAGGGTTACAATCGAATCCGTCAATGATGGAAAAAATTATGTGTTTGATGAAGCAGCGGTAAAAGAGATCGGGTGGATATGGAAAACGGAGATCTGGGAAGATGTAAACCTGCCGTCAAATCTTCTGCGGAAGGCAAACCAAAGGCTCTCTGAACTTGCGAAAGGCATCACAAGCATGGAACTGACCATTGTTGATGAGTCGGATACCGGTGCGGATATTCCCGATATCCATGCACGGCAGTATGTGGAGTGTAAATCTCCCCCGCACGGCATTGACGGCAGATACCCGGTGCTTTCCAAGACAAAGGATTACCTAAATCCATCGGGTAACACCATAACCATCGGTGCAGGGGGCGTGACGCTGACTTCCGCTTCGGTGAAGCAGGGGCAGAATATTTCCGCTTTGGAGGAGGATATCTTAGGGCAGGAATCCAGGATCAGCACGGCAGTCAAAGACGCATCCACCGCCCTGGATGCTACACACTCGCTGAAAGAGAATATCCACGAGTGCTATTCCGAAATATCCAAGACGGCAGAGGAGATCAATCTGTCTGTGCGTGAGGAATACATCTCACGGTCGGAGCTGGAAGCCATACAGCAGGACTTTGAAACGAGCATCACGCAGAACAGTACGGAGATCCGTTTTGACTTCACGCAGGTCACGGATGAGATAAAAGGCACGGTTGCGGAGAACCAGTCGCTTTTGGAAGAATATATCCGTTTCAAGGGTGCGCTGATCGAGCTTGGCAGGGTGGGCAATGCTTTCACGGCGGAGCTTTCGGGTGAGTCCCTTGCCTTTAAGGAAAACGGCCAGAAGATCGCCTACATTTCCAACCAGAGCCTTGTCATCACTAATGCGGAAATAAGGAATAAGCTGTCCCTGGGCAATGAAAGCCGCAGCTGGTTTGATTTTATCCCCAGGGCAAACGGGAATCTGTCCATTAAATGGCGCGGCCCGGTGTAACGGAAGGAGGTTTCTATGGCTTCAAGCGGAAGTTTTTCAAATTCAATCGTGAGCGGGCATTACAAGCTGAAGGTGGACTGGAGCCAGGCGCAGGATGTGTCTGCAAACGCTTCTACTATAACCTGTAAGATGTATCTTATCAATGACTGGAGCCTTGGGATTGGCAGCAGGAGCAACACCTGTACCATAGGCGGAACTGCCAAATCCTTTACTTCATCTTCCATATCAGGGACAGGTACACACACACTTGGGACGGTATCCCAGAGTGTTTCCCATAACAGCGATGGCACAAAGAGCATTACAATCTCTGCCGTGTTTAAGATACAGGCGACCATCAGCGGGACTTATTATGAACAGATAACTGCGAGTGCGACCGTAACACTGAACACTATTCCAAGGGCATCCTCTGTTTCGGCGAAGTCAGTAAATCTCGGAACGGCAAGCACCATCACAGTAACGAGGGCGTCATCTTCTTTTACCCATACGCTGTCGTATACTTTTGGAAGTGCAAAGGGAACGATTGTTACAAAGACCACAAGCACATCTGTTTCCTGGACTCCGCCGCTTACCCTGGCAAACCAGATACCGAAATCCACCACAGGCACCTGCACTATAACCTGCACTACGTATAACGGAAGCACGAGTATCGGTTCAAAGACCTGCACCATGACGCTGACTGTCCCTGCAAGTGTAAAACCGACCATCACCAGCCTTACAGCGGAGAGGATTGATGGAACTGTCCCGTCAACATGGGAGATTTATGTACAGTCAAAATCAAAGGCAAAGCTGACAGTGAACGGCGCTGCAGGAAGCTACGGCTCCACGATAGCCTCTTATTCTATTTCGGGTGGCGGCTTTGCAGGCTCTTCCGCAAGCCTTACCACGGGCTTCCTGAACAGTTACGGCGACATCACTTTTACGGCCACCGTGACCGATTCCAGGGGCAGGGTCTCAGCGGCTGCAAAAGTCACCATTACGGTGGAGCGGTATTTTGTGCCGTATTTTGAAACCTATACTTCACAGCGTTGTGACAGCGGCGGGAATTTATCTGATGACGGGACGTATATCCTCGGCAATGCCTTATATAACCGTGCGCCATGCGGGAACAACAACCGCGTCACGAGGACGATTTACTACAAAAAATCGGCAGACAGCCAGTGGACAAATGCGGGCGTGATCTTCTCCTCCGGCGACCCTATTGTTTTTGGCAGGGGGCAGATATCCACGGAATACTCCTATGACATACGCTACACCATCACAGACCAGTTCAACACGGTCTCCGTGCAGGACATAGTTTCAACGGCTGCGGTGGTGATGGATTTCAAATGCGGCGGGAAAGGGCTTGCAGTCGGGAAAGTGTCCGAAACGGATAACTGCTTTGAAGTCTCGGAGGACTGGGATGTGAAGGTGTACGGGAAACTGCTGAAAGATTATATCAGCTCCATAGCGGGAAGCGTGTATCCTGTCGGCAGTATCTACATGAGCGTAAACAATACCAATCCGTCAGCTTTTTTCGGCGGCACATGGGTGTCATGGGGTTCGGGGCGTGTGCCTGTCGGCGTGAATGCTTCGGACGCCAATTTCAGCACAGTAGAAAAGACAGGCGGCGCATCCACGGTCACGCTTACCACGGCGCAGATGCCGAGCCACAGCCATGCAAAGGGTACGCTTGCTGCTGACAGCGGCGGCGCCCATAAGCACAATTTAAGCCTGACCAAGTCGGCATGGGGTGTTGACAATGCCAGCAACAAAGTCCTGGTGGACAGCACAACCTATACGGCCCTTACAAATAAGGCAACTGCCAGTGCGGGAGCGCACGGGCATACAATATCCGGCTCTACTGCCGCCGCAGGAAGCGGGAACGCACACAGCAACCTGCAGCCGTATATCACCTGCTATATGTGGAAACGGACGAAGTAACAAAATACAATTTAATATTTTCATGGAAACTGGCGGATGTCCATTGCGGGCCCCCGCTTTTTTCATACACAAAAATCTTTTTAAGGAGGGATTCATCATGAAAGAATTCTGGAACACGATCCAACTTATCTTTACTGCCATCGGAGGGTGGCTCGGCTGGTTCCTTGGCGGCTGTGACGGACTGCTGTATGCGCTCATTGCATTTGTGGCTATCGATTATATCACGGGCGTTATGTGTGCCGTCATCGACCACAGGCTGTCGAGCGAAGTTGGTTTCAAAGGCATTTTCAAAAAGGTGCTGATCTTCCTGCTTGTGGGTGTCGCAAACATCCTTGATGTGCAGGTTATCGGAACGGGATGCGGCTTAAGGACGGCGGTTATCTTTTTCTACATTTCCAATGAAGGCGTGAGCCTTCTGGAGAATGCGGCGTACCTGGGGCTTCCTGTTCCCGAAAAAATCAAAACGGTATTAGAGCAGTTACACGACCGCTCGGAAAGCGAGGATAAATAATTATGGCTTACACAAACAGTTCTATGGTATCTTACACCGGGCTCAGCCCGAACCACTCAGGACAGAGGACGCACAGCATTGACAGGATTACTCCCCACTGCGTTGTAGGGCAGCTTTCTGCAGAGAGTATCTGCGGATGCTTTACAAGCCCGTCAAGGCAGGCAAGCTGCAATTATGGTATTGGCACGGATGGAAAGGTTTCTTTGTGCGTGGAGGAGAAAAACCGCTCCTGGTGTTCCTCAAGCAATGCCAATGACCAGAGGGCCGTCACGATTGAATGCGCCAGCGATAAAACAGAACCGTATGCGATGAACGCCAGGGTTTACGATTCGCTTGTTAAACTCTGCACGGATATCTGCAGACGTAACGGCAAGAAAAAACTTCTATGGCTTGGCGACAGAAATAAAACTTTAAACTATACACCGAAGCCTGATGAGATGGTGCTGACAGTCCACCGCTGGTTTGCAAATAAATCCTGTCCGGGCAATTGGCTGTACAGCCGATTGGGTGATCTGTCGGCAAAGGTTACGGCGGCTCTTGGTGGTTCTTCTGTGTCAAGCCCATAACTGATGCAAAGCAGCTTTACCGTGTACGCAAGACCTGGGCGGACAGCAAATCGCAGAAAGGTGCGTTCAGCGTCCTTGCGAATGCGAAGAAATGCGCCGATGCCAACAAAGGCTATTATGTGTTTGATGAAGATGGCAGGAAGGTTTATCCGACAGCTTCATCAACTGCAAAGAAATCTGTTGATACCATTGCCCGTGAGGTCATCCGTGGCGACTGGGGCAACGGTGACGAACGAAAGAAAAAGCTCACTGCCTCAGGATATGACTATTCCGCCGTGCAGAAAAGAGTAAATGAATTATTGAAGTAAAGTATTATGCCGCAGGCACTCACCCTACATCCGGGTTCAGTGCCTGCGGCTTTTTTTGTTTTATTTTGAAAAACACCTCATCAAAAGCAGGAATAAATCTCCGTAGATATGGAGGTGCATTTTATTATGGAAAAACAGAACATTGGAATGATAGAATCACAAAACATAGATTTGCAGGATAAAACGGAAGATTTAACACCAGGTAGTGTGGAAAAGACTTTTACTGAAGAAGAACTCCAGCATGAGTTTGACTATTTTGTCGCCCAGCAGATGCTTGAAAAGCTGCTCGGAATGGGGAATATTTCTGTTGATGTATTCAACAAAATTACAGAGAAAAACCGCCGAACTTTCTCCCCTTATTTATCAGAGATAATGCCGAAAATGACTTGATATTATCGAAATTCAGAGCGAATATAGTACCTGCGGAAAGCGAGGTGAGATGATGATAAAGATAACAAAAATTGACGAATTTAGGACTTTGCCACAGGATAATAAGACAAGGACTGCAGCTTACTGTAGGGTATCCACGGACAGCGATGAGCAGATGGAGAGCCTTGACACGCAGCGTTCACATTATGAAAGATATATCAAAACAAACCCTGAGTGGGATTTTGCAGGCGTATATTTCGATGAAGGGGTGACCGGTACTAAGAAGGAGATCCGCAAAGGTCTGATGTCGCTGATTTCAGACTGTGAAAAGGGCCTGATAGATTTAATACTGACAAAATCCATCAGCAGGTTCTGCAGGAACACAACAGACTGCCTTGAACTGGTGAGGAAACTTCTTGATCTGAATGTCTGCATATATTTTGAAAAAGAAAACCTGAATACGGGTTCTATGGAGAGCGAGCTTATGCTTTCCGTACTCGGCAGCCTTGCCGAAAACGAATCGGTATCCATTTCAGAAAATGAAAAATGGAGCATTAAAAAGCGTTTCCAAAACGGCACATATGTTATTTCGTACCCGCCTTACGGATATACCAATGTTGACAGAAAAATGGTCATTGTGCCTGAACAGGCGGAAATTGTCAGACAGATATTTTTGGAATGCCTGGATGGGAAAAGCACGCACCTGATTGCAAAAGAACTCAATGAGCGCGGCATTACAGCGAAAAAAGGCGGGAAGTGGTCGTCTGGCTCTGTCCTTGCCATTATCCGGAATGAAAAATATACAGGAGATGTTATATTCCAAAAGACCTACACCGACAGCAGCTTCAACCGTCATACGAACTACGGAGAATATGACAGGTATCTTTGCAAAGACCATCATGAGGCTGTTATAAGCCACGAGATTTATGACAAGGCAAACGAACTGGTGGACAGGCGGGGGCAAGAAAAAGGCAACGGCACAAATACCGAAAGATATCTGAACCGTTATGAATTTTCAGGCAAAATAAAATGCGGGGAATGCGGCAGCTCCTTTAAACGCAGGAAACACAGCAAGCCGAGCGGCGGTTATATTGCCTGGTGCTGCAGCAGACACATTGAAGACAATACCGCCTGTAGCATGAAATATATTACCGATGACGCAGTTAAAGCGGCTTTTGTGACCATGATGAATAAGCTGATTTTTTCACAGCAGACGGTATTGAAGCCCCTGCTTAGAAATATGCAGGGTTATGATGAGAAGGGCAGGCTGCAGCAGATCGAGAATGTTGAAGCAGCGATTGAAAAGGTCAAAGAAAAAAGGCAGGTTCTTGTAAGCCTTATGACAAGCGGGCTGTTAGAACCTCCGATTTTTCAAAAAGAGAATAACGCCCTCATTGTGGAAAATGAAAGGCTAAAGGAACGAAAAGAAAATCTCTTATCCTCCGTAAGCATTGATAATGAGAAAGCAGACGCATTGAAAAATCTGATAAAGTTCGTGTCCGGACATGAGATGCTGACGGAATATGACGAGGGCCTTTTTGAAAGCTATGTAAAGGAAATTACAGTGATTTCAAGAAAAGAAATTATTTTCGGATTACACTGTGGTCTGAATCTGAAAGAGAGGTTGGCTGGATAATGTCGCACACACCATACGGATATGTAATCAGGGACGGAGCTGCGTATATAGACGAAGAAAAAGCAAAAAGGGTCAGAAAGCTGTTTGACGGATATATATCCGGTCTGGCGCTTCAGCCCGCCGCCGAGAAAGCTGGACTATATCTATTTCATGGAAGTGTCGGGAGAATGCTCAGAAATAAGCGTTATCTCGGAGACGGATATTATCCTCCCATCATTGATATAGAAACTTTTAACAAGGCGGAAGAAATCAGGATATCGAGGGCGGCTTCTCTTGGCAGGATAAAGGACTTAGACGCACCGCAGAAGCCTAAAGGCGCAGTATCCTTTATTATGCCAAAGGTTCCCGTGAAATATTCTGATCCGTTCAGGCAGGCGGAATATGCCTACAGTATGATAGAAACCGAGGAGGTCAGAGATGAATAAAAGCGTTACGCTCATTCCCGCACGAAAACGTATGGGAAACACTGAGCAGGAAGAGGAAAAGCCAAAACTAAAAGTTGCCGCATACTGCCGTGTCAGCACGGACAGCGATGAGCAGGCTACAAGTTATGAGACACAGGTGGAACACTACACATCTTGTATAAAGAAAAATCCCGACTGGGAATTTGCCGGAGTATTCGCTGATGATGGGATCAGCGGCTGTAATACCAAAAATAGGAATGAATTCAACCGAATGATAAACGAGTGCCTGGCAGGAAACATCGATATGATTGTAACGAAATCCATCAGCCGTTTTGCAAGAAATACGCTGGACTGCCTGAAATATATACGTCAGCTGAAAGAGAAAAACATTCCCGTATTTTTTGAGAAAGAAAATATAAACACGATGGATACCAAGGGAGAGGTCCTCCTGACGATTATGGCGAGCCTTGCACAGCAGGAAAGCCAGAGCCTTTCACAGAACGTCAAGCTTGGACTGCAGTACCGTTATCAGAACGGGCAGGTGCAGGTCAACCATAACCGCTTTCTTGGCTATACAAAAGATGAGGACGGGCATCTGATTATCGAACCATCCGAGGCGGAGGTTGTAAAAAGAATTTACCGTGAATATCTGCAGGGTTCGAGTTTGAAGCAGATTGGTGAAAGCCTGGAATCGGACGGGATACTGACAGCGGCAGGAAAGCCGACATGGAGGGCAGAAACTTTAAAGAAAATTCTACAGAATGAGAAATATATCGGCGACGCACTTCTGCAGAAGACATACACCGTGGATTTTCTCACCAAGAAAAGGGTGAAAAATAATGGGATCGTTCCGCAGTATTATGTAACAGATGACCATGAGGCTATTATCCCCCGCGACCTGTATATGCAGGTTCAGGAGGAAATGCAGAGAAGGTCAAACCTTCACAGCGGCAAAAACCGTAAGAAGAGAGTTTACAGCAGCAAATATGCACTTTCAAGCATTGTGTACTGCTCCAAATGCGGTGACATTTACCGCAGGATTGCCTGGAACAACCGTGGAAAACGCTCGAATGTATGGAGATGTGTAACAAGGGTCGAAAGCGGACCCGATGCCTGCGACGCCGATACCATCCAGGAAACAGAGCTGCAGGAAGCGGTGATAAAAGCCATCAACAGCGTTCTTTCCCAGAAAAGCACTGCCATAGGAGTTTTGCAGGAAAACATCGAAGAAGTCTTAAAGCAGGAAAATTCCCCGACAAAGGATGTTGACGGGAAGCTGGAGGAACTCCAAAAGCAGCTTTTACAAAAGGCAAACAGAAATGAGCAATATGATGACTTGGTGGAAGAGATTTATAAACTGCGTGAGGAAAAGCAGCAGATACTGGCTGACAAGGCTGAAATGGAGGGCGTAAAACAAAGCATTTTCAACATGAAAGCGTTCCTGAACAGTCAGACAGCGGAAATCGAAGAGTATGATGAACAGCTGGTCAGACGGCTGATAGCGAAGGTTACGGTGTTTGATGATAAGTTTGAAGTGGAATTGAAATCGGGGCTTTCGGTGGATATCCGAAGGAGCAAGTAAATAAACTGTGTTTCGGCACCCTGTGTAGCAGTATATGCTCATAGGGTGCTTTTTGAATTTTCAGTTAATTTTCACATGGATGTATTGAAAATGTCAACCAAAAGGTTTATAATGGTAGTATAATAGCGGAGGTGTACCATGACTACATCGGATATGATAAGGGAGTTATGTGAAAAGAAGAATATAAGCCTGGCGGAGCTGGCAAGGCGTATCGGACAGTCGCCGCAGAACTTTAATAAAAAGTTGAAACGTGGGACGGTTTCGTTTGAGGAAATGATGGAGATTGCAAAGGCTTTAAATGTGAAATTTGAGCAGGCATTTGTGTTGCCGAATGGACAAAAAATAAATGGTTTCAAATCCGTATAAATTGAGATAGGTATAATACTTAAAAATATTTTGGTCAGAGAGGAAACGATATGTTGGATAAACAAGCAAAGGACAAAAAAACAAAATTTAGAGAAATAGAAGTAGACACAGGTTCTGGTAGTATGTCCTACAATCGTTTTGAAATGCAAGTAAGCCAGACGTTACACATGGCTATAGAAATCTTTGACAATTTAGATTATTTGTTTGTATTGGATTATTATGACGATATTACTATATTTGATAAAGAACAGAATCCTGAAACGGTAAGCTACTTTCAGATGAAAACAAATGAAGAGTCTATTAGTATTAATACAGCAATAACAAAAGATTGGCTGGTTAAAATGTATGCTCAGTTAGAAAATACAGATTGGCTGGGTTA
>OFGR01003134.1_pt1 | contig 10111 bp, 8 predicted proteins | sample 1521811 | NCBI WGS metagenome assembly OFGR01 (sample SAMEA3504098, study PRJEB24116) | mouse gut metagenome | biome: mouse gut; feature: mouse-associated habitat; material: faeces | place: Denmark | collected 2011
TGAAAAGAGAGGTGGAATAGAAAATGGCAGGAACTTTTATACTGGGAGAAACAAAAATAAGGCCCGGCGCTTATTTCAATATTCAGAAGAAAGAGGAATCCGGGGAAAGCATACTGGAAGGCGTCACTGCGGTTCTGTTCCGGGCTGATTTCGGACCCCTTAATACGGTGGTGGAACTGAAGGCCGGAGAACCATGGGAAGAAACATTCGGAAACGGGCTCACAACAGATGCAATACGGGAAGCCATGGATGGCGGCGCCAGGACAGTCCTTGCCTGCCGCATTGGAAATGGAGGCACGCCGGCCACCGTTGCATTAAATGATACCGAGGGTACAGAGGCAGTGGTCATTTCAGTCAACTATCCGGGAGATAAGGAATTTTCCGTATCTGTCCGGGAAAAACTTTCAGACAGTTCCCGGAAAGAATGCATTATTTATGCCGGGACACAGGAATTTGAAAAGCTGGAATTTGCAGCCGGGGAAGAAGAGGCGCAGCACCTTGTCACCGCTTTGAATTCCAGGAAGCATTTTCATGGGGAGCTGAAAGAAGGGAAAGAAAAAGCACTGCTTGCAGTTGTGGCGCAGGAACCTTTTACAGGGGGCAGCAATCCCCAGGTGACGGCAGAGGATTATTCCAATGGGTTTGCACAGACAGAAGCCTGGGAGTTCAATACCATCTGCGTGGATACGGAAGATCATGAAATCCATCTGCTTCTGGCGGCATTTGTAAACCGGATTTTTGAGGAGGGCCTTCTGGCGCAGGCAGTAGTGGCGGAAAATCATACGGTGTCACTGGAAACCAGACAGGAACATGCGGCAGAATTTAATAATGAAAAAATGAATTATGTGCTGAATGCGCACATGATGGAGATTGGAAAGGACGGGCAGGAGCGTGAAATTGACGGTTACCGGACAGCGGCACGTATTGCCGGAATGATAGGAGAAGCTCCTTCCAGCCAGTCTCTGACCCATGCTGTGGTGGAAGGATTTACGGAAATTCTGGAGAAGCTGACAAACCCCCAGATCATCCGGGCTGAAAGCCGGAATGGATGTCTTGTGTTCAGTCAGAACAGAGAAAAGCAGGTTTGGATTGACAATGCAATTAATACGCTGATTACGCCGACGGATAATCAGGATGACGGATGGAAAAAAATCCGGCGCGTGACAACACGTTTTGAACTGCTCCGGCGGATTAATGCAGCAGTGGAAGAACTGGTGGGGAAAACAGATAATGACAGCAATGGAAGAAGCACCATTGTCAGCCGGATGAACGACATTGGCACTGCCATGGTGGAAGAATCAAAACTGGTTGCGTTTAAAGCATCGGAAAGCAGCACATATCCTGCGGATGTGGACAGCGCATGGTTTGATATCAGCGTTATTGACAAAGATTCCATGGAACATATTTATCTGACATATCAGTTTCAGTTCAGTACGAATGAATAGGAGGTAGAAAAATGAGAAATGTAAAGGCGGCCGGGGATGCCCGGCATGCAAGAACCGGAAAAGACGGCCTGATTTACAGCAAAGACGGAGTTTTGCTGGCCACAGTGGATTCCTTTGCTTCCAGTGTAACGTATAACAATGCCAAATATTCCGTTATGGGGGATGCTCAGGAGCATGAAACGTCCAATACGTTTTCCGTAAGTCTTACCATGTCCCAGGTGGTCATAGAAGATGATCAGTTTATCATTGAACTGATGGAAGCAATGGAAACCCAGACTATGCCGGTGTGGGGATTCAAAGGGACTCTGATGGGAAGGAATGGCTCTACGGAAACAGTGATATACGATGAATGCATTCCTTCCGGCCAGATTGACATTCAGAACCTTACGGTGGGGGATGTGATCAAGCGAAACTGGAACCTGTTTGTAAACCGTCCGCCTGCTCTTCAGCAGCAGCTTACCGTTGTATAATTCAGAAACCGGAATATTTTTTAATGAAACAGGAGGAAATAAGATGGAACAGAATAAATTTGTACCAGGGGTAACCACAGAAGAAAGTAATTTTGCAATGGATCTGGTATCCGGGGAGGAAGCGGTAAAAGAAGTGGATTTTACAGAAGATGAGGACCTGGAAATGATAAGGAGCAGTGAGGAGGACTTTATCCAGGGGCTGATTCATGCTGCCGGGTATACCCAGACAGAAAAGCAGAAGATTGAGATTATCCGGGAAGGAAAACTGTTTTTTGCATTCCATATCCGGCCATTATCTGAAGATGAATATGAAAGATGTAAGAAGAAAAATACCAGATTTGTCCGCAACAAAAGACTTGGCATGAAAGTTCCGGAAGAAACAAATGCAGTGAGATACCGGGCTTCCCTGATTTATCAGGCAACCGTTTTGGACGACCGGGAAAAACTCTGGGATAACCGGAAGGTATGGGAATCCCTGAAATCCATGGGGCTGCCCGTTATGAACGGGCTGGACGTCATTGAATATTCCTTAAAAGCAGGAGAAAAAGACCGGGTTCTGGAAGCCATAGACAGTTTAAGCGGTTATGCGGATACAAATCTGGAGGAAGTGGCAAAAAACTGATTGAGGCCGGGGGCAAAGCCTGCCTGCTCCATCATATTTTCCAGAAAACCGGCATAACACCAGATGAATTTTACAAAAAAAACAGGGGCGTACAGAAATTTCTGCTGGCTTCCATGCAGATAGCATTGCGCCCCCCGGAAAGGAGTGGAGAAGATGGCTGAAACACTGCGGATTGAAGAGTCCGGAGAGGCCCGGAATGAAACGGAACCAGTTCTCACAGGCAGTATCCGTAATTTTACAAAGGTGAAAACTGCTGCAGAGCAGGCAGGAACTGCATCCCAGGAAGCCGGGGATCAGGTATCGAAGTTTGACCGTTCTGCAGAGAAGGTTCAGAAAACTCTGTCCGGCTGGATGAAGGAAAAATATGAGGTGGCGCTGAAGGCTGCGGACTTTGTGACAGCTCCGGTAAAGGGAATCCTGAATCTTCTGAAAGATCCGGTACTCCAGGCAGGTGAGGTACTGGGTGTCAGTTTTGGACTGGCAGACACCATGGATGCCTTCCGTGGTTTTGAAGCTGCCATGTCCCAGGTGGAAGTGATCAGCGGTGCTGCTGCTTCCGACATGGGCAGGCTTACAGATAAGGCCAGGGAGCTGGGGGCAACAACAAAGTTTACTGCGGCAGAATCAGCAGAAGCCCTTCATTCTATGGCCATGGCCGGATGGGAAGCGGGGGACATGCTGGACGCCATGGAAGGAATTTTCAGCCTTGCGGCAGCGTCCGGGACAGATCTTGCGCAGGCTTCTGACCTTGTGGCGGATGTCCTGTCTGATTTTGGGATGAAAGCCGATGAGGCAGGGCATTTTGCCGATGTGCTGGCGGCGGCGTCCTCAAAATCCGGTACAAATGTTGCCCTGCTGACGGAGACCTTTAAAGCTGCCGGCGCCATGGCCGGTATGCTGGGTTACTCTATTGAGGACGTGGCTCTTGCCGCCGGGCTGATGGCCGGCGCCCAAAGCAGCGGCAGCCAGTCCGGCGCCGCCCTGAATTCTGTCTTTACCAGGCTTTCCACCAATGTCAATGGCGCGGCAGACGCTCTGAATGACCTTGGGATTGCATATTTTAATACGGACGGGTCAGCCAGGGCATTTGGAAATATTATACAGGAACTTCGTGATGCTACCGCAGATTATACCGATGAACAGAAAGCAAATCTTGCGAATACGGTGGCCGGCGCCGATGCCCAGAAGGAATTTCTGGCAATCCTGGACGCCACTGCAGAAGATTATGAGAAATTGTCGTCGGCTGTCAACCATGCGGATGGTGCAGCCGGCGAGGCGGCAGAAAGCATGATGGATAACCTGGATGGGTCCATTACGCTCCTTCAGGGGGCGGTGGATAACGTAAAACTGTCTTTTGGGGAAAGGTTTGCACCTTATTTCCGGGGAATTGCGGAATGGCTGACAGATGCCATGCCCATGGTGGAGGAAGCGCTGGAGAGCCTGATGGATTTTGTGGACAGGCATGTGGATACCGCCCGGCGTAAACTGGATGATCTTGTAAATTCTGAGCGGTGGCAGGATACAGATTTTTTTGGAAAAGTGGAAATTCTGTGGGATGGTATTATCGCAGAGCCTTTTGGAAAATGGTGGAACAGTACCGGGAAAGCGAAGATTGCGGAGATTATCGGAGATATTGGCTCCGGTTTGGGAGCCGGTTTGGGAATGGGAATCATAACGTTACCTGGCATTGATGTATCCGGCATCCTGGATGAAGGAGCCAGTATTGGGGCTTCTTTTGCCAGGGGATTCTCAGAAGGGTTTGATGTAAGCGCCATTACCTCGAAGCTGGGCAAGGTATTTCAGAACCTGTTTGCCAGTGCAGGAAAATTGCTGCCAGGCGGTGAGTCTGCGGATCTGTCTTCCCTCCTTTCTGCCGCCTTGCTGATGAAGCTGGCCCGGCAGGTAATGGGCATGGGAAAGGCATTGCTGGGAAGTTCTGTTGGACAGTCGTTAGTCACTTCCCTGACAGGGGCAACTGGAAATGCAATGGTCAGAGGTTCGGGGCTTCTGGGGATGCTGGCCAATGTTGGGTATGGACTGTCAGGAGGAAGCAGCACAGCGGGGATGTATTTTGGTAATATGGCAGGCGCAATGTCCGGCAGTTCCGCTGCGCTTCTTGGTGCAGGCGCCACAGCAGGAGGGATTGCAGCAGGTTCGGCGATTATCAGCGGAGGCATTGATTTTTATAAGGCTTTAAAATCTGAGGACGAAGAAGAAGCGGCGGCATACGGAGAATCCGGTGCCTGGAAAATAACGGGAGTCGGAACCGGCGCCCTGGCAGGAGCGTCCATTGGGGCTATGTTCGGTGGAGTTATGGCGGTGCCTGGCGCGTTAATCGGAGCAGGCATCGGCGGCATTGCCGGCTGGATAAAAGGCAACAAAGTCAAAGAGGAATATCAGGAACATGTGGAAGAAATGGAGCAGCAGGCCCAAAAGGCCCGGAAAGTCTTTGAAGCCACCGGCCTTGACATTAAAAATGTGACATTCCGGGAAAAGGAGCTTCAGAAAGCCATAGAGGACACAGAGGTTACCACAGAGCAGTTTGCACAGTATTTTCAGGAGTCCTGCGCAGAGGTTATGAAAAATGCTTTCGGGGATTTGAAGCTGTCCTTAATGGAAGTAAAAGAACTGGCAAAAACCCTTACCTTTGGCAGTATGGCCGAAGGAATGGAACAATTTGGCGCTGCAGCAGAAGCCGCAGAGGAATCCTTTGCTTTTCTGGAACATGCAAAATCTGTTCTTGCAAAACAGAACTGGAATGCCAGCCTGGGGCTGGAACTGTCTGTGGAAGATCAGGAAGATTATCAGGCAGCCATTGACAGCTTTGTTGCTTCTGCCAGGAGTTATCTGAAAGACAGCCATTATGAAGCAGTCAATGCTTTGGGGCTTCTGACCGGAGGGGCTGATACCACAGGGGTGGATGCCATGTACACAGGCTATGAGGCACAGGTGGATGAACTGCAGGAGGAGCTGCGGCGAGTTTTTTCAGAATCTCTGGGAGACGGCGTTATTTCCACCAGGGATAAAATTACCGTAAAAATTGATGGTATGGAAATGGAAATGAGTGAAGCAGATGCCATTACGGAACTCCAGGGGCAGATTGCAGGTATCACAGACAAGGTATCTCAGGCAGAAGAAAATGCAGGATTAGAAAGTCTGAAAATCAAGTATGAAGGGGCTGCCCTGAGTATAGATTCTTTTGCTCAGCTCCAGACGGAACTGCAGGCCAGTACGGCCCAGTTCCAGCAGAGTTACGATGATGCTTTGGAAGTGTCTTTAAAAAACCTTGACCAGGCACAGCAGGAAGGGACAATTAAGCAGGAAGAATATGACAGTCTCTACTCGCAGATAAAAGAAGGGTATAACAGTCAGATAGAAGCGCTGACAGCACGGGTGGAAGAGTTTCAGTTTGACGCCATTGTGTCAGCATATTCGGACAAACTGGACGGGATACTGCCAGATATGGAAGGAAACATGACAGAGAAGCTGACTCAGGTTATGGAACAGGCGCTGGCGGCGGAACCGGATGTTTCCGCCTGGGGTAACGATTTTATTACTGACATGTTTAATCTGGAAGGACTGGAAGGGGAAGTACAGCAGAATCTGATACAGCTGTTAAAAATGACTGCAGCTACGATTCCAACGAGCTACACCACTGCACTGCATGAGAATCTGCTTAACACTGACCTGCTCAGTGAAGCCGGGACCGCATATGGGGCTGCAATGAACACAGGATTAAAAGAAGAAATTCTGGCAGGAGGCCCGCAGCTTCGCAGTTCCGCAGAACGTGCAGTGCAGAGCGCGTTCCGTACACCGTTTGATGTAACAGCCGAGGTCAATATCAGGCCAGAATTTAAACTGCCGCCAGTAATCACGCGCTTTCTTGAATCATCTTTTCAGGAAAGAGGGGGTGGTTCCGGAAGTGGAAGCGGCAGCGGAAGTGGCAGAGGAAGCGGAAGCGCAGACGCAGGCGGAGGGGAAGAGCCGACAAATCCTGGGGGCAGAAATAATGTTACCCCCGGTCCAAATCCTGCAAGGCTGTCAGGAGGTGACCATAGAACATCAGGCGCCCCCGGCGGTTCGGGTTACGGAAGCAATGGTCTGGAACTGTATGGACAGGACAGACAGAGCTCTGGCATCAGTTCTTATACAGGCAGTGGTTTTACGGGATATGACATACCGGTTCCGGACGGAAGTTCAGAAGATACGCAAGAGATATGGGACAGCAGAGAAGGTGTTCCTGAAGAACAGAGCAGTGCAGCAGGGGTTCAGGTGTCTGTGGATATTGCCATGTCTCCGGAATTTCACATCTCCGGTGCAGAAGGGCAGAAAGAAGGGGATATGTTACAGAGCATTCGGCAGCATTTGCGGGAACTGGCAGATGAAGTCGGTGGAGAGATTGCAGAGAGGCTGTCAGAAGTATTTGGAAACATGCCTCTGAAAGGACAGTGATATGAGTGGGAAGTGAGCAGAATGTGGGCAGAAAGGAGAAACAGAATAATGTTTCTCCGCTGTCGGAAAAAGTTCCGGCCAGGAAAAAGGCCAGCGGTATCAGTATCAAACTGGTTACCGTTGGAAAGAAAAAGAAAAAATTCACCTTCCCGTCCCTGCCGGAAAAGATTACATGCAAAAGTGCGGCCAAATACCAGAGCTTTGATACCCTGTCTAAAGGCACCGTAAAGGTGCCGGCGGGCACGGAAGCCAGGGAAATTTCATGGGAAGGGGAGTTTTTCGGAAAGAAAAAGAAAAAAGAAGCCATTGTAAAAAAGTCTGCCTGGAAAAAACCTTCGGACTGTGTGAAAACACTGGAAAATTACATGAAAAAGGGAACCGTCCTGAACCTGATTGTTACGGGAACCTTTATTAACATGGATGTAACCATTTCTTCTTTTCAGGCGGTGGCTTATGGTGCTTACGGAAACATCCGCTACACCATATCTTTTGTGGAAAAAAAGCCTCTGAAAATATACACCGTGAAAGAAAAGAAAAAAAAGTCTCCGGCCAAAAAGACCAGGACCAGAAATGAGGCAGAACAGGTGCAGGAAACAGCAGATACTTCTTATGTGGTGAAAAGCGGCGACAATCTCTGGAAGATTGCCCAGGCCTGTTACGGGTCAGGGGCTCAGTGGACCAGGATTTATGATGCGAATGCGGGAACCATTGAAGCGGCTGCAAGACAGCACGGGAGGGCAGATTCCGATCACGGGCACTGGATTTATCCTGGGACGGTTCTTACAATTCCGATATAAGGAGGCAGAAAATGATTAATCTTGCAAATATACAGTATCATGTGGTGGCGGTGGACGAAGAGGGGAAACGCTATAAAATCCAGGATTATATCGAGAATCTTGGGTGGGAAGAAAATGAAAAGGAGCTTTCTGCCCGGCTGTCTTTTACCGTCCGGAATGATAAAACATCAAAAGGATATCTGTCGGGCATTCTAAAGCCCGGCTGCCTGATCCTGGTATCTTCCACGGATGGCGGTTCCCTGAATCAGGAGGTCATAAGGGGGTATGTGAACACCTGGAATCCATCTTTGCAAAACAGCGGAAGGGAGCTGAAATGTGTCTGCTATGACGAACTTTACAGTCTGCAGAAGAGCCAGGAAAACCTCTATTTCCCTTCCGGTACCGGCACGAAGTCGGCGGTTACGGGAATCCTGAATGCCTGGAAACTGCCGCTGAGGAAGTATGAAGGGCCTGACGTTGCCCATGGAAAACTGAAATTCAATAACCGGTACCTTTCGGATATTCTGCTGGAACTGCTGGACGACGCCGTGAAAAAAGGCGGGGAAAAGTGTATTCTGCGGGCCGCAGAAGGAAAGGTGGAAATCGTTTTGCGGGGCAGTAATAAAAATGTATATATTTTCAGGGCGGATAATATAAAAGCAGTCAGCGAGAGCCAGAACATTGACAATCTGGTAACCCGCGTGACCGTGACAGGACAGGCGGATGATGAAGGAAAGAGCAGTGTGGAGGCAACGCTGGACGGTTTCACAAAGTATGGAATCCGTCAGAGGATATATGTCAGGAGTTCCGATGAAACACCGGAGGCGGCAAAATCTGCCGCTCAGGAAATTTTAAATGAAGAAGGAACCATAAAAAAAGAAATTTCCCTGCAGGGCCCGGATGTTCCCGTAATCCGAAAAGGAGACAGGATAGAGCTTGAGGCGGGGCTGACAAAAGGAAGTTTTTATGTGAAAAGTGTCCGGCATGACGCGGATGCCTGCAGCATGTCCGTGAATCTGGAAAAAACGGAGCGGGAAAAAGTAAAACAGGAAACGTCGGAAACAAATAAAGACCATAATGTGGGAGACATTGTGAATTTTCATGGAGGGACCCACTATATTTCTTCCTATCCAGGAGCCAGAGGCTATCCGGCAGGTGCAGGACCGGCGAAAATTACAAAAAAGAACGGTTCCGGACAGGCACATCCATGGCACCTGATTCATGCGGACAGTACCAGCAACGTATATGGGTGGGTGGATGACGGAACCTTTGACTGAAAGAAAGGACATGGTCCGTGAAAGGCATCCGGACAGAGAAAGGAGGAAAGAATGGCATTTGAAGGAAATTCAGGAATCAGCAGACTGGCAGCTGTGATTGCAGGAAGAATGCGGGAGGAATGCAGCGCTCCCCTGTCGGTGGATTTTGGAGAAGTGCAGGAAGACGGAAGCCTTGTAACCAATACATTTCCGGTTCCGATACCAGGGGGAGAATATTCTGTGCTGGGATATCTTTCCTCCGTCAGTCCGGGGAGCAGAGTGCTGGTGGCGTGGGTTGCCAGCGAGGCGGTGGTTCTTGGGACGGTGAAACGTTCCTGATTCCGTTGTGGAAGGAGGTGAGCAGATGGCAGGAACTTTATTTCCGGTATTTGAAGTTCCGGAATTTAAAGAGGACAGTTCAGAGTATGATGTTCAGTACAAAAGAAGTGCGAAATGGGATGTGCAGTCCGGGGATTTTGTCAGAGACGGAGCGAACCGCGTGGCGGAGTGCAGCGGCCGGGAAGCATTTATGATCTGGTGTTATAAGACTGCACAGACAGAACGGTATGCCTGTCTGGCTTATCCTCCTGAGATTGGCGTGGAAATGGAAGTCGCCATGGAGGATGATGACGAGATGACCGTGGAGTCCATGGTGGAGCGGACCATTACGGATGCGCTTCTTGTAAATCCCAGGACAGAAGCTGTCCAGGATTTTGAATTTTCCTGGAACGGGGATGAAATGCACTGCAGGTTCCAGGTAAAAGGAGCAGACTGGGAGGAACTGATAACGATTACCATATAAGATTAGGGTGTCAAAAGGGTGCGCCGCACCCGCTCATAGCATATATTGATGTGCAAATACATTTGCAATAGCAATATATGCTATGAGCGTAGCACCAAAGGTGCTTTTGACACCCTAATCCATATAAAAAAGCAAGGAGGCGACAGAATGCAGCCGGATTTTACAGCGCCGGATTTTATGGATAACAGTTCGGCAGAAGAAATTCATGAGAGGATGATGGAGAACCTGCCGGATGACATTGATGATATGCCGGGAGGATTCCCCTTTGATTTTACCATGCCGGCAGCC
>OFGR01003136.1_pt1 | contig 10111 bp, 15 predicted proteins | sample 1521811 | NCBI WGS metagenome assembly OFGR01 (sample SAMEA3504098, study PRJEB24116) | mouse gut metagenome | biome: mouse gut; feature: mouse-associated habitat; material: faeces | place: Denmark | collected 2011
CATGGCTGTATTTCTTTGCTTCCTTGTACTGTACCCGCGTTGTCATGTACTGCTGGTTTGCTTTTCGCTTCATCCTTCTTGTCGCTCCTTTCCGTGTCCGTGGATGTACTCTGCCTTTTGCTCATCCTTCTTGAGTTCCCGGCAATCCCGCACAAAATCCTGCACTGTGCTGGAAATAATCAGGTAAAATAAGGGGAGCAGCAGGGCGAATCCCTCGCCGCCTATCGCCTTGTACCCGCGTTCTGCGTGTGCTACCTCCGATCCAATGCAGAACAGAATGATTCCGGCGATGGTCAGCAGTATGTACTTCACCAGCGTGTCCTTCCATGTTTTTTTGCGCTTTCGGTTATTCATTGTTGTCCGTTCCTTTCTCCCAATATGGGCAGTCGGTATGGTCTGCGTCCACGAAATCTGCCCGGTGTGGGCTGTCTCCGTTGCAGCATACGCCCTCGTAGCTGGCGTACCAGTGGCAATCTGCGCACCGCCTATTCATTGCGCTTCCTCCTGTTCCACGCTCTCACGGTCGGTGCGTAATATCCGCAGTTTACGCACGTCACCCCGTGAAGCTGTCCAAAGAGGCGAAGCAGTTTCGGTGTCCCGATTGTGAACGCTTTTCCCCTTGCGAGAGAAACGCTCCCGCATTTCGGGCATTTCTTTGGTCTCATTTCTCTGTCCCTCCGTCCTGCGTGAACAGGCTTGTCTGGTTCCGTTCCTCGCACCACTCCGGCATGACCGGGTATAATTCCCATTCCTCTCCGTCTACCTCGTAGTAGATGATTCCGTACCCGTTCGGTCCCGGCTGGACGGGCTTCCCATCCAGAATGTCCAAGTGCTTCTGTCCGAGTTGCTGGATCAGGGGCTTTCCGGTTTTCGATGCCCGGAACGCTGCGCTGCTGAATACCCTGTTTTCATCTATTGCGCTCATGTTTCTTTCTCCTGTTCCGTTTCCTGCTGGTTTTGCTCATTTTTTCCTTTCTACGCTTTTTCTTTTTGGCATCCCTTTCTGGTCGTTCCCGGTTGAAGTCCCTGTAATGCCCATGACCTACCCCTGTGCGCAGATCAGACTGGAGAATGGGGACTTTGATGCCCCTCATGCCCTCCATATCGTATTCAGTCATCATCAGCTGTCCTCCTTCGGCTCCAGCACATCAAACGCCAGGTGCAGGAGGTAGTCGATCACCTTGAGCATGGCAGCCTTTGTGACGCTGTTGTGCGTCTCCATTTCCAAGATTGCGAGGATAGCCGCTCCTTTTTCCTCATCGGTGTAGTCTGGGCTGTCGATATTTGCGAAAATTGCGTAGGCTTTTCCGAATTTCATATTCATTTTCATCCCCCTTAGTTGTCCACATAGACGATGATGCAGGGCTTCCAGTACGGCTCGTATTCCTCCATCCGGGATTTGATGTAGGCTGTGAATTCCTCATCTGTCCCAGTGAAATCGCTCCGGCACTCGATGTCGCTCTCCAGATCGTACCGGTCGGTGTAGCAGTGTTCATCGTTCACGGTCTGCTGGCAGTCCAGAAATTCGCCGATGCTGGCGGTCACTCTGCCGCAGCTCATGTAGCTGTAATCGCCGCTGTTGCAATCCTCCCCAGCGAACACCAACAGTGGAAGTTCCGGGTTTTCCAGAATCAGCTTCCGCAGTTCATCTGTGGCGTGGAGAAGCCATGTGCTTTCCTTTTCGTATTCTGTCATCGTTATTCCTCCAATCCTCGCACCGCATCCAGTGCGTCCTCGATTGCGCCGATTGCTTCCCGCAGGGCTTCTTTGTCCCACTTTGCCCGTTCCTGCGCTTTGTGGTACAGGTAGGCTTCTATGCTCTCGTCCTCCACCTGGAGTGCATAAACCGTGGCTTTGTTGGTCGGCTCCATGTTGTATTGGTTGATGCGTTCCTGCACCGTTTCCATCGTCCAGTCCTCCGGGGGTGTGTGGTGACGGACGATTTTGCCGTCTGCGTCCCGGTAGTAAATGATGATCATTCTTCGTCCCCCTTTTCGTCTTTCCTCGGCCAGTACGCCCTTGTCACATCCACGCTGTACCAGAACGGCTTGCCGCAATGTTCGCATTCGGTCAGGCAGCAGAGTGCGGATATTTCGTCATCCTCATGCGTGTCCTGCGCCTTGCCGCAGTACGGGCAGTGCAGGGTCTCTGCGCCATCGAAATCGTCAAACATGGCATTCCTCCCCTTCGTCCATCTTTGCGCCGCAGTGTTCGCAGTAACTCTCTGCGTCTCCGTAGCACCTTTTCCCGCACACGGAGCAGTAAGGCTCATTGCTCTCGTACCGTTCGTCTATCGTCACCGTGTGTTCTACGCCCATGCTGTCTTTTCCGGTGTACCTGTGGATTCCTCCCATTCCGCGGCGTTTCCAAATCCACCGCCCGTGCCGGACGGGTTCTGCGTCCACGGCAGGAATGGTGCCGGGGTTCTGGATGGCCTTGATTGCGTCCTGTACTCCGGCGTTGTACCCTGCGCCGTAGGGCATGATGGCTTTCGGGTCTGTCCAACCCTGCAGGAGTTCCAGCACCGCTTTCCGGCTTATCAGGTCAGTCATCGCCGCCGCCCTCCCTTTCTCCGCTGTCCTCAAAAATCACGGTATCGCCGGAATCAAAGCCGAGTTCCTGGCATTTCTCCATCGTGGATGTGCCGCCGCTGTGGTGCGTAGTCCAAAGCAGAAGTCGCTGGACGATGTGGAAGTAGCTGTATTCCACCGAGAATCGTTCTTCCTCTGTGTCTGGGTTAATGCCCATGAATTCCAGGTACGTTTCAAACTGCCCGGTCAGTTCCTGCATCAGTGCGATGCAGCCCTTCACGATTTCAGTTTCGCTGTGGCTCTCCGTGTCTTTCTTTGCGTTCATCGCTTTCACGAGTGCTTCCAGCTTCTCGTATTCCTCTTTGGTTGCCACCTCGATAACGGCGTATGGCTCCGGCTTTTCTATCCATGTGCCGCTGGCTTTGTCGTACATCAAATCCATCTCATGTCCCCCATCATGTCGCTGGCATCAGCGTGTCCTGCGCTGCGGTTGCCCCTGCTTCCTGCGATGCGCCTTTCGCCGTGCTGGTCTCCCAGGGCAATTCCCGGCGCATATTTTCCTCCCCGACAATCGGGATCAGGCTGTCCTTCATGAAAACCGCTGCCCGTGTCAGGTCTGCCGCTTCGCAGATGTTGTCCACCCACGCTTTCTCCGGCACGATCTTCTCTTTGCGCTGTCCTGTCTCTGCGCCGATGATGATCCACCTGTCCCCGCCGAAACTGCCCAGCCCTGCGTCCAGATTTTCGTGCAACGGCTCGATGCTCAGGAAGGTGTTCAGCCGGATATGTCCGTTGAACCGCCTGTCGCTCTTGCTGGTAACGGTGGAGCCGTACCAGAAGTTATCCTCCCGTGGCAGGAGTGCCAGTCTGTCCAGTTCTGCGTATCTGCGGGGGTTCTTCGTCAGGAAGATGTACCTGTGCTGCGGGGCGGCTTGGCAAGCGTCCAGCACCTCCACGATCCATTTTGTCGGCACCCATGCGCCGAACAGATCGGCCATCGAGCAGACGAAGATGGTCTGCGGGTTTACCCACTTTTTCGGCTGCTCCAGCCTGTACCTGTGGAACGTAGGCTCGAAGCCGAAGGGGTAGGGGGCTACCGTCTTGTGTCCGGGTTGACCTTTGCGAACGTGTTTGCTGAGTTCATGACAGCCGTTTCCCAGTTGCACCACTCCGCCCTGATTCTCCGGGTCGTACCCGCTGAACCGCTCCGCCATTCTCCGGGCGTAGCAGTACGGGCATTTGTGGCGGCATCCCGTGATGGGATTCCATGTGGAATCGCACCACTCGATTTTTGTCTTTAACATTGTTCATTCCTCGCTTTCGGTTTTTTCTATGGCATCAAGCAGACTTATCTGCCCGTCCAGCGGTTGTTGATCCAGTTCTTTTTCCTTCGCTTTCCTGGCGCATTGGCATCCGTATCCGCGCTTGACTGATTCCTCGCTCACCAGAATTCTTCCGCATTCCTTGCACCGCCTTGCTGTGAGCGTGAAGTATTCGCTCATCCGCTTTACCTCGCTTTCGGTCTGTCATGTTTCGCTTTCCCCGTTCAGCCAGTTGGTTATGCATTCCCCGCACGATGTATCGCAGTCCGGGTGTTTCTGGCTATACTCCATCGGGCAGAATCGCCGCTCATTCTTGTTCAGTTCCATAGCCATGTCTGCCGGAGTAGTGCAAGCCCTGATCCGGTCGAACCGGGTAGCGGATACCTTGGCGAGTTCTTCCAAGTGCCGCATGGCTACCTGTGCCGCCGTTTCGGGCTGTTCGCTGTCATCTGCGAAGCCGCGCCACTTCCACCAGCTGTAGCCAGCGCAGTCCTTCGCCCCCGGTCTGAAGCATCGTCCGGCTGCCCAGTGGATGCAGGATCGGCAAGTGTTCCCGGTCGAAAAATTCCAGATGTCCTTCACCGCTGCCGCCAGAAGCGTTTCCAGTTCCTCAATCCGGGCGGCTGCGTACAGGCACATCGGGTCATCCCCCAGCCGCAGGATGTCTTTGATTTTCTGGTTCATCTCCGGGTAGGTATGGATTTCCATGCTTCTCGCCCTCTTTTCTTGCGTTTTAGTTCGTTTGACCATTTATGTTGTCTAAATAATCGAAAATTGTTAGTTGTTCGTATTCCGGCTGTTGATTATTTGCCATCGGCGGCTCGTGTGCCTTTATTCTGCTGTGCTTTACATCGCAGGATGGCTCCGCCAGCATTTCCTCTGCTATCCCTGCGAGGACGTGGTATGCGTTCGGTATTGCCAGCGAGTTGCCCCACATCTTGTACTCTGCGCTGTCGTTTCGGGGGTCTTGCAGCCACTTGCGCACCTGTTTCCGGGTTTTCGGTTTCGTGTCCGGCTTCGTGACCTTTCGGTGCGTCTCGAACACGTCCATCCACCAGTCGATTTCTTCCTCTGTCGGTTCCGGTGTTTCCAGTCCATCGAGCCAGTCATCCGGGTAGCCCTGCAATCTACCGCATTCCAGCGGGATGAGCCGCCGCACTATGTACGGGTATCCGCTTTCGTCCTGCGGCTCCAGCAGAATCTGTGCGTCATGCATACAGTTCAGCGTCCGGGCTTTATCGTCCAGTGATAAATCGTGGACTTGCCCGTTGCCTATGGTGAACGGCTGCCCTGGCGCACATACGGCGTGCTGATCCGAGGTGTTGAGCGTGAAGCACACGCCTTCGTTGATGCCGTCCCCCTGCGGGCCGTTCTCTTTCCTGCGTCCTATCATGCTCCCCTGGATGGCGATGGTCGGATGCGCCACAAAGCCCTGCGTGTCCTCTGCCGTGAGCGTGTGGGCTGTTTCCTCGCTTGCTGTGAAGCAGTCCCTTGCTATCGAGAACGCTGGTTGCACCACCAGCGGCTGATTGCCGCCACCTGTGCCGTACTTTGCGACCACCGTTTGTGCGATGTCCCCGCTGTCTCTGAACCGGGTATCTTGCCCGTGGTTCTCGAAAACTCGCGCCACGATGAGGTTGCCGCCCTGATTGCACGTTGCGTCCCCGCCGTTCGTGTTCAGCGTCCGCGCCACTCTTGCCGGGTAGCACCCGCTGTCCGGGTTCGGGCTTTGCCATGCGTTGCTTGCTCTGCTGGACAGCCCGTATGCCGCTGGGAGCATCACGCCGACCGTTGCCTGGCCCCCTGTCGGATTACCTGTCCCGATGCAGGGGGATTTTTCCTCATCGGTTATCGGGTCTTGCGTCAGGTGAAATGCTACCATCGGCGGGTGTCCGTGCATCTCGGAGCGGAGCGTCCCGGCTATGCCCTCGGATACCTCCATGCGGCTGCCGCCCTGGTCGTTTAGGCAGACTGCCCTGCCTGATTCCTCAAGGTGCTTTCCAGCAGTTCCGGCAGTTTCTTCCCCCGCTCCTGCGCCCTGCGGAGAATCCCCGCACAGGCGGTCGCACTCAAATTGTATTTTTCCGGCACGGTTTCCTCCAAAATCTGCGACAAGGTAGATTCTCTTTCTTCGCTGGGGTACTCCCCAATATTGCGCATCGTACACCCTGTAGGCAAGAGACCAGCCGTTTCCGCCGTAGAGGTCTGCCATCGGCCATCGCTTGTCAGGTAGTGGCACATCGGGGGCGTTTGGCTCTGCGATTCGGATGATCTCTGTAAGGACTGCCTGGAAGTCCCGCCCTGCGTTGCTGCTAAAGGCTCCGGGGACATTCTCCCAGACGATGTATCTCGGTTTCCGTCCATGTGTCTTTTCCCTCATTTCCTTGATGATTCGTATTGCTTCGAGGAACAGCCCCGACCGCTCCCCGCTCAGTCCCTGCCGCCGGCCGGCTACGCTCAGGTCTTGACACGGGCTGCCAAAGGTCACGATGTCCACGGGTTCGATTTCGCCGCCGTTTATCGCCGTAATGCTCCCCAGGTGCTTCATGTCCGGGAATCGCCGGGTTGTCACCCGGATGGGGAACGGTTCAATCTCCGAAGCCCACAGGGGCGTTATTCCAGCCATCGTCCCCGCCAGAGGGAATCCTCCTGCACCGTCAAAAAGTGAGCCTAATGTCATCATTCCCGTTTCCTCGTTTCTCCGTGTTCTGCGGCCTGTTACCTCCCGCCGTTGTGCCAGAGCCTGTCTACCGTGGCGAGGTAGTCTATCGCCGCTGCGCCGCCCCGCTTCACCCGCCATTCCCACGGCAGTTCGTCTTTGCGGATGCTTGCTTTCCCGGTCGTTTTCCATTCCGTCCACATCGGGTTGAAACATACGCTCCCGCCCTGCTTTGCTTCCCTTGCCGTAAGTGCGGCTTGCCAGTAGCACCAAGGGATGATGTAAAAGTCCGTAAGCTGGAAGCTGATCATCACAAATCCTATCCCGTTGCCCTGCGCCGTCCAATCCCGCAGGAAATCGCATTGATGCGGCTCTACCCGCTTCAGGTCTATCTTGTCTGCGGCGCAGTGCTTTGCTTCAAAGGCTATCGGTGTTCCTGCGTACTGCCCCATGAAATCCACCGTTGCCTTTTCCTCGTACTTTGCGCTCACGATCTGCCCCGTGCCGTTTCGGAGCGGCTTGCAGAGCGTGTGCTGTTTCGTTACGATTGCCCTCCCGGTATGCTGGTATCTGGCGTTTGCGTACTCTATCAGCCCCTCGAAGGACATTCCCCGGTTTCCGTATGTGCTTGCTATTGCGCTCCCCTCCAATCCGGCCAGCTCATCGTCAACAGTCTGCATGATTCGTGGAGCCGGCTTAAAATCGCCCGGATCCTGTGTTCGCCTACGCCTTTCGGACTTTCCACAGCTACCAAGTCGTTTTCGTTGAAATTCGTTGTGATGATCAGCGGTCGCTGGCACTCGTAGCGGTCGTTGATGATGGCGTAAAGCTGCGCCGTTGACCAGTCCGTTGCCTGTTCCTTGCCAATATCGTCAATCACAAGCAGTTCGCAGGTTTTCAGCCTGTTTAGGACTTTCTGTTCCTCCTGCCCGTTATCGTCAAATGTCGCTTTGATGTCCCGCAGAAGATCATCCGCTGTCTTGAAAATCACATTGTGTCCCTGCTCCATCAGCTGGATTGCTATCGCCGCCGCAAGGTGTGTCTTTCCAGTCCCAAATGTCCCCTCGATGTACAGCCCGTCCCCGTTTGCCATGTGCGCAGTGAAGTTGTCAGCGTACTCTTTCGCCGTCCTGTGCGCTTTGGCTCTCCCCGCTGTGTCTGTCTGGAAGTTTGCGAATGTCCGGGCGAGGAATCGCTTTTTCATGCCGCTATGCGCCAGTGCGGTCTCTACTCGCTTCCTGCGGCTGAGTTCTTCCTCCTGCCGCCGTTCTTCCTCCTGCCGCCGCTGTTCCTCGGCTTCCAGTGCGTCCCATTTTGCCTTTGCCTGTTCGCACTCGCACCGCAGCGGCACATTCGACCATCGCTCCACTTCCCACTCGTATGCGCCGCTCTGCCGATGCCGCATGATGCCGATGTGTTCGAGTGTTGCGCCGCAGAATTCGCACCGTCCCGGCTCCGGGATCACCAGCGGCTCTGCCTTGCGGTCGTAAAATCCCAAGTAGCCGCTATCGTCTCCCCAAGGGTTCAGCCCTTTGACTGTCATCCTGGTTTTATGCGACAGCCGCTGTATCTGCGTGACCGTGGCGTAATTCGGCGGGGTTGTCAGGCCGTTTGCGCCGTAGTACCCGTTGCCGAAATAGCAGACCGCCTGTTTAATTGTCAGTGTCTGTGTCGCTATCTGCGCTTCTAAAGCCTGTGCTTCGCTGGAAGTCAGCGTAACCGTCTGCGCCGCCGATTCTTTCCGTCTTTCTTCCGGCATTTGCCGCACCTCCCTCTTGGGCTGGTATCTCATCAAGCCAGCGTGTCTGCCTGAGCCATGTTGCCGGGTTCGGGATGTATTGCCCCCCGTCCCGCTTCCACTGCGGGTTGCGGCTGGCGTGTGCCTTGACGCTTGTCAGGATTTGCTCGAACAGTGCCTTGTCCGGCTTCAGCCGCTTCCAGACCTTGAGTGCGTCACCCTTGCCCTGCTTTTTCGGGTAAACTGCCCAGAATTGATCAAATCGCTTTTCCTGTGCGTCCGGCTCGGCACCCTCGCCATTCCCCCCGCTTGCGGGGGGTAAGGGGGGTGTTGTCCTGTCCTGTCCCTGTACGGTAGTGTCCTGTCCTGTAGTGTCCTGTACTGTACTGTACTGTAGGGGCGGGACTGTCCCGTTTTCCGTGGGCCTGTCCCGTGGGACAGGTTCGGGACAGTCCGCTTTTTCTCTTGGGACAGCGGCGGGACTTGTGCCTGTGTCCCGCCCTGCTTCTGCTTCCGCTTTCTTCCTTGCGCGGTATTCTGCTTTCCTGTCCCGTTCTTTTTTCCGGCTCTCGATGCGCTTGTCCCCAAGTTGTCCCGAATAGTCGTACCAGTCATGGATTGTAATGGCTCCATCACTGTTGTTGTCTAAAAAGCCAGAAGAAATCAGTGCGGCTTTTGCCTTGGCTGGGTCTTTTCCCTCGTATCCGATTGCGTCTGCTATCTCGTAATCGTCAAACTTTGATAGGTCACCGTCCGGCGCGAAGTCAATCGCCCACCACCAAAGGCAGTGCAAATGTCCGATTGCGGCCGCCACCGTGACCTTCAGTTCCCTTGCGAGGCGTTTGGTCTTGTAGTGGTGGCGAAGTTCTTGGTGGCTTTCAATCCAAGCCATTATCCGTCACCTCCTATCCCATTGAAACCTCGCTGCCGTTGTCCCCTGCGGTCACTGTGATGTTCTGCGCAAACCTCGCTTTCAGCTGCGGGTCATGGCTGATTGCCAGAATCCGCATCTCCGGGTTGCGGTTCGCCATGTTGGTGAGCGCATCTGCGTATGCGTCAGTGCCGTCACCGTCCAAAAATGGCGGCTCGTCTATGAAAAGCATTCCCAGCTGTACCCCGGCTCTCCTGGCTTTCACATCTGCCAGCGCAAGGGTAACCGCCAGCGCAATCTTGACCTTTTCGCCACCGCTGTGGCTGCTGTAGGGTCTGCACCCGCCCGTCAGACTGGTTATCCAAACATCCAGACTGTTGACCAGCTTGCTGTTGGTCTTGTTTTCACGCTCTGTGCGGAAATCCACCGCCATCCTGCCGCCTGTCATCGCCGAGAGGATTGCGTTGGCTCTGCCCTGTATCTCCGGCACGATGCCCCGGATGATGACATACTGGATTCCGTCAATCCCGAAGCTGTTTGCCAGCGTCTGGTAGTCTGCCAGAAGCCTTGCGGCGTTGCTCTTTTCGTCCCGGTAGGTCTCCCATTGGGCTTTCGCATCTGCGATGGCTTCCAGCTTTGCCTTTAAGCCGCCTATCCGGGTCGCTATCTGGTCGATGCTCTTTGCCAGATCGTCCCGTGTCGGTCGAAGGTCTGCCAGCGGAGCGTCCGGCACTCTCGACTGCATCTCTGCGGCTTCCTGCGCCGCCACAGCCGCGTCCTGCCGCGTTTTTTCGATGTCCTTGGTAAGTATGTCCACCGTAGTCTGCAACGCCGTCACGGTCGCTACAGCGGCGGCACAGGCGGCTTGCAGGGCTGCTGTCGATTCGTTGTCCTTGATGGTCTGCCGGAGTTTTGCCGCAATCTGCGCCCACTCTTGGAGCGGCGGGAGTTTCTTTGCGATTTCCTGCAGTTCCTTTTCGGTTTCTTCCA
>OFGR01003141.1_pt1 | contig 10104 bp, 11 predicted proteins | sample 1521811 | NCBI WGS metagenome assembly OFGR01 (sample SAMEA3504098, study PRJEB24116) | mouse gut metagenome | biome: mouse gut; feature: mouse-associated habitat; material: faeces | place: Denmark | collected 2011
CGCCAAAGGCCAGATAGGAGCCGATCAGGATGCAGATACCGAAAATGTAGGCTCTCTTGGGTCCCTTGGTGTCGATAAGGTTCCCCAAAGCAGGGCCGATGAAGGCCATAAGAAGCAAGCCGGCGCTGGTGATAAAGCCCAGCTGGGTCTTGGTGGCCCCCATGAGGATGATGTAAAGGGACAGGTAGGGCAGGAGCATCTTATAGGCCAGACGCTCCAGAGAGGTACGGATGACCGTGATCCTCCAGGGGATTTGCTGTGCCTTCCAGAAAGCGAGAATGTTCAGATCTGAACCCTGCTTCTGGGGCTGCTGTGTTGTTGTTGCCATTTCCTTCTCTCCTTCTTTTCTTGATATGTTGCAAACATATGACGAAATACGAAAAATATTATACTCTCCTTTGGGGTCTCTGGCAATAGAAACGAGGAAGAAATACCGAAATTTTAGAGTTTTTAGGATTATCGGCACAAAAAAAAGACCCCGACTGTTGGGGAGAATCCCATAAGGAAGCTAACGCCCGCTGAAAAGTAGTTGCTTTTCGGCGGATGTTTCTTTACAATGAACTCACTGACAAACCAGACCAGGCAATTATGGAGGCCGCCATGAGACTGTTGTTTGAAATGGACGAAAAGAACTACGATAAATGTACCCATTCGTTTGTTCGCAACTCTGCCAGAAGCATTATTATCAATGGAAAAAAGGTAGCAATGATTTATAGTACTAAGTATGACTACTATAAATTTCCGGGCGGGGGAATTGAGGATCACGAAAATCCCGTGGATGCGATGATCCGGGAAACTCGTGAGGAATCGGGTTTAGTCGTCCTGCCGGATACTGTTAAAGAATACGGATATGTGCATCGAATTCAAAGAAGCGACCAGGACAAAACGGAGTGTTTTATTCAGGATAACTATTACTATCTTTGTGAAAGTGCAGATGAAGCCGTTTCCCAAGAGCTTGACGGCTATGAAGCGGAAGAAGCCTATATGTTAGAGTATGTTGAGCCAGATACTGCGATCAGGAAAAATCGTCATGTGACACAGAGCCCGTATAATCCGATGATGTTTGAACGCGAGGCCCGTGTTCTTGAATTGCTGATCGCAGAAGGGCTATTCGACCGATAAATTCCAGTTTATAGGGGATTTCATCTTTTGGGTGAAATCCCCCCTTGACAAATGTTCTCTTGTCAAGAGCGTCTGGTTGTGCTACACTAAAGCTGGAATATTTGAACAGTAGACGATGAGGAGATCGAAAGGGATGATGGGATGATAAACTGTCCGAAATGTGGGCATCCGGTCAGTGGGCGGGCGCGTTCCTGCGGCTACTGCGGAGAATCCCTTGTCAATAACTATTTTGCGCGGGAGGAACGCCATAAAGGCAAGGATCCGTTACTAGAAGCACCGGCCGGTGCGGCAGGCATCTGCGCAATGGTTTTGGGTATCTTTGGATGCCTTGCACTGCTGGCGGCGCTTGCCTTTCAGCTGATGGTCATGTTTGGATATGGCGGCTCGGTTCCACCGGAAATCGACCGGGATTGGTGGATCCGCACCCTTGTGCTTGCGGTGCCATCGGTGGTCCTGCTGGTGCAGGAGTTGATCCTCGGAGGGAGCAGGGGCGGATTGCTGTTCGACAGTTTTTGGCTGTTTGCCTCTGGCTGCGGACTGATCCTGACGATACAGTGCTATACCGGCAAGGGATCAGGATTGTTTTTTGATGTTGCAGCGATCCCTTATCTGTTGATTGCCGGGTGTGCCTTGGTGGTTATTTCGTCTGTGACCAGCATCCTTGCCTATAAGCATTATTGAAACAAAAAAGACTGCTACCGCAGTCTTTTTTACTTCTTATTCTCTTTGCAAAAAGGTATATGTAGATTCATCTGATAGATGCGGTATAAACGTATATCCATTCCAGCAGAAGTCCTTCAAGCCCTCTGGATCGTCGATTCGCTCTTTCACAATATAACGTGCCATCCGCCCGCGTGCCATCTTTGCGGCAGTAGCGAGCATTCTGGGTTTTCCTCTCTTCATCACGAGAAAATTACAGGTAAGAAACCGGTCGTGCGGGGTTAGATAGGGCTGTACCGTTCTGGAATATTCCGCAGAGGCTAAGTTGATAACCGTCTTTCCGCTGGAAAACAGGTCTCGATAAAACAGATCCCCCCAGAATTGATAGAGATTTTGCCCGCCAAATTTCAGTTTGCAGAGAAATTCCAGCCGATAGGGAAGAATCCCGTCGGTTGGTCGGAGAACCCCATAAAATGCGCTGAGTAGACGCAGATGATCGTTTGCGAAAGCAAAGTCCGCAAGACTGAACGATTGCGGATCGAGATTGCGGTATTGCAGGCCGTGGTAAGCGAGTAACGCAGCAGTTCCTTCTGCATCTGGGTCGAACGACTGGAAGGAGTCGAATGCCTTGAGCGCAAGGTCGGGATTCACTGACATGGGGCGTTCAAGCTGCCATGGACTAAATTTGCGGAGAGTTTCGACAAGCTGTTCTGTCTGCGCGAGAAAACGTGGGCGGGACAGAGTCAACCCCTCCAGACGGGATGACTGCATATTTTTGGCTGGGGAGAGGATAATGAACATGGCATTCTCCTGCGGATTATATAGATTCGTTTGGCTCAGCGGGTTCGGCAGGTTCGAGACGGATATGTTGGTGCTCCACAGCTGCTTCAATGACCAGCACGATACTTATCAGGATATCAAAAAGAGTACCGGTTACAATAAGATCCGTGTTGTAGACGACAAGCGGACGAGATGCTTTCATCACGATCAGATTGAGCAGGACAGAGACCGCGTGTATTACATAAAAGAAAACGAGGTCGCGGGTCCTCAGGAAAGAAAGGATGATTCGCTTACACAGAAGGACAAGTCCCAGGAAAATGGCTACGCCCGCAGAGTAGTAGATAACAGTCGGCAGGCGATCCAGGTCGTTCGAGAGGAGAAACGTCAGCCCGCTGAGCCGAAAGCCGCAGAGCAGCAGCATAATCCAGAACATCCATTGATGGAGCATGAAGATACCTCCCTAATCCGAATTCAATTCAAGTCTTATGAAAAAAGATGATACCAGATTCTGAACAAGCTGTCAAATCACTGGTTTTCGAGAAGTGCGCCGACTGTCTCAAAATTTCCAGTCAGAACCGCAACAATGCCTTTATAGGTAGTGACTGGGTCTTTAAAAAAACGATCTTGAAGCTTTCGGCAGGTTTCTGCATCTGGCAGCAGAATGGTCAGCGTCAGCAGGTCGCTTCCAATATCGCTGATTGTGAGGGTCAGTAGATACCCATCCTCCACCTTGCGGGTTTCCGCTTTGTTGTGAGTTCGGTGCTCCCGGATCAGAAAATAATCTCGTGCGGCGGCAACCGCTTTTTCCCGGATCGAAAGGGGGAGTGTCTTTTCGAATGTCTCGGCAGCGTTGCGCCCAAGATCGGTGATCTGATAGCATTGATCAGGCTCGGATGGACTGGGAGGCAGAATTTCTATGTGTCCACTCTTAACCAATCCTGAAGCTGCACTTGCAGCCTCAAAATAGTTGCCGATCCCTTCGGAAACGAAAACTTCAATCAGCGCAGAGATTGGCATTGGATGCCCCAGGCTACGCAGGATATAACAGATCAGAATTTTGATTTCATAATCCATTGTAAGGCCGCCAGGTTCAACACCGGCGCGGAAAACATCGTACATTCCAAACATCCTCTCTTCATGATCCTTTCTATCTATCATACATAATTTTAGAGGGTAACGTCAATAGCTTTGAGATTTGATCTGAATCATAAGTACACTTGAATTTCCAGTATTTCACTTATTGTATAGAACTGCTCTCTCAATCATGATAGTTCTATGACCTTACTTTCCGCTCCAATCTAGCACTTTTTTTGAGACATCTCTACTTCTACCTGCAAAAGGTGATTATTTTGGAAAGAATCTGTCTTTTTATCTTTACTTTATCGGGTGGTTATTGTAAAATAAATAGAGTATGCGGAAGCCAGTTGTACCGTGGAAAAAACATTCTATGGAGGTAGTTTATGCCAGTCAAGTATAAACGGGTCCTGCTCAAGTTGAGTGGGGAGGCTCTTGCCGGTGAGAAGAAGTTTGGGATTGATTACAATGTGATTTCTTCGATCTGCGAAAGTATTAAAAAATGTGTGGATCTTGGAGCGCAGATTGGGATTGTTGTAGGCGGCGGCAACTTCTTCCGAGGGCGAAGCAGCAGCCAGATGGAAGATCGCACACGTGCAGATCATATGGGAATGCTGGCGACAGTGATGAATGCGCTGGCACTGGCAGATGCGTTGGAAACGCATGGGGTTGAAGTGCGTGTACAGACAGCAATCACGATGCAGCAGATTGCTGAACCATACATTCGGAACAAGGCAATTCGGCATATGGAAAAGGGGCGGGTTGTGGTCTTTGGCTGCGGTACAGGAAACCCGTTTTTCTCAACTGATACGGCATCCTCCCTTCGTGCCGCGGAGATTGATGCGGACATCATGTTGAAGGCCACGATGGTAGATGGTGTCTATGACTGTGACCCAAATAAAAACGCAAATGCAGTTAAGTATGAAAGAGTGACTTTCCAGGAAGTGCTTGAAAAGGGACTGGCAGTAATGGACAGCACCGCAGCGGCGATGTGCAGAGAGAATGGAATACCGGCTCTGGTGTTTAGTCTGGCGGACCCGGACAATATTCTGGCGGCTATTCAGGGTGAAAATATTGGTACGATTGTGAAGGAGGACTAACCATGAAAGAGAAGCTTCAGGTTTACAATGAAAAGATGGAAAAGACCATCCGTATTCTGGAATCGGACTACGCTTCGATCCGCGCAGGGCGTGCCAATCCGGCTGTTCTAGACAAAATTACTGTCGATTACTATGGCACGCCGACCCCAATTCAATCTTTGGCTGCGGTTTCCGTATCCGAAGCTCGTATACTTGTTATTCAACCTTGGGATAAATCTACCCTAAAGGCCATTGAAAAGGCGATTCAGGTGTCCGACCTTGGTATCAATCCAGCTAATGACGGCATGGTGATCAGAATTGTTTTCCCGCCGCTGACGGAGGAACGCAGAAAGGATATCTGCAAGCAGATCCGCAAGCAGGGAGAGGACTCGAAAGTGGCGATTCGCTCGATCCGTCGGGATGCGAATGATACCTTTAAGAAACAGAAAAAAAGCAGTGAGATCAGTGAGGATGAGCAGAAGACCTTGGAAGAGGATATGCAGAAGCTAACTGATAAATTCTGCAAGCGGATCGATGAGATCGCATCGAAAAAAGAGAAAGAAATTCTGGAAATCTAACGGACGGAGGAACGTCATGGCAAAAGGGTTGCTTGCGCAGGTTCCCGCAGAGAAGTTGCCGGTGCACATTGGCTTGATTTTGGATGGGAATGGAAGATGGGCTGCCAAGCGTGGCTTGCCGCGTACAGCGGGGCACCGGCAGGGAGCAAAGGTTTTTAGTGAAATCGCGCAGTATTGCCGTGAAATCGGCATCCAATACCTCACTGCCTACGCCCTTTCCACCGAAAACTGGAAAAGGCCGCAGGATGAGGTCAAGGCGATTATGGATCTCCTGCGCAGGTATCTGGACGAAGCTTTCCAGAAGCAAAAGGAGGATGCCTGCGTGCGTTTTCTCGGAGACCGCACTCCTCTTGCTTCGGATTTACAGGAAAAGATGCAGCGGATCGAGGCGGAAAGCGCGAATAACGATCGCATCCACATCAATATCGCATTGAACTATGGTGGACGGGATGAGATTGTACGGGCAGTTCGTACCTTGGCACAGCGGTGCGCGGAGGGGACGATTTCCCCATCCGAGATCAGTGAGCAGATGGTTTCTGATTGTCTGTACACCTGTGGACAGCCCGACCCGGACATGATTCTGCGGCCAAGCGGGGAAATGCGAACTTCTAATTTTTTGCCATGGCAGTCAACCTATGCAGAACTGGTCTTTATGGATGTGCTCTGGCCGGACTTTACGCCAAACCATCTGGATCAGGCGATCCTGCAATATTTGCAACGCAGCCGGAGATTTGGCGGCGTTTGATTTTCCGATTCCTGCCTGTTTATGGGCAAATTCGGAAAGAATGGAGCGTACCCTATGAAACAAAGAGTTATCAGTTCTGCGGTTGGCTTGATCTTACTGGCTGTGGTTCTGGCGCTTTTCGATACCATTGTTGTCAATATCGTTGTTGCATTGCTTGCTTGGTTGGCGGTTTATGAGATGTTTTCTGCGACCGGCTGCTGGAATTTCCGTCCATTGTCTATTCCGGCGACCATTTTCGCGATTGCAATCCCGTTTCTGTCCAGCCGGCTTCTCAGCAGAGTGATACCGCTTACCTGTTATCTCTATGTACTTGTCCTGTTTTCTGTGTTGCTGCGCAATCATAAAAAAATCCATGTCGAGCAGGTTGCAGTGGTTTTCACTTTTAGCCTGATGATCCCGTTTTCGCTCTCTACATTGGTTTACCAGCGGGATTGGAATGGCACAACGCTCGGGATTTTTTATGTCCTGCTTTCACTTGGCAGTGCATGGCTGTCGGATACAGGTGCTTATTTCGCCGGACATGCGTTCGGCAAACATAAATTGGCACCGGTTATCAGTCCTAAAAAGACGGTTGAGGGTGCGATTGGCGGAATGATTTTTGCCGATTTCGCAATGCTGCTGATCTCATGGATGTATAGTCTGGCTTCTGCGGCAGCGGGATACCCAATACAGATCCACTATCTGGCGATTGCATGCATCATGCCGTTTTTATCGGCTGTCAGTATTGTAGGAGATCTTTCGGCTTCCATTGTAAAGAGGCAGTTTGGTGTAAAAGACTATGGGTCGATTATGCCAGGGCATGGAGGTGTGATGGACCGGTTTGACAGCGCATTGATGGTTGCGCCGCTGGTCTATATCATCAGCCGCTATCTGCCGCTTGCAGTGTTGGCATAAATGGGGGGACCGACTTGAAAAAAAAATTTGCAGTTTTGGGGTCTACTGGTTCGATCGGAACCCAGACATTAAAGGTCTGCAAGCGTGCGGGATATGAGGTCACTGCACTTGCGGCAAATCGCAGCGCAGACATTCTGGAACAGCAGGCGAGGGAATTTACCCCTCGCCGTGTTGCCATTTTTGATGAAAATGCGTACAAGGATCTGAAAGTCCGTCTTGCAGACATGGATATTGACATTTTAACAGGGATGGATGGCCTTTGCGAGCTTACCGTCCTGGATGAGACAGAGATCGTATGCAATGCGGTAATCGGGATGATCGGGCTACGTCCGACCCTCGCGGCGATCGCCGCGAAAAAGACGCTTGCACTTTCCAACAAGGAAACACTGGTTGCGGGCGGACAGCTCGTGATGGAATCTGCGGAGGCCAATGGAGTGAAGATTCTCCCGGTGGACAGCGAACACAGCGCAATTTTTCAGTGTTTACAGGGAAATTTACAAAACCCGCCCCGGAGAATTCTGCTCACGGCTTCAGGAGGCCCGTTCCGAGGATATTCCAAAGCAGAGTTGGAACGTGTTACATTGGAAGATGCGTTAAAGCATCCAAACTGGTCTATGGGAGCAAAGATTACGATTGACTCGTCTACCTTGATGAACAAGGGGCTTGAATTCATCGAAGCGATGTGGCTGTTCGGCATTTCCCCGGATCAGATCGAAGTGATTGTCCATCCGCAGAGTGTCGTACATTCCGCAGTGGAATATGCCGATGGATCAGTGATCGCACAGATGGGGGTTCCGGATATGGAGATCCCCATTCAATATGCTTTGACCTACCCGAAGCGGATTCCCGGTACGGCGAACAGGCTTTCGCTGTCAGAGATGGGCTCGCTGACCTTTGAGCCGCCGGATTTGCAGACCTTTTCCTGTTTGGCGGACTGCATGCGCGCAGCGAGTATGGGCGGCCTGTTCCCATGTGCAGTCAACAGCGCGAATGAACAGGCGGTCGCACTATTTTTGCAGAACAGGATTCGTTACACAAAGATCGCAGATTGTGTACATGAGGTTTTGGAACGGTTTGATGGAAGAGAAAAGCAGGCATATACGCTGGAAATGGTGCTGGAAGCAGATCGGACTGCCCGTGAGATGGTATTGGAATATTGCGGGATCGGGTAAGAATACTATGACTATGGCGGGGCTGTAACCCCGCTCCTGCGCAGTAGCAGGACATTTTTTGAATTGGTGAGGATACTTGACCTATGGAAATTGTGATTCAGGTGGTTGCGGCAATTCTGGTATTTGGACTGTTGATTTTTGTGCATGAGTTGGGGCATTTTACAGTCGGAAAGCTTTCGGGAATGAGGGTAAACCAGTTTGCGATTGGCATGGGACCGGCGATCTGGTCGAAACAGCGGGGCGAAACAAAATATGCGATCCGCTTGTTTCCGATCGGCGGCTTTGTGGCGGTCGAAGGGGAAGATGCCGAAAGTTCTGATCCAAGGGCTTTTTGTAACGTGCGGCTTTGGAAGCGGATTGCGTTTGTCTGTGCAGGGGCACTGATGAATCTGATTTTGGGTTTGGTGATTCTGTCCATTCTGGTAGCACTTCGGACCAGCCTGCCGACCACTATCATCTCGGAATTCCATGAGAATGCATCAAGCAACCGTCAGTTACAGGTAAATGACCGAATCATTGGAGTCAATGGAAGCAGGGTTTTTACCTCGAATGACATCACATTTTCGATGATTAGCGATAAAGATGGGATTGTCGATTTTACAGTGATTCGTGACGGACGAAGACTGGAAATTCCAGCTGTCGATTTCGGGATGGAAACACTCGATGATGGGACCCGATTGATCAATTTGGATTTCTATGTCTACACCACATCCAAAACATTTTGGGGCAGCGTGCGGTATTCCTTTTTGTGGATGTTCTCGATTGTGCGGCAGGTCTGGATGTCATTTTTAAATCTGATCACAGGGAACTTTACTATGTCGGAGCTTTCCGGACCGGTTGGAGTTTCCACTGTGATCGGTCAGGCGAGCACAGCCGGCATCAAAACGCTGCTGTTACTGGTCAGCTTTATTACGATCAATATCGGGGTGTTCAATCTTCTGCCGGTTCCGGCTCTGGATGGTGGGCGGTTGGTCTTTTTGCTGATCGAGCTGGTGATTCGACGGCCGGTCAATCCCAAATATGAAGGGCTGATCCATGCAACAGGATTTGTCCTGCTGATGGGGATTATGCTGGTGGTCACTTTCAATGATGTTGTCAGACTTTTTTAAAGGACGGAATAGAATGTCAAAAGAAATAAAATTAAAAGACAGCGTGATCGGTGGGGGAAGCAGGGTCACCGTACAATCGATGCTGAACGTGCCTGCTGCGGATGTTGCAGGCAGTGTTGCGCAGGCAATTGCGCTGGAACGGGCCGGATGTGAAATCATTCGGGCCGCTATCCCCGATTTGGAAGCGGTGCGGCTGATTCCGGCGATCAAACAGGCAGTAAAAATCCCTGTGGTTGCGGATATTCATTTTGATTATCAATTAGCATTAAAAGTAATGGATTTAGGCATTGATAAAGTACGTATCAATCCGGGGAATATTGGAGAAGAAAAAAGAATACAAGCTGTAGTGGAAAAGGCAAAACAAAAACAAATACCTATACGTATTGGTGTAAATAGTGGTTCTTTGGAAAAGGATTTGATACAAAAATATGGTGGTGTGACACCAGAGGGACTTGTAGAAAGTGCATTGCGTCATGTGAGTATATTAGAGAAATATCACTTTTATGATATTGTCATATCCATTAAAGCATCAAATGTGCCTTTTAGCGTGAAGGCATATACATTGCTTTCTGAAAAAGTGGATTATCCTTTACATTTAGGCATTACAGAAGCAGGTACAATTTATAGTGGTTCTATAAAATCTGCTGTGGGTATTGGTGCAATACTTTTAAATGGTATAGGGGACACCATAAGGGTTTCGTTAACAGGGAATCCCGTAGAAGAAATTAGAGCAGCAAAAGAAATATTGAAAAGTGTTGGTATGCTAAAAAATGGTATAGAATTTATTTCTTGTCCAACTTGTGGTAGAACGCAAATTGATTTGATTTCCATAGCCAATGAAGTGGAAAAAAGATGTCAGAATATCAATAAAAATTTAAAAGTGGCTGTTAT
>OFGR01003142.1_pt1 | contig 10103 bp, 8 predicted proteins | sample 1521811 | NCBI WGS metagenome assembly OFGR01 (sample SAMEA3504098, study PRJEB24116) | mouse gut metagenome | biome: mouse gut; feature: mouse-associated habitat; material: faeces | place: Denmark | collected 2011
CAATCATAGAGGAATTCATGAGATTAGAAAATCCGCAGGAATATTTGGCGCTTACGTTTTTAAATTATATTCCTCTGGCAAAATACCAATTATTTGAAATTGTTCAATCAATTTTTCTATTGAAGTTTTATTTGAATAATAAATTGTTTTCCATCCAAGTTCTGTTGCTATTGATATATTTTCCTTTTGATCATCAATCAACAAAATTTGATATTCTCCATATATCACATCTTTCGATTTTACGAATTTTGAAAAGTCCTTAAATGTCTGCTCATGCGGCTTACTCATTTTTCGTTCATAGGACAAATAACGTTCTTTACAACATAATGGCAAATAATTATCTCTTATATATTTATCTCCATTCTCTCTATCAAGATTTGAAAAGGGTATAATTTCATACCCATATTTTGCCACATCTTCCATAAGTCTTTTCATATTTTTATTTGGCGACCACGTTTGCTGCCACCTTTCTTGAATTTTCTCCCATTTACAGTCATCTAAATTCTTCATATCATCCGAAACTTCCATAAGATATTCTTTAATAGTAATGTCTCCTAACATCATTTTATCATTGATATTAAGTCTATCTCCTTTATAAGTTGGTATTTTAATATCAAATTCCTGTTTTATATACATATAGAAATCATCTATATCCCCGTCTAAATAAACTCCACCCAGATCAAGAGCTATACAACGTATCACTGGATTTTTAGACTCTGAAAATGTTCTATCAAATTGTTTACTTATACTATCGACAAGATACCCTGCAGATAGTTCTGTTAATTCAAAAAATCTATTATATTGTCTGTCTATAAATGGAATTTTTACTCTTTCATCCGAAGAACTTTTTAAAACAAATATTCCAGACTCTCTTTTCTTTCCATCTATTTTTATTTGTCCCTTTAAATTAGCAACACCTTCTTTACCGGAATACGCTCTTACCTTTATTTCCTTATTCATCAAATCGTTATACAATTTAATCAATCTTTCTTCATTTGGAAAAGCACATAATAACATTGCCTTATCCCTAAGTTTTTCGATTTTCGCCCTTTGCATTGTATATTTATCATCTAATAAAAAATCCAAATCGTGTCCTATCACTCGTAGTTCAGCAGCATCTTCGGCAAACATATCAAATTTTTGTTTCACTTCTTTTGAATTATAATGCTTATTTTTACTCCATTGTTTACTTACCATTACACCCAATATAGCAAGTAAAACATTACTTATAAATATGTATACTGTTCCTAATGATTGATAAAAATTTAAAGGGATATTTAAAATATTTTTTTTTAATTCTGTACCTTCAATAATATTCAGAAAATTTGGTGCATTAAGCCAATATACAAGACATATCCATACGGACAAAAGAATATTTTGAATTAAATCATTATTCCTTCTGCACCAAAAAATGCCAACAATAAACAACATAATCAAAAAAAACGATATTTCAAATATATTATTCATTTTCTATACCCTCATTAAAAATAAAAATTGCTCGTAATTTCTTATATATTTTTCTATTCTATTTGAAGAACGCAAAATATAAGAAGGATGATATGATTTCACAAAAATTTTTCCATTATATTTATAGTATTCAAACCCTGCGTTTACCTCCTCCTTCTGTTCTTTAATCAATTTATTACATATTGTATCTATTACAATTTTTCCAAACATAAAAACAATACGTGGTTTTACTACATTTATTTCCTTCAATAAATTTTCGAAACAATTGTCCAGCTCTTCTTTATTGGGATACCTCAACTTCCCATCATCCCCCACCGGAGGACATTTTACTATATTCGTCTTATAAACACAATGCCCGTATTTCTCAGCAATTTTTTCCATTTGATTCACTAATTTCCCGCTGCGCGTTCTTTCGTCAAAAGGACGCTCATCGCTATTTTTCTTTATTTTTGCCGACAAACCAATCAGCATGATATCCGCCCTTACACTAGTATCCATTAGAGGCAATTGGCTTAGATATAAATTACATTTGTGACAATTTTCTATCGTTTCCATCATTCGCAATCCTTTCAATATAATCGTCTATTATTTTATCTGTCACATAAGAAAAATTTCCTGCCGAAAAATTATACTGGGTTTTTGTACCTTTCTGAACCTTTGTTTTGTAATAATCTATAGCAGAACAACTTTTTAACAAATTATCATACAACTCTGTGCCATGATATGGGCGAAATCGAAACGCTACTGCCCTAAAATTTCCACTCACTTTGTTGGAATAAGATTTTATATCTTCGACTAATTTTAATGTCTGACATAAATCATCTTCTGTCTCTTTCGGAAATCCACAAATAAAATATCCTTTTACATCTATTCCCTTTCGTAAAAGCATTTTCACAACATACATCACCATATCGGTAGTCCCTTCTTTATGAATCATTGTTCTTATCTTTGAACTTCCAGATTCTATTCCAATAAACAACTCATCACAACCACTTTTTTTTAAATCACTAATATAATCTTCTGCATTAATAAAAGATTGAATATGTGCCATTGCTCTCCAATGTAGTTCAGAAAAACATGAAAAAATATGGCTTGCAGATTTTATGCTGTTTACATTTTTTAAAAACAAATCATCTAAAACACGAATTGACTCTATCCCAGGCGTAATTTCTAAAATCCTTTCTATTTCTTCCTCAATACTTTTGTTACTTCTTACCCTTACTGGTATATCTGGATTTGAATATCTGGAACCAGAACAGAAGGCACAATTATAGATGCAACCTCTAGAAGTAATTATGCACTGCTCTAGTCTTCCATAATGATTATAAATTGCTCTATCTTTAAACAAAAAATTATCCAAACAAATATTATCCAGATTTTCTGGGAAATAACATGATTTGTTTCCAACATAATATACTTTACATCTCTCCGCCTCATATAAAATATTCTCTTTGCATACATTACGAACAATATCAGGAATAATCAGTTCACCTTCTCCAATTATCAACGATAGATAGTTATTCACATCCCATGTGATAATATCTTTCCAAATAGCTCCAATTGCTTTTCCTCCTAGTATAACATGAACCTTTCTTTCTATATTACTAATAATTTCTTTAACAATGTCCATATTTACTGAGAAAATATTAAATCCTACTGTTTTAAATGTACCATTATTAATAATATTTACAATATCTCTTACCCCTAGTCGATTGTAGACAGCATCTACTAATCCAGCTGAAATGTTTTCTTGATTTAATCGAGTCAATATATACCCTTGTCCTATTGGTGGCAAATATGTTTCTCCATCATCATAACTATCTCTATAAAGAGGCGAATTAAATATTATAATATCTTTTTCTTTTATATTATCTACTATCTGATCCAAATGTACCATAGTTTAACACCTCTTATATCATTATTTAACTTCTTTTTCTATTTCCTTAACCAAAACAGTTCTCTCATAAGTTTTTATACATAAATATAGTATTTTATTATTTAATTAGTGTCTGTTGATTAAGTTCCTTTTAGTTTATATTGGTTGCCATGTATCGTATATCCGCGATATAGCCAGATCAGCAGAAAAAATATTCGTTTATATATCCTAAAAAGATTCCGTTCCAGATGATGTCCGATCCGTGCTTTATAGTGTTCGGCTGTCCATATCAGGCGGCCGCTTTTATTGCAAGGGGCAAAGGATAGCTTTTCCAGACGACCATATCCCCCTATCAACACTGACATCAAGTTTTTCCCTAAATTTTACTTTCCCTCGAACTATGGGCCGTATCAAGGCTGTCTATTGCTCACAATGCGTTCTAAAACAGAATACACCTTGTTCTTATACATATACTCCTGCTGCTTATACGGTTCAAAAGTCGTCAGGATAGTCAGTGTATCACAAGTACCATCAACACACGGGATATTCCATCATATACCACCAAGCATTGCCAACACCTTCAGCGGACGCTAAATGCTATTCAAACAATTCACAGGCAAAATTCCCGAAAATGTCATTAATTTTGCTTTTATAGGAATACATTCTGGTAAATATTGTAAAGTTACTTAAAAAGCCTAAATCATCCTTATTCCCTGCCTGGAAAAAATCGCCCAGCAGATTTTTCGGGGAAAATATCTGTCCTTTTAGGCTGTCCCCTGATGTGTAAAAGGACACCTTCCTCTTCATTTCCAAACCGTCTCTCGAACACCACAAATCGCCGCCATCCTGCGATTCTCCTTCCTTATAAAAGAATTTAAAATGCTCCGGAGGGATGACTGACTCATCCGCAATACTAGCCCTTCCTACTTGATTCCTGAAGGAAAAGTTCCACCTGCTATTAAAATCAAAGCCCCCATCTAATGTAAAGCCTGAGTTTTTCTCTATCTCTTCCGTATCGACTGCTGGTATCCCCCATTTATTTGCCATATTTTCCGCAGCATTTTGCAGTATTTTTTTCGTTTCTTCACATTTATAATGATAATCGGAATTATAGTAAACCCAGTCATCCCCCCTGCCGCCATATAACATGTTCATAGCTTCTCCTTCCATGTTATTTGCATAGCTGGCCGCCCTCGCATTTTCCTTTGCAAATATTTCATATATCTCACCAACGATCTTCTGTTGATCCATTTCATCATCCCCGGATGTCCAGCGTTCGCTTGCGACATGCTTCCTCATCGCCAGGCAGCATTCCTCAAAAAAGGCCTCCAGCTCATTTTCGCTGATCTTTCCGGTATAAAAATTTCGCATATAACTTCCAATTTGTTTTTGCATGTCATATCCGAACCGGTTCCCGAATAGACTCTTAGGCATCGGCTGTTTCTCATAATAATTAGGGTACCATTCATATAACATATCAGACAGGTTTTTAGTTTCAAATGAATCCAAAAAATCTCTTGGTGATAGTTTTGTTAAATCTATCTGCTTTGCCCTTTCTCTATCCTCCAAAGCAGCCTTCGCCAATTCCAATGTTATATCCCTTGCAGGTGTGTTAAAATAAACGTTTCCCATATGCGCTTCCCTCCCGATCCAAAGTAACTGTTTTGTTGCCTATTGTCATTGCAGGATTGCCTCCGTTGATATAGTTATCGACATAAGCATGCAGAAAATGAATGCCAATGCTATAAACTTACTGATACGATTTCACAAAAAAGCCCGGGCAACGCCGGGCTGAAAAGAATGTTATTTTTTTATTTATATCCCTGCTGCTTCACCTGTTCTTTTGTTCCAGATAACAGAACCCGTAAGCAGGGATGGGCAGATCCTGCAGCAAACAGGTTTCACCTGTCAGCATATCGGTGAATTCACCCGGATCATGGGGGAAAGTAACTGTCTTTTCCCATCCGGTAAAATTAAATACACCGATCACCTTCTGCCCCGATGGAGATAGCGGCTGTCGCTCACTTTCCGGGGATCATCTTTATAACTGTAGTCATTCACCTGCGCCAGCTCATCCCCGCTGTATAACATAGGAATCCCCGTCTGCATGAACATCATTGCATGCAGTGTCAGATCGAACCGCACTGCCTTCTCCATCGCTTCATGATCCTGCTCAAATCCCGCTTTTTCTATACCGCACAGGCTGGCCGTAGTGCCGCAGAGCCGGGCATCGCCGCTGGCAATATCATCATTATAAAGTTCCCCTCTACTGGTACTGTTCCCAGAAAATCCCTGAAAATAATCGTTCAGATACCTCTTATGGAGTACTTCATCCGTGCCAAAGTTCTGATGAAGCCATTCGTAATCCAGCCCCCATCCAATGTCGTCATGGCAGCGGAGATAATTCAAAAATACGTACTTTTTCGGCAATGCATTCACCGCGTCCAACTGTCTGCGAAGCAAATTCGTACAGTTTTTGGCACAGTTCCGCAAACATCGATTCATTATTATAAAGTTCCATGTACAGCCACCGCAATTCTTCTATATGGCGGGCCATACGGTCTTGAAACAGCATTTCTTCTTTTTTCGTCATTCTTGCCACCCTCTTTCCTTAAATCAATCCCAGTTTTTCAAACGCATTATAAAGGCCGTCTTCCGTCACAGACGGGCAGACCATATCGGCTATCTTCTTCAAGGAAGAACTTCCGTCGGCCATACAAATGCCCGTTTCCACAGCCTGGAGCATCTCCAAATCATTCATACTGTCTCCGACGGCAATGGTATCCTCCCTGGAAACACCCAGAAATTCACACAATCTTTCCACTGCCTTTCCTTTATGAAAAGCCTTGCTGGCCAGTTCTCCATTCACAATGCCGCAGATATCTTCGTCCTGAATGCAGAAATCAAATTCATCCCGCAATACCTGCATAGGCTTTTTCAACCGTTCTGCACCCCTGCTCATAAATGCCATCCCATAGATAGGCTCTCCGTCGTACTCTGACATGGGATGAATGCCCAGCTCATTTTCAATCTGAATCCGCCACCGCAACAACTCGCTGTTCGCTTCGGACTGTGCATTTTCCGCAAGGAACTCCTTAAACCCCTCATCCGTATAACTGCTATTTCTTCCTCCTATGGTACGGTAAATGCCGCTTTCCTTAAAAACATCCAGCACCCTGTCCTGCTGCTCCGGGGTCATCGGGCAGTCATAAACCACCTGGCCGCCATACTCAATATAGCCGCCGGCACTGGCAACCAGCCCGTCAAAACCAAACTCCAGCACGGGCAAAAGCATGCCGTAATTCCTGCCAGAACATAATACTACTTTGTGCCCCTTGTCCCTGGCCCGACGTACCGCTTCGACCGCGGACGGGGGAGGAACGTTTTTTCCCGGTTCCGTCAAAGTACCGTCGATATCCAAAAAAATCAATTTTTGATTCATAGCAACCTCCTTATACCATAGTCCATAGTATCATATATCATATATTCTTCTAGTGAACGCGCTTTCATTATATTTATTATAAATTTGAAAAATAACTCTGTCAATCCGCCATATTTCTTTTTCTGTTTTCACCAAAACGGATTTGGATATTTTATATAAATTGCCGATTTTATGTTTTTTATTATCTCTTGTATTGACTTTTTATCATCCCTCATGCTATTCTCGCTTTAAGATGAACGCGAGTACATTATGAGCATTTAATAGTGCATCAAAACAAAATTTTTAAAGAGAAAAACAAGTTTGTGTCTGCACGGCATCCACAAACTTGAAATGCATAAAAAGCCGTGCAGAAAGAGGTAAAACTATGAACTACGATTATGCGAAGATAGCAAAAGAAGTCATTCAAGCCGTCGGCGGGTCGGAGAACATCAAATCAGCCGCTCATTGCGCTACTCGGCTGCGCCTCATTGTCGCAGACCGTTCCCTGGCTGACGATGAAACAGTTGGCGAAATTGACGCCGTAAAAGGTACTTTTTTCACAGCCGGGCAATATCAGATCATCTTTGGCACCGGCCACGTCAACCGGGTTTATGAGCAGATTGTTCAGCTCGGTATCGCCGAAACCACTGCCAGCGAAGCGAAAGAAGCAAAAATGGACGGCAAAAACCAATTACAAAAAGCCATCCGAACTTTTGGGGATGTATTTGTCCCCGTCATACCTGCCCTGGTGGCCACCGGTTTATTCCTTGGCCTGAAGGGTGCCTTACTCAATAACAACTTTCTCGCTTTATTCGGTATGACCAATGCCGATATTCCCCAAACCTTTCAGGTTCTGGTAGATGTACTCTCCGGCACTACGTTTGCCTTTCTGCCTGCGATTGTATGCTGGTCTACGTTTCGTGTATTTGGCGGTTCTCCGGTACTGGGACTGATCCTGGGACTGATGCTGGTAAACGGCTCTCTGCCGAATGCTTACTCTGTCGCAGATCCTTCCAGCGGTGTAACTCCCCTGATGCTTTTTGGAATAATTCCGATTGTAGGCTATCAGGGTAGTATTCTGCCAGCCTTTGTAGCTGGTGTGATCGGCAGCAAACTGGAAAAGAAACTGCGGAAAACCGTTCCTGCGGTCTTTGACTTTATGATTACGCCTTTTTTGGTGCTGTTTGTAATGCTGATTCTCTCGCTGCTTGTGATCGGGCCGCTTCTGCATGCATTGGAAAACGTGCTGTTAGTTATCGTAGAATATGCATTAGAGCTTCCTTTAGGCATCGGCGGTTTGATCGTTGGATTCTTCTGGTCGATTATTACCCTTACAGGCGTCCATCATATTTTTAATATGCTGGAAATCAGCCTGTTAGCAAGTACAGGGTTCAACCCGTTCAACGCGATTTTATGTATGTGCGGTTTTTCATCCGCCGGCGTATGTCTGGCCATTTCGATCAAAGCCAGAAAAAAAGAAATCCGTGCCATTGGGCCAAGCGCCACGGTATCTGCGCTGCTGGGCATTGGCGAACCAGCGTTGTTCGGTGTCATTCTGCGTTACGGTATGAAGCCGTTTTTACTTAGCTGCTCGATCAATGGTATTGCCGGCATGATTGCCATGCTTCTTGGAATGAAAGGAACCGGCAATGGTATCACTACCATTCCGGGTATGCTGCTGTATATCTATAAGCCGTCCCAGCTGATTATGTATGTGGTACTCGCGCTTGCTACTTTTATTACCGCTTTCTGCCTGTGCTGGTTCTTTGCAGTGCCTCCGGAAGTGATGGAAACCGAACAGACGGCTAAAACGGCTAAAAAAGAATCTCCAAAACCTGCTCCCGCACCGTTTCCAGCTGTGCTCGGGTCTGCTGCTCAGGGAACATTTGTTTCGATGGAAGAGATTCCGGACCCGACCTTTTCTCAGGGTGTGCTTGGGACTTGCTGCGGCATTGAACCAGAAACGGGTAAAGTATATGCGCCTATGGATGGGACGATCAGCCAGCTTGCGGATACGCTGCATGCTGTCGGCATTGAGGCAGGCGGCGTGGAACTGCTGATTCATGTGGGTATTGATACGGTAGCGATGAAAGGCGACGGATTCCGCAGCCATATTACAGAAGGACAGAATGTAAAAAAAGGAGATCTGCTGTTAACGATTGATTTGGATAAAATCAAGGCGGCCGGGCATCCTGCCACCATTATGGTAATCGTAACCAATTCGGATGACCTGACATCGGTTGAGGCTTCGGCTTCCGGTAAGCTTAAACCGGGCGATCCGCTGATGCGTCTGCAGGCATAACACCGCTGTTTCCTTAGCTTTTTGCAAAAAGGCATAAAAAAGTCTCCCGGAATTATCCAGGAGACTTTTTTATGCTTTCTGCAAAGATCACTGCACCGTCATATACGTATACCCCATCAGACTGCGGTCCACTTCCACCGCCACCTCGCGGCCTTCCCGGATTGCCCACACAACGAGCGACTGTCCTCTGCGCATATCCCCGCAGGCAAACACACGCGCTGCATCCGTCTCGTAGGTACCATCCTTGGTCTGCACATTCGTCCGTCCATCCAAACGCACCCCAAACGCATCTGCAACATACTTTTCACTTCCCAAAAACCCGGCCGCAATCAGCGCCACATCTGCAGGAATCTTTTTTTCGCTGCCTGCCGCTTCAGTAAGTGTGATGCGCCCGGTTTTTTCATCTCTGCGGTTTTCCATCCGCACCGTTTGTATCCCTGCCAGGCTGCCGTTTTTATCTTTTAAAAATTCCTTTACCGTTGTCTGATAGACGCGCGGATCATGTCCGAATACCGCTGCCGCTTCTTCCTGGCCATAATCTGTCTTACAGACCTTTGGCCATTCCGGCCATGGATTATCTGCGGCGCGTGTATCCGGCGCTTTCGGCATCATTTCCAGCTGGGTTACGCTGGCCGCGCCCAGGCGGATGCAGGTGCCGACGCAGTCATTTCCTGTATCGCCGCCGCCAACCACAACGACATGCTTTCCCTTTACAGCGGCAAATTTTGGTTCTCTCTGATCCGTATCAAGCATATGCTTTGTTACCTCGCTCAGATAATCCACCGCAAAGTAAATACCTTTTGCATCGCGCCCCGGCGCTTTGATATCTCTTGGATTTTTCGCGCCGCAGGCTAACACAATGCGGTCATAGTCTTTCAGCAGTTTTGCCGCCTTTAGATCTCTGCCGACATCTGTGTTCGTTACAAATTCCACGCCTTCCTGGCGCATAACCGTCACTTTGCGTTCGATTACGGATTTTTCCAGCTTCATATTTGGAATGCCGTACATAAGCAGCCCGCCGATGCGGTCGTCGCGTT
>OFGR01003143.1_pt1 | contig 10101 bp, 7 predicted proteins | sample 1521811 | NCBI WGS metagenome assembly OFGR01 (sample SAMEA3504098, study PRJEB24116) | mouse gut metagenome | biome: mouse gut; feature: mouse-associated habitat; material: faeces | place: Denmark | collected 2011
TTGCAAGGCAGGAATGCAGCGACCCTGTCGTCCTGATCGAGCAGCGGCTGGACTACTCCGCCTATGTGCCGGAGGGATTCGGAACGGGAGACCTTCTGATAGTTGCTGACAAAGTTCTGACTGTTATCGACCTAAAGTATGGGAAGGGCGTGGCGGTGGAGGCGGAACGGAACCCGCAGATGATGTTGTACGGACTTGGCGCATTGGAACTGTTCGATGCCCTCTATGACATTGAAACCATCCGCATGGCCATCTACCAGCCGAGGCTGGAATCCGTCAGCACATGGGAGATTTCCGTAAAGGACCTGATGGAATGGGTGGAGATGGAGCTGAAGCCAAAGGCCGTGCTTGCCATCAAGGGAGAGGGCGAGTACCGCTCCGGCGACTGGTGCCGTTTCTGCAAGGCGAAGAACACCTGCAGGGCGAGGGCGGAGGAATACCTGCGTCTGGCGCAGATGGAGTTCAAGGCACCGCCACTGTTATCAGATGAGGAAATTGCGGAAGTCCTGAAAGTGGCGGACGAGCTTGCCAAGTGGTCTGCGGATGTCTACGCCTATGCACAGGACGAGGCGGTCACGAAGGGTAAGAAGTGGGCCGGCTTTAAGTTAGTCGAGGGCAGGAGCAACCGTAAATACACGGATGAGGAGGAAGTGGCGCAGGCAGCGCAGAAAGCCGGGTACACGGATATCTACAAAAAGACGCTTATCGGCATCACGGAGATGGAGCGGCTGCTTGGGAAGAAGAGATTTGCAGAGATACTTGGGAAGCTGGTCTACAAGCCGCAGGGCAAAGTGACTTTAGTGCCGGAATCGGATAAAAGGCAGGAGATTGCCGCAGCAACCGCGGAGGCGGATTTTAAGTCTGCAAATAAAAAGTCAAGTAGAAATTGATGAACTTTATAAATTTTATACAGGTTGAAAAATAGGTATTACAAAAAGACCACCGCAGAACGCTGGCCTGATGAAAAAGCAATGGCATTTATTTAAGTTTTTCGCTTTCCGTAAGCGTGGAAAGATATTCTTTTACCCGCCCGTAATAAATGCGGAGGAACTTGTTGGAACCTGCAGTCATGTAGACGTAATAAGGCTTGCCCTGTGCTCGTTTCTTGTCCATGAAGGCGTAAACAGGGTCATCAATGGGTGAACGCTTGATAAGCCCGTCCATGATCTGGAAGAGGGTCCTTCGCAGACTTGGCGAACCTTTCTTTGTCGTATGTACGCTTTTCTGGATGTGCTGTCCGGAATCATTTTTTCCAGGGTCAACGCCTGCAAAGGCAGTCAGCGCGCCACGGTGTGTGAACCGTGTCACATCCCCGATCTCAGCCATAAGTTGAGGACCAAGGGTAGGACCGACACCGTTCATTGCCATGACGACAGTGTATTCTGGCAGAGAAGAAGCAGTCTCATCCATTTTCAGGCGGAGGGATTCCACGGTCTCAGAGGCGGTATTCAACATTGCCACAGCTTGCCGTATTAGTAGTTTCGTGCTGTCATCTTTTGGGAATACGGCGATCAGGTCAGAGGAGGATTGATAAATCTTCTCTGCTTTGGCCGCGCTGAAATTATAGCCCTTGCGTTTACACCAGTTCCGGTAGTGCTCCGTAAAGGTATTCAGCGTCTTGGAGCGTACACAGTCCACATGCCAGTAGGTATGGACGAAGTCCACCCATTTCTGGCTGCCGTCGTTGCGGGCAGGACTGTCAAAGAAGTTGTTTGCGCCTGGGTAGGTCTGATCCAGCAGGGCAATGAGGTTGTTCTTCATGGCGGTCTTCTGTGCCATAAAGAAACCGAACTGACGGTTCATGGTTTTTAATTGGTTTCGTGTTTTGTCCATGCTTCCATATTGCTTGAGTTTTGCCCAGCGGTCAAGTGTGTAACGGGCGATTTTTTTGGAATCGGCCTTGTCGGTCTTGGGAGTGCGAAGGGAATCATCCCCAAAATCTTTGATGAGCATGGGATTTACGGCGCTGACAAAGATCCCGGCATCAGAAAGCCATGTGGCAACCGGCTCATAGTACCTGCCGGTGTGTTCCATGCAGACTTTCGTTTCCCCGTCAAGGGCTCTGATCTGTTCAATGAGGGAATTGATTGCAGATTGTGTGTGGGGGATGTCGCGGGGCGGCATAATGACAATATCGCCCGGTCTGCGGATTGTGACAGTGCTCCTGCCTTTGGAAACATCAATACCAACAGCGTTCATAACAGATACTCCTTTGGAAAGTATTAGCAATAGTCTTTTGCCAGTTTTACTCATTGCCTATTCAATCTACTGGGTGTATCACACGAACGCCTGATGGTTCAACCTGCGTAAAACGAATGCTGCGAATGAGGGCTGGTTGGCTGACTTAAAAACGGACGTAAAGTTCCAGGAGGTTTCGGCCAGACCTATTGCCTCACTCATTCTAACAGCTTAAGCAACAAGATGGATAATTCCTTACTGGCTGTAAGGGATATTAACCATAAATACATTGTAGTAGGAGGAATGAACACCATGAGTAATGAAAATGCGAACCTTACAAAAGTGATCGTACCCTGCAGGTTTTCCTACCTGCACTGCTGGGAGCCCAATGCCGTGAGCGATGGCGACCCCAAGTATTCCGTATCGGCCATCATACCGAAGTCGGACACAGAGACTATTGAGAAAATAAAGAGGGCGATAGAGCAGGCGAAGAAGGATTCCGTCTCCAAGTGGGGCGGCAAGGTTCCGGCGAATTTGAAACTGCCCTTACGTGACGGCGACATTGACCGCCCGGAGGATGAGGCGTATGCGGACAGCTATTTCTTCAACGCCAACAGCAAGCAGGCGCCGCAGGTGGTGGATAAAAACGTACAGCCCATCCTTGACCAGTCGGAGGTGTATTCCGGGTGCTATGGCAGGATCAGCGTGAACTTCTACGGATTTTCCACCAACGGCAATAAGGGAATCGCCGCAGGGCTTGGCAACATCCAGAAACTGCGTGACGGGGAGTCGCTGGGCGGCAGGACGAACGCGGAGGATGACTTTGACGCGGTGGAAGTGGATGACGAGGAAGATTTTCTTGGATAGGAATATCAGGGCGGCGGGTGACTGCCGCCCGTCATCCAAAGTATCTACACAGGAAGGAGCCATGAAATGGGGCATGAGTTGAGTATCGATCTGGAGTCGTTTTCGGATGTGGATTTGATCAAATGCGGGGTATACGCTTATGCGGACAGCCCTGCTTTTGAGATTCTGCTGTTTGCCTATTCCTTTGACGGAGGGGAAACACAGATCATAGACCTTGCGCAGGGGGAGAAGCTTCCAGCAGAAGTGGAGGAAGCCATCTTTGACGTGTCAGTGACCAAGACGGCATACAACGCCAACTTCGAGCGCACCTGCCTGTCAAAACATTTCGCGAGATACATTCCCCCGGAGTCCTGGCATTGCAGCGCGGTACAGGCGGCCATGCTCGCCCTGCCCCGGTCTTTGGAGGATGTTGGCAGGGTGCTTGGTCTGGACGAGCAGAAGATGAAGGAAGGGAAAGAACTGATCCGGTATTTCTGCATCCCCTGCAAGCCCACAAAGGCAAACGGCGGAAGGATGCGGAACCTCCCCTGCCATGCGCCGGAGAAATGGGAACTGTTCAAGACCTACTGCAAAAGGGATGTGGACGTGGAGAAATCCATCCGCAGGAAACTGCATAATTTCCCCATCCCGGAAAGCGAGATGGAACTGTACCGCATAGACCAGCGCATCAATGACCGCGGCGTTCTCGTGGATATGAAGTTAGTAAGGAATGCGGTTTCCTGTGAGCGGCTCCATAAGGAGGTTGTGACGAAACGCGCTTATGAACTGACCGGGTTGGAGAACCCCAATTCCGTGGCGCAGCTCAAAGGCTGGCTTGGGGATAAGGGGATGGAGGCGGAGAGCCTTTCCAAGAAAGCGGTGGCGGAGATGATAGCGGAGACGGACGGGGAAGTGGAGGAACTGCTCAGACTCCGGCTTATGCTGGCAAAGACTTCTGTGAAAAAGTATGAAGCCATAGAGCGGTCTGCCTGTTCGGACGGGCGGGTACACGGGATGCTGATGTTTTATGGCGCAAATCGGTCAGGCCGATGGAGCGGCAAGAACGTGCAATTACACAATCTACCGAAAAACTATCTCCCCGATCTGGAACTGGCAAGAGACCTTGTGAAGCAGGGGCGTTTTGAGGATATCGAACTTTTATATGATTCCACACCGAATGTGCTTTCAGAATTAATCCGTACAGCCTTTATCCCAAAGCAGGGATGCCGCTTTGTGGTGGCGGACTTTTCCGCAATCGAGGCAAGGGTGCTTGCATGGCTTTCCGGGGAGCAGTGGAGATTGGATGTGTTCACTTCCCACGGGAAGATTTATGAAGCATCGGCATCCTCCATGTTCCATGTGCCGATGGAGGAGATCACGAAAGGCTCCCCGCTCCGGCAGAAAGGGAAAGTAGCGGAACTGGCCTGCATTGCAGAAGACAGCCTTGTGCTGACGGATAAAGGCTTAGTGCCGATTCAGGACGTGACGGAAGGACATCTCTTATGGGATGGTGGAGAATGGGTAAAGCATGACGGCGTGGTATGCCGTGGAAGAAAGGAGGCCATGGAGTATGAAGGACTCAGGGCAACCGCAGACCACCTGGTCTGGGTGCAGGGGAAGACGGAGCCGGTACAGCTTGGAATCGCCGCCGCCCGCGGCGCACATCTCATACAAACCGGAAATGGTGGGGACGCAGTACGGATGGGTGGAGATCATTTCACCGGAGAAGAGGTGGAGCCAGACATGGAACCACTGTTATGTGCTGACAAGGTGCATGGGATGTGGGAGCGTACAGTGGCAGTGTTTAGGAAATTTAAGGGAAGGAAAATCCAAAGGATGCCAGAGGTGTTCCAAGCCCCGGCAGATACCCTTGTGGCTGGACAGGAGGCTGACGGCGGCAAAGCAGAGATGCGAGAATCCAAACGACAGGCAGTACAGCAGGTATGGAGCAAGGGGAGTGGAGTTCCGCTTCTCATCCGTGCTGGAGGCCGGTCTGTGGATACTGGAAAATGTGGAAAATGTACGGCGGGACCTGGAACTGGACCGTATCGACACAAACGGGCATTACGAGCCGGGGAACCTGCGCTTTGTGGAAGGCATAGTGAACAGGGCGAACAGGCGCATCAGCGTGATCCCCTTTTTCTATCAGGACGAGTGGCCGTATGCAAGAGGTGTTGTGACAAGGAAACTGTCCGATGGGATGAGCAGGGAAGAGATTATTGCGGATGCACAGAAGGCGGTGGACGAAAAGAGGAAGAACTGGCGGCTGATAGAGGCACGGCTAGAGTTTATGACATACGAAATGCGGGACCCAGACACCGTTTTACCGTATCGGGGCGCTTAGTGCATAACTGCGGATATGGCGGCGGGATTGGCGCACTTACAAGTATGGGTGCGCTGGATATGGGTGTGGAAGAAGCAGAGCTTCCGGGGCTGATTGCTGACTGGCGCAGGTCTAATCCGAACATTACAAAGTTCTGGTGGGATGTGGATGCCGCCGCTATTAAGGCAGTTACCGAAAAGCAGAAAACCAAAGTCGGAAAGATCATTTTTGAATATAAGAGCGGGATTTTATTCATCACACTTCCTTCCGGGAGAAAGCTGTCCTATGTAAAGCCACGGATGGCTGTAAATAAATTCGGGCGCGATGGGCTGACTTATGAAGGGATTTCTGAAAACAAGAAATGGAGCCGGATAGAGACCTACGGTCCCAAGCTGGTGGAGAACATCGTGCAGGGAACGGCACGGGACTTACTGGCGGAGGCAATGCTCCGTGTGGAGAAGAAGGGATACCCCATCGTGATGCACTGCCATGATGAGATCATAGCGGAAGTGCCGGAGGGCACCGGCTCCGTGGATGAGATGTGTGAGGTTATGGCGGTACAGCCGGAGTGGGCGGAGGGGCTGCCATTGAGGGCGGATGGTTACCAGTGTAGTTTTTATCAGAAAATGTAGGAGGAGAAATTTATGGATTTAAGTAAATGTGTTTGCACATCAGACCTTGAGGTGCTTGACTTGGATGACCCAGGTGCGGATATGTGGTCAGAAGTATGGAAAAAACCCTGCGGCTGGGAGAACCTGGACCGTATTGTCGTGGACGAGGATGAGGCTGACGCGCTTGTAGGGCGGTTGGAAGGGATGCCATATGAAGGCTCGGAGCTGGTCATGAACCCGGCGCTGCCTGAATTTACGTGCATTGTGCGGAAGGAGGGCAGACAGGAGGAGACGCTGGTGGCTTTCAAGAAAACGATCCTGCCGCCCGAAGGACCGTCCTATGAACAGGGCGGCACAAAGGCTTATTCCCGCCATGCTATTGACGCATACGTCCATATCAACAACGGGGGGAGCCATGCGGACGAGATCATATCGATAGGGCAGTTCATCTTCTCAAAGGGCGGGGAAAAAGTCACATCGACTTACTCCCATATTGTATGGACCCGGTACGACAATCCCATGCTTGCGGACGGGCAGGCCAATGCGGAATTCAGCAGGAATGTAAAGCTGCTGTACATGGCTGTGCAGAAAGCCCTGTATGACCGCCCGTCCGTGTTCGTCACCGTGCAGGGGAGGCCGGCTGTCAGGCATGAGGGCCGGGGGAAGGGCAGGAAGAAAGAGGGACTCCGCAAAGTGAAAGCTGTCCGCGTGATCCGGCTGTCCAAAGAGGAAATGACAAAATACTGTGCGGAAAGCAGGAAGATGAACTGCCCAAGCTGGGGAGTCATCGGGCATTGGCGGAACTATAAATCCGGCAGGAGGGTATGGATACACCCTTACCGGAAGGGGCGCGAGCGGAACAATCCGGGGCAGTATGCCGCGAAGGAATATGAGATCGGGGGGACGGGGAATGCGTAAATTATCAATCGCCTATGGCAGTAGCTGCCATGCAAAAAGATGGGTGAACCAACAGGTCACCTTTGACGAGCTGTGCGAGCGCCTTTCACAAACGGTGCGGACGCCGGAAACAGTGGAGGAATACCCGAAGCTGCCGAAGTCCGAGCGTGACCGGGCAAAGGACAAGGGCGGCTTTGTAGGGGGAAAGCTGAAAGGCGGGCGGCGCAAAAGGGACACGGTGGAAGGGCGTTCCATGCTGACGCAGGATGCCGACCATGCGGGCATTGGTTTCATAGACAGCTATGAGATGCTCTGCCCTTATGCCTCATGCCTGTACACGACCCACGGGCATACGCCGGAGGCTCCGAGGGTGAGGGTGGTGGTCCCGCTCACAAGGGACGTGACGCCGGATGAATATGCCGCCATCTCGCGGCTCTTTGCGGCGGAATGGGGGATAGACCAGTTCGATGAATGCTCCCACCGCCCGCACCAGTTGATGTACTGGCCGACCACGCCTGCGGACGGGGAATATGTGTTTAAACGCTGTGACGGGGAGTGGCTTGACCCGGACAGGTACCTTGCGGCGCATCCGGGGTGGCGTGACTGCGCCGGGCTGCCGCGTTCCGTCCGTGAGGGAGGCATTGTGGAGAGGGGCAGGAAGCAGCAGGAGGACCCGCTGGGGAAACAGGGCGTGATCGGGGCGTTCTGCAGGACTTACGGAATAAATGAGGCTGTCCACGTGTTTTTAAAGGATATATACCAGGAAAGCGCACTGCAGGGACGTTTTGACTATATCCCTGCGGATTCTTCTGCCGGGGTGGTGGTCTATGACGATGTGTTCGCCTATTCCCACCATGCCACCGACCCGGCCTGCGGGAAGCTGCTGAATGCCTTTGACCTTGTCCGCATCCATAAGTTCGGCGGGTTGGATGAGAAAGTGCCGGAAGACACGGAGGCGGCAAAGCTGCCGTCCTTTAAGGCAATGTGTGAGTTTGCCGTGAACGATGAGAACGTGAAGATGACCATTGCCGGGGAGCGTATGGAGATAGCGGAGAAGGAGTTCTCCGGGGAGAATGAGGACTGGCTGAAACAGCTTGAATACGAAAAACGCTCCACGGTGGTAAAGAACACCCTGCGGAATCTGCTGCTCATCTTAAACAACGATGAAAAGCTGAAAGGCATCGTGTTCAACCAGCTCAGTGACGGCATGGAGATCAAGGGGGAAGTGCCGTGGGAGCATCCGAGCCGTTTCTGGCGGGACGCGGACGATGCACAGCTTATCTCCTATGTGGACCTTACCTACGGCACGTTCTCCGCAAGGAACTATGACATTGCGGTGACGAAGGTGGCGGATGACCGCTCCTACCACCCAATCCGGGAGTTCCTCGCCTCCCTGCCGGAATGGGACAGGGTGCCGCGGGTGGACACCATACTGGTGGACTTCCTCGGCGCGTCCGACAACGCCTATGTCCGTGCGGTCACCCGCAAGACCCTCTGCGGCGCAATCGCAAGGGTGATGAACCCCGGCTGTAAGTTCGACACCATGCTGGTCCTTAACGGCCCGCAGGGGAAGGGGAAGTCCACGCTGATATCGAGGCTGTGCGGCGAGTGGTTCAATGACTCCCTGCTCTTAAATGACACGAAGGACAAGACGGCGGCGGAGAAGCTGCAGGGCTACTGGATTCTGGAGATCGGGGAACTGGCGGGGCTTAAGAAGACGGAGATTGAGACGCTCCGTGGCTTCCTCTCCCGGCAGAACGACATCTACCGGGCGTCCTTTGGGCGCAGGGCTACCCCGCACCCCAGGCAGTGCGTGTTCATCGGCACCACCAACGCGGAGAACGGGTATCTGAGGGATACCGCTGGGAACCGCCGTTTCTGGCCGGTCAAGACGCCGGGGGATGCCGCCCGCGCCTCATGGGAGATGACGGAGGAGGAAATCCGGCAGATATGGGCGGAGGCGTTAGTCCGCTATAAGGAAGGGGAGCCCCTGCACCTCGATAACGAGCTGGCGGGCATGGCGCTTAAGGAGCAGCAGATCGCTATGGAGGTGGACGAGCGGGAAGGCATGGTGCGGGACTATCTGGAAATGCCCCTGCCGGAGCGGTGGGACAGGATGGATATCTTTGACCGCAGGAACTATATCTGCGGCTCCGAGTTCGGCGGGGAGCGTGAGCCGGGGGTGCGGAAGCGCGAGCGCGTCTGCAATATGGAGATATGGTGCGAGTGCTTCGGCAAGGAGCGCGGGAACTTAAAGCGGCAGGACGCCAATGAGATCAGCGCCATCATGGCGAATATCGAAGGGTGGAAGAAAGCGGACAATAAGGTGCGATTTCCGATCTATGGCATTGTGCGCGGCTATTGCCGTGACCGGGAGACAAAAGCAAAAAACGGAAACGCATAAAAAAGAGTGCAACGGGACGGGGAGTTGCTGTTGCTATAAATGATGCCGGAAAAACAGAATAAATGCAACAGCCGGAAAAGCTGTCAGGCAGGGCGTTAGCAGTCATTGGTTGCTTATGTTGCTGATACTTACTTATATATTGGAATGTATAAATATATAGTAGTGTGCAGGCGTAAACGCACAAATGCGCTATATACGCGCGAGGACAGCTTTCCGGCAAAGGCGGAAAGGAAAGATAATTTTATGGATGAGGAAAGCAGGATAGAGCGGCACCTAAGGGTGTCAGTAAAAAAGATGGGAGGCATGGCGGTGAAGTTCACCTCACCCGGCTTGGATGGGGTGCCGGACAGGATTGTTTTATTGCCGGGTAGGAAGATCGCATTCGTGGAGTTGAAGGCTCCGGGGAAGAAGCCCCGGCCATTGCAGATAAAAAGAATGAGGCAGTTGGAGTGTTTGGGTTTTCCCGTTTTTGTAATTGATGGCGTGGAGCAGATAGGAGGTGTGCTGGATGAGATATGTGCCACATGAATATCAGGAGTATGCAAAGGAGTTTATCGTGAGCCATAAGGTGAGCGCATTGTTTTTGGATTGCGGCTTGGGGAAAACGGTGATCACGCTGACCGCCATATGGGAATTATTGTTTGATTATTTTGACATCCGAAAAACTTTGATAATTGGACCATTAATGTTGCAAGCGGAAAAAGAAAAAAGCCGGAAACCGCTTGTAGCGTCCGACATTTTCTGATAAAATATCCATACGGGGTACTGCCATAACGGGATAGGCGGTCAGTCCTTCTTCGCAGAGGGACTATCCCTCTGACAACGGGTAAAACCGGGAAAGG
>OFGR01003144.1_pt1 | contig 10100 bp, 8 predicted proteins | sample 1521811 | NCBI WGS metagenome assembly OFGR01 (sample SAMEA3504098, study PRJEB24116) | mouse gut metagenome | biome: mouse gut; feature: mouse-associated habitat; material: faeces | place: Denmark | collected 2011
CGACGTCGTAATCGGCAGCGGCCTTGCCCGCAATCTTGCTCATTTTCAGGATACCTTTACTTCCGAAGCGCCCCTCTTCCTGCCCTCAGTGATCCATCCGACGCCCGAGGCGCTTCTTGCCCTGACGCTGTCCCTTCCCGGAGACGCGTGGGTCCAACGCGATCTCGATCCGCTCTACCTGCGGCCCTGCGACGCCGTGGACAATCTCGCCTCCATCGCCGCCAAGCGCGGCCAGGCCCCGGAAGAGGCGCTGGCCCAGCTTGACCGTCTGCTCGGCCCCGCACCCGAGGACGTGATCCGGGAAAAGGCGTAACGTATTGAGGGAGGGACGCTCTGAAAAGGCCCCTCCCTCTTTTTTTCCACCTGCGGGGGCGGCCCTTCCAGCGCCGCACGGGGGGCCTCCCCTGTCCTTCCAAACCGCGTGGAGATGACCTACGCAAGGCCGCCGGGGACAGGCCCAGCCCTTTCAAACCCGCGAAGGAACGCCCTGCCCGCCCCTTTCCGAGGACTTCCCCGCTGAGGGGGTCTGGTTCGTGGCGGGGCGCTCCTCTCCTTCAATACAAAACTTCGTGCCCGGCTCCGGCAGGACAGGAGACTTCCGACACGGCGAATGCGCTGCTACGGGAGCGGTGGTGTCCGCACGGACAGCGAGTTTCTCCTTTCCAGAAAAAAAGACGCCCTTTCCTCACACAAGGAAAAGGCGTCTCTCTTGTCGCGCTGCTCAGCCGGACCTATTCTTCCATCTGGAAGTCGACCCGGATTTTATAGAGCCGGGTGGCGGGCAGGTTGAGGATGGGGATGCCCGTCTTGGCGGTGATGTCGTCCAAAAGGGCGCACACGGCCTCCCACGAGGGACCGATGAGCGAAAACCACACGTTGTAGGCATGACGGCGCAGGTAGTTGTGTGTCACCCCCACGTGGCTGTTCACTTCCGCGATGAAGGCATCAAGCTTCTCGGGCGGCACCTTGGCGGCGCAGAGCGTGGAGCGGAAGCCGAGTTTCGCCGACTGGAAGTTCGCCCCCAGACGGCGGATGATCCGCGAGCGGCGCAGGGCGTTCACCCGGTCGAGCGCCTCCTGCTCGGTGATACCGAGGCGTTCCCCGATGACGGCGTAGGGCCGGGGCTCAAGGGGAAAATCGGTCTGGATGATGTCCAGAATGCGCCGGTCGAGCGTATCGAGCGTCGTTTCCTGCGTCATGCGCCCTCCTTGGCCTTGCGCGGCTGATAGGTGCACAGCGGCTCCTCGCCCATATAGTCGCCGTCCATGCTCCACGCCCGGGCGCGGCAGCCGCCGCAGACCTTGTGGTATTCGCAGACGCCGCACTTTCCCTTGTATTCGGACTGATCGCGGAACTGAAGGAAGGGCTTGGCGGTCCTCCAGATTTCCGGGAAGGGGGTTTCCCGCACGTTGCCGCAGTCAAGGGTCAGGTAGCCGCAGGGCTGCACCTGCCCCACATGGCTGATGAAGCAAAAGCCCGTGCCGCCGAGGCAGCCCCGCGTCATGGCGTCCATGCCGAAGGTGGCGGGCGTCACGGCCACGCCCTCTTCATGCGCGCGCTGGCGCATGATGCGGTAGTAGTGCGGCGCGCAGGTGGCCTTGAGGTGCATGGAGGTGGTCTTGCGGAAGTCGTAGAACCAGTGCAGCACGTCCTCGTATTCCTGCGCCGTGATCACCTGATCGGCCAGACCCGAGGCCCGGCCCATGGGCACCAGCAGGAAGATATGCCACGCCGCCGCGCCGATGCGCTCGCAAAGTTCGAATATCTTCTTGAAGTCGTGCAGGTTGTTGCGGGTGACCGTGGTGTTGATCTGGAACTCCACGCCCTCGGCCTTGAGGCATTCGATGCCGCGCATGGAGGCGTCGAACGCGCCGGGCACGCAGCGGAAGGCGTCATGCGTCTCGGCGTTGTAGCCGTCGATGGAAATGGAGCAACGCTGCACGCCCGCTTCCCTGATCTTGCGGGCCGTCTCCGGGGTGATCAGCGTGCCGTTGGGCGACATGACGCAGCGCAGGCCCTTGGCCGTGGCGTAGGCCATCAGCTCGTAGACATCGGCGCGCATCATGGGATCGCCGCCCGTAAAGATGATGATCGGATTGCCCACGCTCGGGAAGGTGTCGATCAGGGCCTTGGCCTCTTCGGTGGACAGTTCGCCGGGATAGGGCTCGGTGTGCGCCTCGGCCCGGCAGTGCTGGCAGGCCAGATTGCAGGAGCGGGTCACTTCCCACGCGATGAGACGGCAGACAGGGGAACCGTCCTCCAGCGTCCGGGGCCCGCCCATACCGGGATGGCCTCCGGGATGTCCCTGAGGCGTATGGGAAGCCGTTTCAGGCATCCGGGGATGCCCGGCGGGGTGCCCTTCCTGTCCCATGCCGCACGGCGGCTCGTGGCAGATCATCGCACCCATCCTTTCTTCAACGCCTCTTCAGCGAAATAGGTCATGATGATCTTGGCCCCGGCGCGACGGATGCCGAGGAGCGACTCGAGGACGATCCTTTCCTCGTCGATCCAGCCGTTGAGGGCGGCGGCCTTGATCATGGAATACTCGCCGCTCACCTGATAGGCGGCGACGGGCACGTCGAAGTTGTCCGCCACCATGCGGATCACGTCCTGATAGGGGCCAGCGGGCTTGACCATGATGATGTCCGCGCCCTCGTCGATGTCGGCGGCGGCTTCGCGCAGGCCCTCCACCGCATTGGCGGGGTCCATCTGATAGGTCTTGCGGTCGCCGTGGTGCGGGGCGGAGTCCGCCGCGTCGCGGAAGGGACCGTAGAAGGCGGAGGCGTATTTCACCGCGTAGGACATGATCGGGATGTTCACGTACCCGGCCCCGTCTAGCGCCTCGCGGATGGCGAGGATGCGCCCGTCCATCATGTCCGAGGGGGCCACCATGTCCGCGCCCGCCTCCACGTGGCTGAGAGCGGTCTTGGCCAGCAGGTCGAGCGTGGGATCGTTCACCACCTCGCCGCAGGTGTCGCCTTCCTTAAGGATACCGCAGTGGCCATGCGAGGTGTACTCGCACAGGCACACGTCGGTAACGACCTGAAGGGCGGGCCATTTCGCCTTGATCATGCGCACCGCGCGCTGCACGATGCCGTCGGCGGCGTAGGCTTCGCTGGCGACGGCATCCTTGCACTTGGGAATGCCGAAGAGCATGAGCGAGCGCAGGCCCGCGTCCACGGCCTCGCCCACCTTCTTCTCAAGCTGCTTGAGCGAGAGCTGGTACTGGCCGGGCATGGACGGGATTTCCTTCATGAAATCCTCGTCCGGGGTATCGACCACAAAATAGAGCATCATCAGATCGGCGGCGGAAAGCGAGGTTTCGCGCACCATTTCGCGGATTGCGGGATTGCGGCGCAGACGGCGCCCGCGATAGAAATCATGCATAACACGTGTCCTTTTGTATGATAAGGGGCGGAGTGCCCGCCCCGGAACAATCACCGCGTCCCATCCCTGCGGCGGCCATGCCCCCATCCGAAAAGGCGCGGAGAAAGTCGCCTTTCCCCGCGCCCCGTCAACCTATTCGGGACGGCGGATTTCGTCGTCGGTCAGATAACAGGCGGGGTCCTGCGCCCATTCGTCGCCATAGAAGGCTTCGGCGCGAGAACGGAAGTTGCCGCCGCAGATGTTCAGGAAGCGGCAGGAGGCGCAACGGCCCTTCACATGGGCCTTCTTGTTCTTCATCTTGTGGAGCAGTTCGATGTTCGGGTCGTCCCAGATTTCGGAGAAGGGACGCTCAAGCACGTTGCCGAAGGTGTGGTTGCGCCAGAACTGGTCGGCGTGGACCTTGCCGTCCCACGAAATGCAGCCGATGCCCCGGCCCGAGCTGTTGCCTTCGTTGAACTGGAGCAGCTCGAAAACCTCCTCGGCGCGCTTGGGGTCTTCCTTTTTCAGGCGCATCCAGACATACGGCCCGTCCGCGTGGTTGTCCACGGTGAGGACTTCCTTCGGATGCCCCGCCTCAAAAAGCGCGCGGGTTTCGTCCATGATCAGGTCGACCACGGCGCGGGTTTCGGCGTGGTTCAGGTCTTCCTTGATCATTTCGGAACCGCGCCCGGAGTAGACGAGGTGATAGAAACAGATGCGCGGCACTTCCAGTTCGCGCAGGAGCTTGAAGACCTTGGGGATTTCCACCACGTTGCGCTTGTTGATGGTGAAGCGCAGGCCGACTTTCAAGCCTTCGGCCTTGCAGTTCTCCACGCCTTCGAGCGCCTTCTTGAAGGAATTGGGGACGCCCCGGAACTTGTCGTGAATCTCTTCCGCCCCGTCAAGGGAGATGCCCACGTAGGACAGGTTGATGGCCTTGAGTTCGCGGGCCTTTTCCTTGGTGATCAGCGTGCCGTTGGTGGAAATGACCGCGCGCATCCCCTTCTGGGTGGCGTGGCTGGCGAGTTCGGGAAGATCGCGCCGCACCAGCGGCTCGCCGCCCGAAAAAAGCATCACCGGCGCGCCGTAGGCGGCGAGATCGTCGATGATGGCCTTGCCCTGTTCCGTAGAGATTTCGTCCTGACCGTCGGGATCGACGGCCTGCGCGTAGCAGTGCACGCATTTGAGATTGCAGCGGCGCGTCATGTTCCAGACCACCACCGGCTTCTTGTCCTCGGAAAATTGCAGCAGGTGGGAGGGGAGCTGGCTGGAGTGCCGTCCGTAGCGCAGGGCGTCGGAGGGCTCCACCTGGCCGCAATACAATTTGGAAATGCCGATCATGAGGACTCCTTGAAATGGTTCGCAAAAAACATCTAGAAAAAACGCCCCGGAAAAGGGCGTCCGTCTGCCTTGGGAATCGGATGCCGCCCTTTGCGGCGGAGAACACCACAATATACGGTAATGCAAAGAAATACTATTCCTCGCCGCAAGGGTCAAGAGGCGCGCCGGAACGCGCCCCTTCGTCGGCCCTCGGCCCCACGGTCGGGCCCAGCCCGCAGGAAAACACCCGCTGCGAAGCCGTCTTTTCCTCTTTGGCCGCGTTGCAAGGGCTCATGCCCTCTGAGGGCGTTTCAACGTCCTTGTTCCGCGTATCTTCTGGAAGAGTCGTCTTTCGCGGGCGGCATGGAAAGGGAGCCTAGGGCTCCTTCACGATGACGCCCCCGGCCAGCACATGGCCGTGCTCGTCGAAAACGGCGGCAAGCTGGCCCGGAGCCGAAGGCAACTGCGGCTGATGGAAACGGATGAGCATCCGGGCCGTGGCGTCCATGCCGTCCGGCCCGCCCCCGACCAGCCGGACGTCGGCGGGCACGGCCTTCTGCCGGTAGCGGGTGCGGACGCGCAACTCATGCGGCCAGAGCGAGGGCGGGACCAGAAAATTCAGTTCGCCCGCGACGCAGCCGTTGACGGGAAGCTGCGCCGCCGTGCCGAGCAGGAGGGCGTTGCGGGAACGGTCCTTGCCGATGACGTAGAGCGGCTCGGTCCACGAAACACCGAGGCCCCGCCGCTGGCCTTCCGTGTACTGCCAAAGCCCTCCGTGCCTGCCGACCACATGGCCGTCCGGGAGGACCATAGGCCCGCCCGCAGGCAGGCGCACGCCCGTCCCCTTGAGGAACGCGCGGTAATCGTCGTCGGGCACGAAGCAGATTTCCTGACTTTCGCGGGGGATGGGCACAGGCAGGCCCCATGCCTCCAGCGTTTGCCGCACCTCGCTCTTGAGCATCCCGGCCAGCGGAAAGACCGCCTCCCGAAGCAGCTCAATGGGCGTAAGCGCGAGAAAATAACTCTGATCCTTGGCGGCGTCGGCCCCCTGCCGCAGGGCCGTTCCGTAGCGGGGATGATCCGCCAGCGCGACGTAATGGCCCGTGGCCAGTTTGTCGGCCCCGAGCCTGCGGGCCTCGTCCAGCCACAGGCCGAACTTGACGAGGGCGTTGCAGCGCACGCAGGGATTCGGCGTCTCGCCGCGCGCGTAGCTCTCCGCGAAGGGCCGGACGATGCGGCGGGCAAAGGTTTCGCGCAGATCAAGGACGTGCAGGGGCACGCCCATATCACGGCACAAGGCCTCAAGGCCGGGCACGGCATCCTCTTCCGGCGGCGTCTCCTTGAGCCGGGCATGGAAGGCGATCACGCCCCCGGGATGCTCGCGGCGCAGAGAGGCCAGCGCATAGAGGCTGTCCGCCCCGCCGCTCACGGCTACGGCTATGGTCATGTGAGAGTCCTTATGAGGCTAAGGGAAACATCGAAAAAGACGCGCCCCGGCGAAGGACCGCCGCGCTTTCTCGCAAGGCCCGCCAAGACGCCCGCCCGCAAAAAAGACCTTTCCAAAAGGTGGAGGCGGATCAGGGCCGCCAACCCCAAAGGCTCCCTTACGCCGACCCCCCTCAACGGAAGCCCTCGAAGGGAAGCCCACGGACTCGCGGCACGCTCTTCTATAAAACAAAAGGAGATTGCCGTCGAGCAACCTCCCCACCAGTCAAAAGCCTTTGGAAGAGGGGGCGGGGGGAGGAAACCTTTCTCCAGAAAGATTTCCTCCCCCGCCCTTCTCCTTATCTGAAAATGGTCTGATTGCGGTCGGGGCCGACGGAAACCATGCTCACGGGCACGCCCGAAAGCTCCTCAAGGCGCAGCACGTAGGCGCGGGCCGCCTCGGGCAGCTCGTCCCACGTCTTGCAGGCCGTGATGTCTTCCTTCCAGCCGGGCACGGACTCGTAGATGGGCGTCACGCGCTCCAGCGCACCGCTTTCCTGCGGCGGATAGTCCATGCGCCGTCCCTGATAGTCGTAGGCCACGCAAATCTTGATTTCATCAAAGCCGGAGAGCACGTCGAGCTTGGTCAGGGCAATGTCGGTCAGCCCGTTCAGGCGCGCGCTCTCGCGCAGGATCACGATGTCCTGCCAGCCGCAGCGCCGCGGGCGGCCCGTGGTCACGCCGAACTCGCCGCCGTTGGCGCGCAGCAGATCGCCCGTGGCATCATTGAGTTCGGTGGGGAAGGGGCCTTCGCCCACGCGGGTGGTGTAGGCTTTCAGAATGCCGATGATGCGGTCAAGACGGTTGGGGCCGATGCCGCAACCGGCGGCGGCGTTGCCGGAAACCGTATTGGAAGAGGTGACGAAGGGATAGGTGCCGTGGTCGATGTCCAGATGGATGCCCTGCGCGCCTTCGAAAAGGACGCTCTTGCCCTCTTTCCACGCCTGCTGGAGGTCGGAGGAAACGTCGGTCAGATGGGGCACCACGCGCGGGGCCGCGGCCATGACCTCATCAAAGACCGCGTCCACGGAGAGAGGCTCCATGCCGTAGAGCGCGGTGAAGAGCACGTTCTTTTCCTTGAGCGCGGCGGCGATCTTGGCGCGGAGCAGCTCGGGATCGGTCAGATCGGAAGCGCGCACGCCCACGCGGGCCACCTTGTCCTCGTAGCAGGGACCGATGCCCCGGCCCGTGGTGCCGATCTTCTGCCCCTTTTCGAGCTTGTTCTCGCGGGCCTGATCAAGCGCCTTGTGGTAGGGCATGATGAGGTGCGTCTTGCCGCTGATCTTGAGGCGGCTCGGGGAAACGTCCACGCCCTGCGCGATGAGGGTGTCGAGCTCCTGCGTGAAGACCACGGGATCGAGGACGACGCCGTTGCCGATCAGACAGATTTTGCCTTCGTGCAGGATGCCGGAGGGAACCAGATGCAGCGCGGCTTTCTTGCCGTCCACGATAACGGTATGGCCGGCGTTGTTGCCGCCCTGAAAGCGGACCACGTAATCGATCTGCCGCGCCAGCAGATCAACGATCTTCCCTTTTCCCTCGTCGCCCCACTGGACGCCGACGATCACCACATTGGACATGGGTTTCTCCTTCGATACCTGTATTCTCGTGCATAAGGCGATGCCGATCCGGATGGACGGCCGGGGACAAGCCCGCAACAGCCCGTGAAGTCCCAGCTTGGAGTCTACAAGGCTTCGGCTGGCCCGTCAACGTGCAGGGGAGCGGAAAACGAGCCCGGGGCGCTCATTTTCCTTCGGGTGAGCCGTCGGCCTCCTCCCCGGCTGGGCGGCGGGGACGGAAAGGCAGGATGACGCCCGTGCGCCGGGGGCGGGACGGCCTGGGCGCTTCGGGGGCCTCGTCCGCCATAAACTCCGGGGGCACGGGCGGGACGGGCGCTTGTGGGACGGGCTGGGCGTCGGGGTGCACCTGCGCCGACCAGCTATGATTGAAAAGCTGGTTCTTCCAGCGCTTGGCCTGAATGAACGAAAGGACGAGGGCCGCTTCCTCCCACCGCTTGGTGGGCTCGAAGTTCGACACGATGACGGCGTATTTCTCCCACAGCGCCAGCAGGGAAGCCTCGTCAAGCGCATCAAGCTGGCGGGCCATCTTGAGCAGCAGCTGTTCCATAAGGTTCGCGTTCCTCCTCGAACGGGGCGCGTCCGGGCGGGCCGCCCCTCTCGGCGGGACCTCCTCCGGCGCGCACACATCTTATATGATACGTCAATCGGCCCGGGGGTTCAAATGGAATTTGCCCGCCGGGGCCGCTTATGATACGTAACCGCATCCGCTCACCGACCAACCCTAGGAGACGCCATGTCCAGCCTCAAAGATATGTACCGTACCGTTCTGAAGGATACCTTCCCGGACACCATGACCATCACGCTCGGCGATGCCGTGCTGACCTACAAAAAGCGCACGTGGGACATCGGCGGCGAAACCAAGGGATTGCGCTACGGCGAAAACCCGGATCAGCCCGCCGCGCTCTACCAGATGGTTTCGGGCAGCCTTTCCATCGACGGCGTGGAATGGCGCGGCCCGCAGGGGATCATGTCCGCCCTCACCGAAGCGCAGATGATTCAGGCGGGCAAGCATCCCGGCAAGACCAACCTCACGGACGTGGACAACGGCTGCAACATCCTCCAATACCTCGCGGAGCGCCCCGCCGCCGTCATCCTCAAGCACAACAACCCCTGCGGCGCGGCGTGGTCCAGGGAAAGCGTGGGCGACGCCCTGACCAAAGCCTTCTGGTGCGACCGCATCGCGGCCTTCGGCGGGGCCGTGGTGGTCAACCGACCTCTGGACATGCAGGCCGCCGATCTCATTTCCGCCAACTATTTTGAAGTCGTGGCCGCGCCCGATTTCGAGGACGGCGTGCTCGAAAAGCTCGAAACCCGCAAAAATCTCCGCATCTTCAAGCTGCCCGCCCTCGCGCGGCTGGGCGAACTCGCGGGCGTACCCTTCCTCGACGTGAAGAGCATGGCCGACGGCGGCGTCATCCTCCAGCAATCCTTCGTGAACCGCATCCGCTCGGCGGAAGACTTCCTCCCCGCCACGGCCACGACCAAGGACGGCCTGACCGTTTCCGCCCGCAAGCCCACGCCGCAGGAGGCCGATGATCTTGTCTTCGCGTGGGCCGTGGAAGCCGGGGTGACCTCCAACTCCGTGATCTTCGCCCGTAACGGCGCAACGGTGGCCATCGGCACGGGCGAGCAGGACCGCGTGGGCTGCGTGGAACTGGCCATCTTCAAGGCGTACACCAAGTACGCGGATACGCTGGCCTTCACCCGCCACGGCATGACGCTCTACGAACTGAAGCTCAAGGCCAAAGAAAACGCCGAAGCCGCCGAACAGCTCGCCGCCATCGAAGCGGACACCCAAAAGGCCAAGGGCGGCCTTGCCGGGACGGTGCTCGTCTCCGACGGCTTTTTCCCCTTCCGCGACGGCGTGGACGTGTGCATCGCCCAGGGCGTGACCGCCATCGCCCAGCCCGGCGGCTCGCTGCGTGACTACGAAGTCATCGCCGCCGTCAACGAGGCCACCCCGCAGGTCGGCATGGTCTTCACCGGGCAGCGTTCGTTCAAGCATTAAAAAACGGAAAAGGGAGAAGGGAGAAGGGAGAAGGGAACCTTCAAAAAGGGGTTCCCTTCCCCCCTCCCCGTATCTTCCAAAAGACGTTGAGCGAAGCCCGAGGGAATGCGGGAAGGTTCCACAAGGGGGGCCTTACGCGCGACGTTCAAAAGGAACACGGACGGTTCACGGCCCACTCGCCTCGATGTAAACATTCCCAGCTCAGGCCACGCGGCATCTTGCGCCGCTGACGGGGCGCGCCGCCTGTCCACTGCGGCCGCCTCGACGACCGACAGGCACAATACCCGCTCCTCCTACAAAATAAAAGTCTTAGGAGGGAGAAGGGAGGGGGTCCGGGGGAG
>OFGR01003145.1_pt1 | contig 10099 bp, 12 predicted proteins | sample 1521811 | NCBI WGS metagenome assembly OFGR01 (sample SAMEA3504098, study PRJEB24116) | mouse gut metagenome | biome: mouse gut; feature: mouse-associated habitat; material: faeces | place: Denmark | collected 2011
TGGAGGAATACGGCCTGACCCAGGAGCAGGTGGCCCAGCAGATGGGCAAATCCCGCCCCGCCATCACGAACACTCTGCGCTTGCTGGCTCTGCCGGAGGATTTATTGGAGCTGGTGGCCCAGGATCAGTTATCTGCCGGACACGCCCGCGCACTGTTGGCCGCCCCCACCCCGGCCCTACAGCGGGCAGCGGCCAAGCGGGTCATTGCCGAGCGGCTTTCCGTCCGGCAGACGGAAGCCCTGATTAAAACCCTTCAAAAGGAGCCTAAGAAAACCCAGCGGGCGGCGGACGACCCCATTGCGCTCTACCTGGGGGAGGTGGAAAAGACGCTGTCCGGGCAGCTGGGCCGAAAAGTGACCATCACCGCCAAGGGCGACAAGGGACGCATTCAGCTGGAGTACTACAACAGCCAGGACCTGGACTCTCTGCTGACGTGGCTCCAGGCCCACGGACGGGAGGGGGATATTCTCTATGAATGAGCCAAACGCCTCCCGCACCCCGGATATCCCCGGCCCTGGCCCGGACTCCGGAAAGGCACGTCCCCGCCGGAACAGCACCCAGCGCAAGCGCCAGCAATCGGTGCTGACCTACATCGTGATTCTGTTTGTGGCAGCGTTTCTGCTCCTGCTTGTCTCCCTGTTCATGGAGCGCCGCCAGAGCAACGAAATGATCGGCGGACTGACGGAATCCATGTCCGGCCTGCGGGAGTCCATGTCGGCGATGCAGTCGGTGCGGTCCCTCTACGAGGACAACGCCAAGCTCCAGCAGCAGGTGGAGGAGCTGGAACAGCAGCTCCAGGCTATGGAGCAGAGCAAGACAGCCCTGGAGGAGGAAAAAGCGGGCCTCCAGACCCGGCTGGACAACGCCGAAAAAGCGCTGGATTACTTCTGGCAGGTGAACGAAGCCTATGTCCGGGGCCGGTATAAGCTGTGCCGCCAGCTCATCGAGACCATGCAGGACCAGAAGCTTGTGGAATATCTCCCCAAGGAGAGTACTACGGAGAATGACCGCTTCTCCCCTGCCGGCCGCTACCAGGAAATTTATGACGCACTGTACTAAGGAAATGTTTCACGTGAAACATCGAATATAAAAAGGAGAGGATACCATGTTAGACATCAAATTCATTCGAGACAACCCCGACGCAGTCCGGGAAAACATAAAGAAGAAATTCCAGGACGCGAAGCTCCCCCTGGTGGACCAGGTACTGGAGCTGGACCAGAAGAACCGCACCGTGATTGCGGAGGCCCAGCAGCTCCGTACCGCCCGGAACGCCCTGAGCAAGCAAGTGGGTATGCTGATGGGACAGGCCAAAAAGGACCCCAGCAAGCTCCAGGAGGCCGAGGAGGCCAAGGCCCAGGTGAAGGCCAACGCGGACCGTCTGGCCCAGCTGGAGCAGCAGGAAACAGAGCTGGCCCAGGAGATCCGCAAAATCATGCTGGTCATCCCCAACATCATCGACCCCTCTGTCCCCATCGGCCCCGACGACTCCGCCAACGTAGAGGTGGAGCGCTTCGGCGAGGCCGTGGTCCCGGACTTTGACATCCCCTACCACACCCAGATCATGGAGAGCTTCCAGGGCGTGGATATGGACGCCGCGGGCCGGGTGTCCGGCAACGGCTTCTACTATCTGATGGGCGATATTGCCCGGCTCCACGAGGCGGTGCTGGCCTACGCCCGCGATTTTATGATTGCCAAGGGCTTCACGTTCTGCATCCCCCCCTTCATGATTCACGGCAACGTAGTAGAGGGCGTTATGAGCCAGACGGACATGGACGCTATGATGTACAAGATCGAGGGCGAGGACCTGTATCTGATTGGCACCAGCGAGCATTCCATGATTGGCAAATTCATTGACCAGATGCTCCCGGAGTCCGCCCTTCCCCAGACGCTCACCTCCTACTCCCCCTGCTTCCGGAAGGAGAAGGGCGCCCACGGCCTGGAGGAGCGCGGGGTGTACCGCATCCACCAGTTCGAGAAGCAGGAAATGATCGTGGTCTGCAAGCCGGAGGACTCCATGGAGTGGTACGAGAAGATGTGGCGCTACTCGGTGGACCTGTTCCGGTCCCTGGATATTCCTGTGCGGCAGCTGGAGTGCTGCTCCGGCGACCTGGCGGACTTGAAGGTAAAATCCTGCGATATTGAGGCCTGGTCCCCCCGGCAGAAGAAATACTTTGAGGTCTGCTCCTGCTCCAACCTGGGGGATGCGCAGTCCCGCCGTCTGAAAATCCGGGTCAAGGGCGAAAACGGCCAGACCTACCTGCCCCACACGCTCAACAATACCGTGGTAGCGCCCCCCCGGATGCTGATCGCATTTCTGGAAAACAACCTCCAGGCGGACGGCAGCGTGACCATCCCGACAGTCTTGCAGCCCTACATGGGCGGACTCCAGGTCATGGTCCCCCAAAAGACTTCCCCCTGACAAATGAGGGTAAAAAAATCTCCCCAATAAAATTATTTTTGGAAAGGAAGAAACACACATGGGTCTGTTTTCATCGCTGTTCCAGAAGGAAAAAGAGCCGGCAAAGACCACCACACAAACGGACATTGAGCCGGGCACCAAGCGGGAGCCAACCGGCAGCACCTCGGGCAATCTGACGAACGGAACGCGCATCGACGTAACGCTGAAGGACGGGGACTATCTGCTCACGGGCCGGGTCCTGGAGCTGACCCAGACCACCGCGACGCTGGGCCGTCTGCCTGGGGAGCTGTCCTTCAAGACCTGCCCCCTCAATGCGGAGGTCCGGCTCAGCGGCTATGACAAGCGGCTCGTCCCCATCTTCCTGAACGCCGTGGTGGAGGAATCCAACCGGACGGTGTTCAAGGTCAAGGACATGAAGGCGGAGGTTCACGACGAAACGCGGGAAAACTTCCGCCTGCCGCTCACCGCCCCGGCCTTCCTCTACCGCAAGGACGACGACCATTACCGCCACCCGGAGGACTGCCAGCTGGTCAATATCAGCACAGGGGGCTGCTGTGTGGAGTCGGAGTACGTCCACAGTGAGGACGAGGTGGTCCGCATCCGCATCAAGCTGGAGGAGTACAGCCCCTTCAATCACATCGGCCAGATCGTCCGCTGTACCGAGCGCAACGGCAAATTCCAGTACGGCATCCTGTTCGCCCAGCTGACCGAGCAGGAGATCACCTCCCTGAACCGTATGCTGTTCAATCTGCAAATGGGAATGCGCCAGACCCTGATGAAGGCGGAAGAGGGCCACTGGGAGGGCGACCCGGCGGTGCTGGAAGCGGAGCGGAAGCGATGAAGAGATTTTTCAGTGAATTCAAGCAGTTTATCGCCCGCGGCAACGTCATGGACATGGCGGGGGGCGTAATCATCGGCGGAGCCTTCAGCGTAAAGGAGCAGCGCCATGGATGAGAAAAAGCCGGACTACACCCCCGCCTCTCCGGTAAAGCGCACACTGGCCTGGATTGGGCTGGTCTATATGGTGATCCTGGTGGCGCTCACCACCTGGTTCTATTTCACCGCAAAGCCCCTGGGCAACCTGGGACCTCTTCTCGTGATCCCCGGCCTGATCGGCTTAGGCGCGGTCGCCCTGGTGAGCTGGCGAAGCACGGGCCGTCCCGGCAAGGGCGCGGCGATTTTAATGGCGGCACTGAGCTGGCTGCTGGCCCTGGCGACGCTTCCCATCGGCATAGCCGGGCTGATGAGCAACTTTGGAGGCTGACATGGAACAGATCCTTGCCGATGGTCTGGCGGAGCTGGGTATCCCCTGCCCTGCCCAGGCCCCCCAGCAGCTGGCCCGCTACGGGGAGCTGTTATTGGAGAAAAACCAGGTCATGAACCTGACCGCCATCCGGGACCCGGAGGGGGTGGCGCGGCTGCACATGCTGGACTGCGCGGCCCTTCTGCGGTGGGTGGATTTCCGTCAAAAAACTCTGATTGATGTCGGCACCGGGGCGGGCTTTCCGGGCCTGGTGTTAAAAATCCTGGTGCCCACACTCCAGGTAACGCTCCTGGACAGTCTGAACAAGCGTCTGGACTGGCTCACGGAGGTCAGCGCCGCGCTGGGCCTGGAGGGCGTACAGACGGTCCATGCCCGTGCGGAGGAGCAGGCCATGCAGAAGGGCTGGCGGGACAGCTTTGATTTCGCGTCAGCCCGCGCCGTCGCGGAATTACGGATATTGAGCGAGCTGTGCTTACCCTTCGTAAAACCCGGCGGGCGTTTTCTGGCGATGAAGGGTCCCGGAGGCGGTCAGGAGCTGCGGAACGCGGCCCAGGCCCACCGGGTTTTAGGGGGAAAGCTCCTCTTTTCCCAGTCCTATTCCATCCCCGGAACGGACGCGGACCACCGGCTGATCTGCGTCCAAAAAACGGGCCTCACCCCAAAAGGCTACCCCCGGCGCTGGGCCAGGCTCCAGAAGGAACCTCTTTGAGAAAATAGATTCCAAATTTATGTTTTTTTAACAAAAACCCATTGACGAATATGAAAAATATGATATATTACTTATGGAAGATATAGGAGGCCGGATGCACTATGGGCGCCGTGATTGTCATTACCTCCGGAAAGGGAGGCACCGGAAAAACCACCATCACCGGAGGGGCCGCAGCGGCGCTCTCACGGGTCGGACGGCATGTCCTCTGCATTGATATGGACATTGGCCTGCGCAATCTGGATATCACCCTGGGCCTCCACGACCGGGCATTGTTGGACTTCACCGACGTAGCTCTGGGCCGGGTCCCGCTGGACCGGGCCGTGGTCGCCCATCCGGACCTGCCGGGGCTTTATCTGCTCACCTCCCCCATGCAGCTGCCGGAAAACCTCCGCCCGGAAACGGTCCAGGCCATGCTGCGTAAGGCCAGTGAGCGCTTTGACTATGTGCTGATCGACTCCCCCGCCGGACTGGGCAGTGGGTTTCGTCTGGCCTGCTGCGGGGCGGATCGGGCCATTGTCGTCTCCACCAGCGACGCGTCCTCTCTGCGGGACGCCCAGCGCACGGTGGAGGAGCTGGCATACTTACGTCAAATACATCTGGTCATGAACCGCATTCAGCCAAAGCTGCTGCGCCAGCTCCGCACCACCATAGACGACGCCATGGACGCCGCCGGACTGCCTCTCATCGGCGTGGTCCCGGAGGACCAGCACGTCATACTTTCTGCCAATCAAGGCAAGCCTCTGCTTCCCCGCACCCGCCCCGGCGCGGCGGACGCCTGCCGGAACATCGCCCTGCGGCTGGAGGGACGGCAGGTCCCCATCATGCGCATCCGCTGAATATTCAGTTATATATTCGTCAAAAGGAGGTTCCCCCGCCATGAACATTGCGATCATGTGTCACAACAAAAAACAGGAGCTTATGGTGCAATTCTGTACCGCCTACTGCGGCGTGCTATCCAAGCACATCATCTGCGCCACCAACGCCACCGGCCGCATGGTGGCGGAGGCCACCGGCCTGCCGGTCAATCTGTTTCTCTCCCACGAGCACGGGGGTGTGGAGCAGATCGGCCAGCGCATCATCTACAATGAGATCGACATGGTGCTGTTCTTCAACGCGCCCCAGGACAACCAGATGGACGAGAGCGTCATGTATATCACCCGACTGTGTGACCAGCACTCGGTCCCGGTAGCCACCAACGTAGCAACGGCCGAGCTGTTGATTCACGGACTGGCCCGCGGCGACCTGGACTGGCGGGAGGGCATGAATCCCAACCGGGTGCCGTTCGCACTGTAACCGTCCGCGCTCTCGTCCTTACCGGGATGGGGGCGCTTTTTTCAGAAAGGATTTTGTTCGTATGAGTAAAGTACAGCCCCGCACTCTCTCCGGCTTTCTGGAGCTTCTCCCCGGCCGTCAGGCCCAGTTCGAGCGCATGGCGGCCATCATCCGGGAGTCCTACGCCCTCTACGGCTTCACCCCCCTGGACACTCCGCTGATCGAATCCAGCGAGGTGCTGTTAGCCAAGGGCGGCGGCGAGACGGAGAAGCAGATCTACCGTTTCACCAAGGGGGACAGCGATTTATCCCTGCGCTTTGATCTGACGGTCCCTCTGGCGAAATACGTCTCCCTGAACTACGGCAAGCTGGCTTTTCCCTTCCGCCGCTTCCAGATTGGAAAGGTCTACCGGGGCGAGCGGGCCCAGCGGGGCCGGTTCCGGGAGTTCTACCAGGCGGACATCGACATCATCGGGGACGGCAAGCTGGACATCTCCAACGAGGCGGAGATTCCGTCCATCATATACCGGACCTTCACGGCGCTGGGTTTAAGGCGCTTTATGATCTGTGTCAACAACCGGAAGGTGTTGAATGGCTTTTATGCCATGCTGGGGCTTTCGGAGAAATCCACAGAAATCATGCGCACTGTGGATAAGCTGGACAAGATCGGTGCCGAAAAGGTCCACAGCATCCTGGAGGAGGAGCTGCACGTCTCTAAGGAGCAGGCTTTGGAGATCCTGCGGTTTGTGGATATCCACGGCAGCAGCCAGGAGGTGCTGACCGCACTGGAGCAGTACCGGGGGCGGCACGAGCTGTTCGACCAGGGCCTGGACGAGCTGAAGACTGTGGTGCAGTATCTGGCCGCGTTCGGGGTCCCGGAGGACCATTTTGCGGTAGATCTGGCCATTGCCCGCGGCCTGGATTATTATACCGGCACGGTCTACGAAACGACGATGCTGGACCATCCGGAAATCGGCTCTATCTGTTCCGGAGGCCGGTATGACAATCTGGCGGAGTATTATACCGACAAGCAGCTTCCCGGAGTGGGCATTTCCATTGGACTGACCCGTCTGTTCTTTGTCCTGGAGGACCAGGGCTATTTGAACGACGCGCTGAATACGGCTCCAGCCGACGTACTGGTCCTGCCTATGACTGAGGATATGGGTCCGTCCATCACGCTGGCGACGCAGCTGCGGGCCGCAGGCATCCGGACGCAGATACACGGGGAGCAGAAAAAGTTCAAGCAGAAGATGGCCTACGCCGACAAGATTGGAGTCCCCTATATTGCCATACTTGGGGAGGACGAAATCAAGGAGGGAGCGGCTTCTATTAAAGATATGACCTCCGGGGAGCAGAAAAAGCTGACTTACGAACAGGCGGTGACGGAAATCAAGGCCGGACTTGCTCTGCGCAATCAGGGTACACCGGTCCTGGATAAATGAGCCGGAAGCGCAGGCTTCTTTTGGCGGCTCTGGTGCTGGCGGCGGCACCGCTGGCGGGCTTTCTGTTCGGATATTTCAGGGAAGAATACGCCTTTGATGATATCTGGACCCCAGGCCCCTTTACCCTGCCAGCGCAAGATAAGCGGGAGCTGTATATAATCTATCCCGGCCCCACCTGGGATGACCCGGACCCGCCGCCTTCCCGAAGCCAGAGCTACCACGCCGTTCTGAATCTGCTGCGCAGTCAGAAATACCGCAAAAGCCTCCTCCCCTCCCCCATGGAGGACGGAGGTACGGTCATTTATCTGCACCAGGGCTGTACACCCAGCATTGTGGCCTACTGGTCCGGCGGGAAGCTCTGGCTGGCGGACGAAAACGAAGTCTGGACGGCGTATATTCCCAGCAATCCGGGTAAATTCAGGGAAGAACTGGAAACACTACTGAAACGATATGGGTGAGGCGTGAACTGTGGGACCCGACCCCCTGGGCGGGTCGTTTTCCCCAGACTTTTGCTCACCCCTTTCCAAACAAAAAACAATCCAACGAAATAACGCAGACTGGAGCTGAACAAAATGGACAATTTACAAAACTTCCGCCGCACCCACTACTGCGGCGACTTACGCCCTGCCCAAGCCGGAGAAACCATCTCTGTATGCGGGTGGGTCCAGCGGCAGCGGGACAAGGGCGCGTTGATTTTTGTGGACCTGCGGGACCGCACAGGCATTTTACAGCTGACCTTTGACGACGGCACCGCCCCGGAGGTCTTTGAGAAAGCGAAATCCCTGCGCAGCGAGTACGTGGTAGCGGCCACGGGCCTTTTAAAGGAGCGTGAAGCCAAGACGGACAAAATCCCCACCGGCGGTGTGGAACTGTACGTGACCGAATTGCGCCTGCTGGCCAAAGCGGAGACCCCTCCCTTCGCCATTGAGGAGAACAGCCAGGTCAACGACATGCTGCGGCTGAAATACCGTTATCTGGACCTGCGCCGTCCGGACATGCAGCGGGCCATTGCCATCCGGCATAAAATCTCGAAAATCTGCCGGGACTACTTTGACGAAAACGGTTTTTTGGAGATTGAAACGCCCATGCTGACCAAATCCACCCCGGAGGGCGCACGGGACTACCTGGTGCCCAGCCGGGTCCATCCGGGCAAATTCTACGCTCTGCCCCAGTCTCCCCAGCAGTACAAGCAGCTTTTGATGCTCTCCGGCTTTGACCGCTACTTCCAGATCGTCCGCTGTTTCCGTGACGAGGACTTACGGGCGGACCGTCAGCCGGAGTTCACCCAGATCGACCTGGAGATGTCCTTTGTGAATGAAGATGACGTAATGTCGATTCAAGAGGGATTTTTACAGAGAGTTTTTAAAGAAGTCCTGAATGTGGACGTACAGACGCCTTTCCAGCGCCTGCCCTGGCGGGAGGCCATGGACCGGTTCGGTTCGGACAAGCCCGACCTGCGGTTCGGCTTTGAGCTGCAAGACATCAGCGACCTGGTAAAGGACTGCGGATTCCAGGTGTTCTCCGGCCCGGTGGCGGCGGGGGGCACAGTCCGGCTGATTAATGTCAACGGCCATGCCGGGGATTTTCCCCGGAAGAAAATCGACAAGCTGGCGGAATTCGTAAAGACATATCAGGCCAAGGGCCTGGCCTGGGCGCGGCTCCACAACGGCGAGATGACCAGCTCTTACGCAAAATTCCTCACCGAGGAGGAGAACAAAGCCATCCTGGAGCGCGCCAACGCCAAGGACGGAGATTTGGTGCTGATCTGCGGCGACGCCAAGGAAGAGGTCGTGTTTGCGGCGCTGGGCGCTCTGCGCTGTGAGGTGGCCCGCCAGCTTGATCTGCTGAAGAAGGACGATTATAAGTTCCTCTGGGTGACGCAGTTCCCCATGTTCGAGTTCTCCGAGGAGGAAAACCGTTACGTGGCGATGCACCACCCCTTCACCGCCCCCATGGACGAGGATTTCGACAAGCTGGAGAGCGACAAGAAGAACTGCCGGGCCAAGGCCTATGACATCGTGCTCAACGGCACTGAGCTGGGCGGCGGTTCCATCCGCATCTCCGTGCCGGAGGTTCAGCAGGCGATGTTCCGTGCCCTGGGCTTCACCGAGGAGGACGCTCAGGCACGTTTTGGGCATCTGATTAACGCATTCAAGTTCGGCGCACCTCCCCACGGCGGTCTGGCCTACGGTCTGGACCGGTTAGTGATGCTGATGACCGGCGCGGATTCGATCCGGGATGTGATTGCGTTCCCCAAGGTGCAGAACGCCAGTGAGCCTATGACCCAGTGTCCCGATGTGGTGGACCAGAAGCAGTTGGACGAGCTGTCCATTGCGGTGGCGCTGGTCGAGGAAGAAAGTTAAAAAACTGCCCTGCTGGATTCCGCGGGACAGAGAAATGCGAAAAAACTTCCGGAGAGTGGAAAACTCTTCGGAAGTTTTTTGCGTGTGAGCATTTTGGGTGTTGTTAATACGCTGACATTTGCTTTGCATCCACATTATAGCACTCATTTGTGGAAAAATAATGTGGACTCCATTCAAAAAGCAGCTTATCCTCCACACTGTCCCCCAAAGCTTACGCCACTTTATGAATAAAATCCACAAACCTACACAATTCTTGTATTCACTGTCGAAAAATGTTATAATCCACATGCTGCCCTTCCCTATACTGGCAACAGGAGGGGGTGAGCATCTTGGAGATTCTTGCTAACTTTATTCTGGCTGTCGGAGCAAGCGTAATAGGATATTACGTCTGCAAGTGGCTTGACAGCTGGCGCAAGGGCAGATGAGCACAAAAAAACTTCCGGAGAGCTTCCCCCTCTCCGGAAGTTTTTTTATGCGTGAGCATTTTGGATTTCTTGCTAACCCTTATGGTACACATTATAGCATACCTATTTTATGATATGCAAGAGGAAAATATAAAATTCACACACCATGTGGAAAGTGTCACACTCTCCCCCCCTCATCCGTCTGGCCTTCGGCCATCCTCCCTACC
>OFGR01003147.1_pt1 | contig 10096 bp, 9 predicted proteins | sample 1521811 | NCBI WGS metagenome assembly OFGR01 (sample SAMEA3504098, study PRJEB24116) | mouse gut metagenome | biome: mouse gut; feature: mouse-associated habitat; material: faeces | place: Denmark | collected 2011
GATGACATAACCGGAAGCCGCATTTCCGTCTACAGCACTGCTCTCCATATCTTTCCGTCCGGGTTGGCGATTACCGAGGAATCCAAAAACATCCCTGCTTCCCCGATTTCCCGTTTTGCTTTCTCGATGGCGGACTCCACCGCCGCCACCTCCCCGGTGAGCATCAGATAGGATTTTCCGCACATTCCTCTTGCAATGCGCAGTTCTATCAATGTGACGATTGCGGTTTTAGCCGCAATGTCCGCTGCCACAATGACAGAAGATGCATCATAAGTCACCAATATGCCGAGAGCCGAGACATTTGCCACTTCCGCCGCTCCGTATATCGCAGGAAATATAGATTGATGAGGATTTCCCAGCACAAAGCTGTTGATAAGGTGCGTGCCGTGATTCACTTTGGCAGCCTCTACCGCCGCTTTCACCGCACTCAGATCTCCGCTGATTACGGCAATATATTTGCCCGGGCATACCGTCTGGCAGAAGAAGCAGTGGCATATGGTTATGAGAATGACAGCCTTTCGGAATTTCTGTTTCATTCCATCAGCCTGACATGCAGGTATCTGGGCATTCGTACACAGCTGCTGCAGTCGAGCAGAATAGAAAAGGATGAAAATCTGAGGGGACAGGAAAAAATACTTGCAATCTGCAGGAAGCTTGGAGCTTCGGATTATTATAATGCGATAGGCGGGATGGGGCTGTATGACTTTTCGGTGTTTCAGGAACAGGGTATCGGGCTGCATTTTTTAAAAACCGGATATATCCCTGCCAGAAAGCCGGGATGTGTCCTGGATGGTTATTTATCTGTGATTGATGATATGATGTTTCATTCTGCAAAGGAGATAAACGAGATGCTTGGAAATTATCAGTTAATTGAAAATCGCGGGGGGGGGGGATTTAGTACCTGCATATGCGGCTGTTTTTTTATGCTGGCATTCCTGCCTGCGGGGAGGGCTGCAGCATGAGTAAGAAACTGATGGTGCTTGGCGGCTCTGGATATGCGGTTCCGGTTATTGAAACAGCGCAGAAGCTTGGCTGTAAAGTCATAACCTGTGATTATCTGCCGGATAATGCGGCACATAAGTATTCGGACGGCTATGAAAATATCAGCATTGCCGATAAGGAAGCTGTGCTGGCTGCTGCGTGGAAGCTGGGGATTGACGGGGTGCTGTCATTTGCCTGTGACCCGGGAGTCGTGACAGCGGCATACGTGGCGGAAAAAATGGGGCTTCCATTCCAGTGCTCTTATGAAGCGGCATGCATTCTGCAGGATAAGGGGCGTTTCCGGCAGTTCCTGAAAACACATCATTTCAATACGCCAAATGCAAAGAAATATTCTGGGACAGAAATACCAGATGAAGATACGGGTTATTTTAACTGGCCGGTTATTGTAAAACCGTCAGACTCTGCGGGAAGCAAGGGTGTGTCAAAGGCAGAGTGCCCTGATGCCCTGAAAGAAGCTGCAGCCAGGGCAGTCCGCTATTCACGCAGCAGTTCTTTTATCGTAGAGGATTTTCTGGAATTTGAGGGATTTCATTCGAGCGCGGATGTATTCAGCGTGGATGGAAAGATGCAGTTTGTGTCTTATTCTGACCAGCTGTTTGATGCAGGGGCAGAAAACAGTTATGTGCCATCCATGATTATCTGGCCTTCCACGATGCGGCAGGGGCATCAGGAATTTTTAAGCCGGGAAATGCAGCGCCTGGCAGGACTGCTGCACCTGGGAACGGGCATTTATAATGTGGAAACATGCGTCGGTGCCGGGGGAATTCCGTATTTTATGGAAATATCGCCGAGGGGAGGTGGCTGCCGGATAGCAGAAATCCAGCAGCTGTGCATGGGAGCACGGCTGATTGAAAACGAGGTGCGGGGTTCCCTGGGAATGCCGCTGGTTCTATTTCAGTCACATGAACCTGACGGATGCTGGTGCGAGATGGTTATCCATGCAGCGCCGGGACAGCAGGGAATCTTCCAGGGGCTGGAAATTGATGCGGAAGTAAGGAACAGGTTTGTGGAAGCGCTGCATGTGTCCGCAAAGAAGGGGGATGCCGTGCATCCGTTTACGGGAGCGGACCGTTCGCTGGGGGATATATTCCTGCGGTTTCGCGACAGGGCTGAACTGGATGATGTGATGGCACATGCTGCAGAGTGGATGAGGATTATTACATTGTGATGTCGGGATGCCATTTTATAACATGTAAAAAAGCGGTGATTGCAGTAGGGGGATAAATGAAAGAAATTGGCGGTTATATTGAACTAGACACTTATCATGGAAAAATGCTTCATGAGGATGCGAAAGCACTTAATTGTGGCAGACACTGCCTGACTTATCTGATACGCAGCAGGAAAATTGAACGTATGCTGCTGCCCTGTTTTATATGTGATTCGGTTATCAATGTATGTAGAAAAGAGGGAATCCGGATTCGCTTTTATTCTGTGAATGATCAATTGCATCCAATTATTCAAAGTAGTCAGCAAAAGGAATGGGTATATGTTGTAAATTATTATGGACAGATTAGCAGCTGCGAGATAAAGGAACTGAAAAAGATGTATAAAAATCTGATTCTGGATAATACACATGCGTATTTCCAAAGTCCGACAGAAGGAGTTGATACTATATACAGCTGCCGGAAATATTTTGGCGTTCCTGATGGAGCTTTCCTTTATTCATCAAGCAGATTGGAAGAAAATCTGAAAGAAAGCATTTCTTACAGCTATATGAATTTTTTGCTGGGACGATATGAAAAAACTGCGAAAGAGTTTTATGAACAGTACAGGGAAAATAATGACAGATTTGATAATGAACCATTGATGGCGATGTCTAAGCTGACAAAAAACCTTTTAAGGGCAGTTGATTATATTGAAGTAAAAATAAAGAGGACGAAAAATTTTAAATATCTGCATGAAAGGTTTTGGGAGATTAATTACCTTAAATTAATACCTTATGATGGTGCGTTTATGTATCCTTTATATATCAGGAATGGTAGAAATATAAGAAATGCATTGTCAGAACAAGGAATTTACATTCCTGTTTTATGGCCGGAAGTATATACACGATGCGGGGAAGGAAGCCTTGAATATGATATGGCTCAGAATATTCTGCCGCTTCCTATAGACCAGAGATATGGTTATAAAGAAATGGAAAAGATGTATAACATGATATCATGTTTATTGTAATGTTCTTAATTATGGGAGCAGGTTCCAAAGGAGATATCTGACATGGATAATAGAAAGTTTTTGTTTGTGGGAAATCGCTTTTATGTACTGCAGGAAATGATAAAACTGGCCCTTCCTATTGTAAAAATATATGCGGAAAAGGATTCTTTTTTGCAGAAGGAACTCGAAAAAAGGAATATCTGTTATGCGTTATTACCAGGTAAAAAGGAATTTTTCCAAGACCTGCAGTCCATGGATTTTGATATTTTCATATCGAACGGGTGCCCGTATATCATTCCGGTGGGCAGCCTGTCATCTGGAGGCAGGAAGTTTATAAACATCCATCCGTCCCTGCTTCCGGACCTGAAAGGCAGGAATCCGGTCAACGGGGCGCTGCTCCTGGACCGGAAGCACGGCGTCACATGCCATTATATGGATGACGGCATTGACACGGGGACAGTCATTGAGCAGATGGAGATTCCGCTGACAGATGATGTAGACCTGGATCTGCTGTACCAGATAAGCTTCCGGGCTGAAGGGCGGGTGTTCCTGAAGGCGTATGAACGCCGTTTCAGGCCGGGCGCAGTGCAGCCGCACGGGCAGGAGCCGGTATATTATACAAGAAAGGATGCTGATAGGCACATCAGCCCAGAAGATTCTGCGGAAATGCTGCTTCGGAAAGTTAGGGCATTCGGCTCGGAAAAGCAGTATGCTTATTTCTGGAAAAATAATGCCAGGATTGAGGTTATATCCGCCTCTGAAATAAAAAATGAAACTGCCCTGCAGTTATTCCGGTCGGGCCTGCATAATGTCGTAAAGGCGGTTTATGGAAACAGGTTTGTCTTGGCAGAATTCGGCGGCTGCCTGATTCAGTTCCAGCTTGGCAATACCAGTTTCTTTGAAGAAGGAGGCATTTTCATTGAATCACAGGCTGGAGCCGGGGCTTATGGTTAGAGGGGGGAGCGGAATCATTGCAGGATTTGGATGAAAAATCCATGTTCGCAGCTGCTGTTAAAAAAGGAGTGAATGTATGTGCAGTTATATTATCCGGTTAGACGATGCAGCCGAAAAGAGAGACATTTCAAAATGGAACCAAATAGAACAGATGCTGGATGCTTATGCAGTAAAGCCGCTGGCGGGTGTGATACCTTGCTGCATGGATCCGGAAATGGCGCATTATGAAAAGGATGCATGCTTTTGGGAAAGGGTCCGCAGCTGGGAGGAAAAAGGCTGGACAATTGCCATGCATGGATACCGGCATGTATATGATTCCACGGACGGAGGGATAAACCCAGTACAAAACAAATCTGAATTTGCGGGTCATCCATTAGAGGTTCAGAAGAAAAAAATACGGCAGGGAATTGCTGTTTTCCGGCAGCATGGCATAGAACCTTCTGTATTTTTTGCACCTTCGCATACGTTTGACCACAATACGCTGGAAGCGCTGAAACAGGAATCTGCTATCCGTATTATCAGTGATACGGCGGCAAACAGCATTTATAAATACAGGGATTTCTGGTTTGTTCCCCAGCAGTCAGGCAGGGCACGGAGGCTTCCGTTTCAAATCAGTACCTTCTGTTATCATCCAAATAACATGCAGGAACAGGATTTTGTAAAATTAGAAAAATTTATACAAACAAACAGGAACTCTTTTCTGGGATTTGAAGAACTGGATTTTACCTGCAGTACAGGAAAAACGATATTTGATTATGTGGCAGGGCAGGGATATTTTTTGTTCCGCAAATTCAGGGAAAGCGGCAGGAAGGCGGCAATGGTGAAGCTGATAAATAAAGTGAAGGAAGCAGGATTTTGCAATACAGTGACTGGGTCTGTAAAGAGAGTTTATTATGAATTATTATGCAGAAAATACCGGTTTGACAGATGGCATATCAGCCCGTATGAACTGAGAAAGTATATTCAGGCAGCAGCAAGCTGTATAAATAAGGGGGGGGGTATTCCGCACCGTGTTATTGACATTGGATGCGGCCTGGGAGAGCTGTTAAGACATGTCAGGGCAGAGGACAGGATTGGATATGATGCTGAAGTGCAGGTTATCCGGGCAGCAAAGCGGCTGGACCGGACGAAAAAGATAACATTCCGGCAAGGGCGTTTTAATAAAACATTCAGCCTTGGAAGCATTCAGGCAGACTATCTGGTTACACTGAATTTTACGCACGGGAAACCGGAGACATACTGGAAAGAGATTTATCATAAACAATTGTCTGAAAATGATATCCGGTGTGTAATTGTGGATGTATTTCCGCGCAAGGACGGACAGTATCATCTAAACTGGAATCATATTCTTCCTGCAGGCTATCAGCGCATGGAAAGACTTGGCCCGTTTCCAGGAAAGAAATACCTGGAGGTTTATGAAAAAAAGCAGTAACCAGCTCTGGCAGGATGCTTTGGGAAAAACAGCAGGAAGTACATGGAAAAGACGAAATGAAAAAAGATGTAAAATCAAAAACTTATCGAATGAAAATTTGCTTTGCTATCGGACGGCTTACAAATGGAGGAGCAGAGCGTGCGGTATCGATTATTGCAGGCGGGCTGGCCGATAAGGGCCATGAGGTTTATCTGTATGTTTTTGCGAAAAGCCCTGCGGACTATGCAGTGGATGAACGTGTAAAGATACAGTATATGTGTAATTCTTATGAGGATTATGAAAAAATCCCGTTTACTGGAAGGGTGCGGAGATTTCGGAAATACCTGAAAGAAATTTCACCGGATGCGGCAGCTGGATTTATACAGGCAGGATATGCGCTGTATATAGCTTCTTTCGGAATGAAGCTGAAACGGGCAGCATCCCTTCGGACATCTCCGGGCAAAAGGAATGCAAAGCTGGACAGGGTCAGAACATTTTTAAATGACCAGTGGTTTCGTTCAGCTGATGCAGTTGTTTTGCAGTGTGAGGGACAGAGAATGTATACACTGGCAGAAAAATGGAAGCATGTAGTGGTCATTGGCAATCCGCTCAGTGAGAAAATCAGGCAGGCGGATATGCATCCTGATTATGGCATGTGCCGGAATCTGGTAATGGCCGGAAGGCTGGAAAAAGAGAAAAATTATCCAATGGCCTTCCGGGCTGTGAAAATGCTTCAAAAGTCTGGGACAGATGTCAGGCTGCATATTTATGGCATCGGGCAGGAGAAAGACAGACTGAAAGCACTGGCTGCCCGTTATGGCCTGGAAGACAGAATTATCTTTCATGGCTGGGCTTCGGATATGCTTCCGGAATATAAAAAATACGATTTATTTCTGATGACCTCGCACTATGAAGGGATGCCGAATGCATTAATCGAAGCCATGGGAGCGGGAATGCTTTGTATTTCGACAGACTGCCCGACCGGGCCTTCGGATTTGATTCAAAATGGCGTAAATGGCTATCTCGTAAAAGCAGGCGATGCAGAGTCACTGGCCAGGCTGATTCAAAAAGCCGTCAGCATGAAGCCGTCTGAACGGGCGGCTGTCGGTGTAAGAGCCAGGGAATCTGTGATAACAGAGTATGCGTGCGGGAAAATTATTGATAAATGGGAAGCGCTGTTTCAGGAGCTTTTGGAATAGCAGGCAGGGTGATGAAAAATGTGTGGAATAGCAGGATTTTTTAACAGGCAGGCATCATGGAAACAGGATATTTCCCGGATGAACCAGCGCATGCTGCACAGGGGGCCTGATATGCAGGATTACTGGTGCAGTGAAGACCATAGCATTGTGCTTGGGCATGTGCGGCTTTCCATTCTGGATTTGTCCGAAGCCGGAAAGCAGCCGGTACAGTCTCAGGATGGCAGATACGTAATGGTATGGAATGGCGAAATATATAATTATGAAAGCCTGCGCAAAAAGCTTGTCATGGATGGAAGGCAGCTTTTATTCCGCGGGCATTCCGATACGGAGGTCCTGATAGAGTATGTGGCAGCTTACGGACTGAAAGAAGCGTTAAAAGCAAGCACTGGAATGTTTGCGGCAGCTGTATTTGACCGCAGAACAAAAAAGCTGTGCCTGTGCCGTGACCGGATGGGGGAAAAGCCGCTGTATTATGGTTTTCTGGACAGCGGCTTTGTATTTGCGTCCGATATTGGCTGTATTGCGGAAATTGCTGAAAACAGCCTGGAAATCAGCCGGGATGCACTGGCTGTTTATCTGCGGCATGGGTATATTCCGGCACCGTATACCATCTATAAAAATATTTATAAAGCAGAAGCCGGAAGCGTTGTGGAGCTGCCTGCGCCATATGACAGGCCCAGAATACAGAAATACTGGAATGTCATGCGCTGTGCCAGGCATGGGGAGAAAAATCTGTTTGCCGGGAGTGAGAAAGAAGCAGCTGACCATCTGGAAGGGCTGCTGAAAAAATCCATACAGCTGCAGATGCAGGCGGATGTCCCGGTTGGAGCTTTTCTGTCAGGGGGCATTGACAGCACCACGGTTACGGCTGTTATGCAGAGCCTTGCCCGCGGCAGGGTAAAAACGTTTTCCATTGGGTTTGAAGAACATGCCTACAACGAAGCAGCCTATGCAAAAGAAACAGCGCGGTATCTGGGAACAGACCATACAGAGCTTTATGTAACAGCAAAAGATGTGATGGATGTGATTCCGAAAATGGCGCATATTTACAGCGAACCGTTTGCAGACTCATCACAGCTTCCGATGTATCTTGTCAGCAGGCTGGCGAAGCAGTCGGTGACAGTCTCATTGAGCGGGGATGGCGGGGACGAGCTGTTTTGCGGATATGGCAGCTATTCGTCTGTACAAAGGATATGGAATATGATTAAATATGTGCCCTATCCGCTCCGGCATGTGACGGCACTCGGTCTTGGAAAAATAAGAAACGCAGATCATATCCGCCTGAATCTGCTGAAAAATTATCTGGGAAGGAAAAGCATCGAAAGCATTTATGCAAATCATATCGATGCATCTGCGGATATCAGCCTGCTGTCTCCAGAAGAAAACCTTCCGCCATATAAGTTTACAGAATATCCGTCCGGATATTTAACGGAAGATCCGGTTAAGAATGTAATGCTGATGGATATGCTCATGTACCTTCCGGACGATATACTGGCAAAGGTAGACCGGGCTGCGATGGCAGTTTCCCTGGAAACAAGGGTGCCCCTGCTGGATAAGGATATCGTGGAGTTTGCATGGACGCTGCCGCAAAGCTATAAGGCGGACGGGAATCAGACGAAAAAAGTCCTGCGGAATGTGCTGTACCGGTATGTGCCGCAGTCGATGATGGAACGTCCGAAAAAGGGATTTTCCATACCAGTGGCAGACTGGATTCGAAACGGCAGGCTGCAGGAATGGGCGGGCGATATGCTTGCCGAAAGCAGAATCCGAAAGGAAGGAATTCTTGATTCCGCAGCAGTCAGGAAGCTTTGGGACGGCTTTTTGAAAGACGGAAGGGGAGCGGTTTATATCTGGTATCTGCTGATGTTTGAGGAGTGGATGCACAAAGTTTATCGGAAGAAGAAATAATAAAAACGCCTGCAGGTGTACCATGGATTTTCGTACACCTGCAGGCGTTTTTTTATGCTTCTACAGCTTCCGGCTCTCTGCCGTAGTTTTCCAGCAGCTTTTGAGCTTCTGCGCGGCTGCATCCTGTTTCAGACATCATATCTTCGATAATGGTATTATCATCAAACCCGTGACGGCGCCCGATACTGATAATTCCTTCTGCGCGACCTTCCGCACGTCCTTCCCGTTTTGCATCCATTTCAAATGCCTGCCATGTCATATACTCCACCTCCCATTCTTTATGAAGCCTTGCCTTTTCCACGGCTTTCTCGATTTCTGCTGTAAGCCCCATCTGTGCTTTCCCTCCTTTCAGGTAGTCCAGAAACTGGGCAAATTCACCGTCCAGGCCTTCCCGTGTGCTGTGCGGGTTAATGAAAATTTTTTCTGCTTCGTCGCCCATCCCAAGCTGCGGGTTCGCAGATCCACAAATATCTGCTTTCGATTTTATCACAGCTGCTTTCCAATTTCCAGATTGTCCGCAGTTTTCATGGATTCCATGGTTGAGGAATGGGTCTGGATGTGCTAAGATGTAAAAAACAGGTACAGGAAGAAAAGGGACGGGATGGAAAACATATGAAAAACTTACGCAGGCTCGCAGGAATTACGGTCAGCTTAATTGTGGTATTTATGGTGATTGCACTGTTCCGCTACCAGGCGGATGAAGAAATCGCGCTGCTGCCTGACCAGATTGAATATTTATTTAACGAGGACTGGGAAGTGGCGGTGCTGGATGCAGCACAAACGTCCGGGCCGGAGCTGGAAAGCCATGAAAAAATAAAAGCTCTTTTTGCAGATGCACAAAAGGCTGGAAAAAGCCGGAAGACAGGGCTTCCCTATGCGGGTACGAGCGGTGCGTTTGACACGGTAGTATTTTACAACACCATGGTGGGAAATTATGCGGGGCTGACGATGGATTTTGACTGTTCCGATGCGGCCGTGCGGGTAGTTCTGGATGACGAGGTTATTTATGAACACCGGCATCTGGAAGAAGATGAATCTGACCATAACAAAAACTATGTGGACATTCCAAATATAATGGAAGAAGGACGCATCTGGATTGAAATGGTTTCGCCTTATCCGGATGCGGCAGCTGTGCTGGGTGAGGTAAAAATCGAATCCCGCGACAGGGTTGTTATCGGAGTAGTGGGAAGCAGCATTACGGATATTGGCTGTTGTCTGCTGATCCTTATTACGTCAATTGTCATGTTTGTGCTTGCAATGATACGGAAGTATACACGCCAGCCGGACCGGGGAGAGCTGTTTTTAGGATTGGCGGGGCTTGCCGCAGGGATCTACTGTTTTATTGATACAGATACGCTGAGTATATTTTATGATGTGCAGGAAGCCTATGAGATGCAGGAGTATCTGGTACTGATGATACCCATGTTTCTGGCATTATATTTTGAGCGGAACCTTCATACGGTATATCCGC
>OFGR01003148.1_pt1 | contig 10095 bp, 7 predicted proteins | sample 1521811 | NCBI WGS metagenome assembly OFGR01 (sample SAMEA3504098, study PRJEB24116) | mouse gut metagenome | biome: mouse gut; feature: mouse-associated habitat; material: faeces | place: Denmark | collected 2011
AGTTTATAATATTGATGTTTTGATTTTTTAATTATCCGTTTTTTAATTTGCACTTTGTATTTTCATTTAGCGAAATCAAGAGTACGCCTGTCTCCCCTTTCTCCCGGCACAAAAAGAAACGCCAAAATATACCGTCGATACATTTTGACGCTTCTTTTAAAACTATATATTCTGATTCATGAATCTTCCGTTTCCTGTTTTTTCAGTACAAACTACCGATTACAATCCACTCGTATCATCTCCATATTCATACATACCGTTTGCAATCAGATAGTAAGTCTCTGTCCATTGCGGATGTTCCATACCGTTCAAATAGGTAGCGACAAATGCTTTTCGGACATTTTCATATTTAGCCGCAACTTCTTGGTCTACAGCGGTACCTTGTGGATAGATCACATAATGGCCTCCGTAGTCGTAGTAGCCATTTCCGTAGCCTTCCCACAATCCGAAAGTATGAGTGCCGTCACCATTGTCGGCATCTTTCCATGTGTGGTACTGTTCACCATAGTAACGCAAGTCATAATTAATATTCTGAGTGAATTGATTACTCATAATATAGTAATCATTTTTGGTCTTTGCCTTGATATCCTCAATTTCGGATGCTGTAAATGCGTCGAAAGTAGGAGTGACGGTTACATTGATGGATGCGGTAAGATTTGAACAGTCAGTAACGGTAACAATCGCTACATATTCATCTCTACCTGAAGTTGCAGTCATTGTGATAACGCCGGTCTCAGAGTTAATCGATGCTCTTACCTTCTCATTGTCAGTCTCCACGGTGTAGCCACCATTGCCAAGAACGACAGCGCATTCGCTTGAAGAGCTGCTGATGCCCAACGGAGTCACAAATGAATAATTTTCATGACTGAGAGTCATCGCCTCAGTAGTGTACACTGATACCGGGTAACGTTTATAGTTACCTGCTGCATCTGATACAACCACGTAAGTATTTCCGTTCTTCAAACCCTCTACGTATACAATGCCGTCTTCGCCTAAAGTTGCTTTTGCAATGCTTTCGTCGAGAGAGAATGCATTGTACTGGCCACCACCGGTAGCGATTGGGAGAGCAGCTTTGTTCTCTTCTCCGATTTTCACGCGCAGAGCGTCAGAATCAAAGGTAAGTTCCGGAACTTCTACTACGGGCACCACTTCATCGTCGTCATCGCAGGATGTGAACGCGAAGCCGCATGAGGTAGCAAGCACCAGACTTAGAAAATAATATTTTAATTTCATGATTGTTTAAACTGTTTTAAGATTAGAGCCAGTCTTTTTCATATTCTTTGCCGTCATAAACGAGTTCGTCGTCGTAGAGCAATCTTGCGGAACTCTGCATGGCGCTTTGGCGCATCTGGTTGCCGAAGTGAACGTGCAGACCATAGCCCTGAGAGCGCATTGTCGAAAGGTTTCCGGATGTGCGACCTTGAGAGAACTCCCACGAATAGATACCCATGTTGAATCTCGGGACACCGGGGAAGCCGCTTTCATTGATATAGCTGCCACCATAGTTGGTCCAGATAAAGTCCATGAATTCGCCGGGTTCTGCGCCATCTACAGAAGGAAGACTTGAGAAGTCGTAGGTGTAGATGATGTTGTCGCGTTCAGGCTGAAGTTTCTTTACTTCGTAGAACAGACGGGCTGCTGCTGCGTTCGACGGAGTTACAAACCCCTGGGGAGCCGGAGAAATCGGGCTACCGTATTCTGAGTTGTAGAACACACCGTCGAGTTTGTAAACGTCGCAGAGGGCTTTGATTTCCTGTGCGTAGTAGCGAGCGGTCTCGTCAGCGAGGTTGTTGACGTTGGCGCGGTCATGGTTGCCGAGGATCGACAGATAAACCTTCATGCCACGATCCTGCAGCGGCTGCAGATAGTGGTCACGGTTTGCAAGGATCGCGCTGACGTTCTCGTTCAAGCTCACGTACACGCGGCCGGTCTCCTCATTGTAGTTGATGTTCGCAGCGAAAAGCATGATGGCGTCATAGTAAGTCTTGCCGCTGTTCTTCAAAGAGTATGAAGAACATTCGAGGGGGTTCATGTCGTTGACCTCCATACACATCATTGTGCGGACGGCGGGAACTTCATTTCCATTGGCATCGAGAACATATTTTGTTGCGTCGGGCATGCCGGTCAGATCCTTCACGAAGATCAGACGGGTCGCGCTGTTCTTGGTCAGCTGTGCGCCGCCGTTTACGGTTGCGCGCAGAGGAACAACGTAGCCTTTGTCGCTGTCGAGCGAACCGTCGGAGGTGATGGTCACTGTCATCGGCTCCGATACGCTTGCTCCGGCCTGCAGACGGGTTACGCCTCCGTTGGCCAGTGAGATCATCGATTCGGGCACTGCCTCGTAGCTTGTGCCGTTAACGGCATTGTACTGGTCAACGGCTGTTGCGTCGTAGGTGAATGCCACGTCGCAGTCGTGATCGAGTTTTGAAAGGGTGTTGACATAGAGAGGCACATTTTCAGTTCCGTGCAGATCCACACTGGTGTAGATACGCTTGCCATCCTTGTCGGTAACGTAGACAACCTGATCAGGAACTCCGATATTGGAGATGTCAGCCTGACCGAGCATCACGTCGTCCTCACAGGCAGTCAGCGAAGCCGCTGCTACTGCCGTGAGAAGACCGTATGTAAGAAATTTATTGATTTTCATTTCTGTATTATGATTGATTTAATGTTCAGAATATGTTGTTAAGGCAATGCCACGGGAAGCCATGTCAGGGTTGCGTTGGCGGTCATGTCGTAACCATTTGCATAGTCGTGGATTCTGTTGCCGTCGCCTTCATCCATCTTCCAATAAGCTACAAGACCGTCGCTTTCGGGATCAACCTTGTAGAAATGGTTCTTGGAGTTGATCTCTTCTTTGGACAGGATGCGGTTCCATACACGCACTTCTGCCATGTCGCCCTGGAAGTCACGGTTATTGCTGTAGGATTTGCCGATGAATGTCTGAGACGAGTTCCAGCTCACTGAGCCTCTGTTTGTAGAAGAGATGTCGCCACCTTTCTGAACACCGTCTATATAGAACTGGCAAACGCCTGTTGATGCATCATAGGTGAATGTCAGGAACTGCCATTTCTCTTTCTCGATGGTCCACTGTGAGCTGGTCACATTGGATGAGTTGGCGAACTGCAACTGCAATGGAGGAACACCGGCGTCGCCGAAGCGGAGCAGACGGCTGCCCTCAATGCCGATCCAGGTAGAGATTCCTGAGTCATTGCCGTCGCCGAAGTCTGATCCCGGACGAACCAATGCTTCTACAGTGATCTGACTCATGTTGGCAAGATTCGTTGCTTGACTTGGATTGGCGAGGCTGAGGAAGTTTTCTGTCAGGTTAGTTACCCAGTTAACCAGAGATGCGCCGCGTACAACGAAGAATTTGGTCTTCTTGCTTGCAAGTACAGGGATCGATGAGCTGGCAACGGTCACGGGCAGACAGTAGATATAATCCTCGTCGATTTCGCCGAGGTTCTTGATCTCTACGGCAACGGTGCTTGATTTGATACCGTCGGCGTTGATGATCGCTACAGGATCGGGAATTGAGTAGTACTCTTCCGGAAGCATGATCGCGTTCATGTGATACACTTCGTTGTACATGTCAACCAGCGAGGGATCCACGGCATAGGTGATTGTCACCTCCTGTGCGGCCGGCTGGGGGATCTGTGCCTGTAGAGTGTAAGTGGCGGCATCCGCGCTTCCGTCAAGAAGCAGTGTTGTCACGCTCGACGCGCCATCCACAGATATTTTGTTGTCAAATGTCTCCATATCCTCGTTGCAGGATCCCATGAAGGCTCCGGCGGCGAGTATGGCGCAAATCGACAGATATTTTGATGTTTTCATTGTTCTGTTATTGCTTGATGATTACAAATTGCTGGGGTTTAGGATCTGGATTGCCTCGCGGACAACTTTGTAGGTTGTCGGAAGTGTGAAGTAATCGTAAGCCACATTAGTGAAACCGGCTGCTTTTACATTCTCTCCGCTTGCCCAGTTGGCGAGCGAGGTGATGCAGAGTGAGCCGTCGGCCATGTAGCCTACTTTCTCGTCGGCCGGATCTGTGTATGAGGTGATAATACCGAAACGGTCGGTGGGAACGCCTTCAACAGATGCCATGGCCTTTGCCATGCCGAAGCCATAGACAGAGTTGGCGCTCTGTGACTCTGACAGGAAGATCACGTGGCAGTCATTGACAAGATCCTTGTTGGCAACGTTCTGAGGCTTGCCAAAGAAGTCGATCTGCATTTCAGGATTGCGTGCGTGCCAGTCGGCCATGATGCCGATGAACACATTCTCCTGATTTTTGTATTCTGTCAGCTCTGTGCCTGTCAGGTGAGTGGTGTTCTTACCTGTGTAGGCAATCATGATACCGTCGAAATTGTTCTTCTTGACAAATGTAAGTGTTGTCGACGTGGTGTCGGTCAGGAAGTCAAGGAAGTCAACGTCATACGGCTCCTCCTCTGTGGCGAGGGCCACATGGTTTAGGTAAGCGAGTTTCATTGCGTCGAAGTCGATCACGTAGGAGAACTTCATTCCTCTGTTCTCGCGTGCAGCGTTCATATCGGCGACGGTAGCCGGAGCTATGTCGGCAGGATTGTTGAATACAACGAAGTCGATCGAGTCGGGCAGTGCGTCGATACGCTCCGCACGGGTGTTGGTCGTCTGGTCGCTGGTCGGGTTGTTGAACCACGCGTAAACTAACTTGTGGTCGGTCTGGCGGTACTGACGCAGGCCGGCAAGATATTTTGCATACGCGGCCGGGTCAACCTCGCCGGGTGTGTTGTAGACAAGGTCAACGCTTTCCGGTTCGGTCCAGTCGTCACAGGATGTCATTGTGCCGGCAGCAACGCAGGATGCGAGAAGCGCAAGTCCGAATTTATATATTTTATTCATGATTGTTTGTTATATGTTTACGTGTTAGAATCAAAGACCGGGTTTGCAATCCCACCATACACGGGTTGCCAGATTGTCCGGACCTTTCAGGTAGTCAGCCACAGCTTTCTGCACGTTGGCCAGGTTGTCGGTATATTCTGCCGATGGATAGGGCATACGGCGAGGTCCGCGGTTGATGTCAACAACGTTTGAGCCGTTGTAGGCAACCGGGATAAGGAACGGATAACCGGTGCGGCGGTAATCAGCCCATGCTTCGTTGCCGAGCTTCCAGTTGGCGAGCCATTTCTGGGTGATGATCTTCTGCTGTTTTGCCTCTTTGTCGAGGGTTTCGTCCCACTTGATGGTAACGGCAGGAATTGTTCCGTTCCAGGGGTTGAGACCGGTCGGATCATAGAACTGTGCCGGAACAGAGGTTGCGTCGGCAATGTATGCTGCGTAAGCGTCACCAACACCATAGTCCTCCAATGAGAGCTGGATGCCCTTGTTGTAGAAGGTCTCGGCATCGCCGCCCATATCCCATCCGAACACTGCTGCGCCTTCTGCGCGGAGGAAGCATACTTCCGATGCGTTCATCCAAAGGGCAGGTGTGTTACCGGCAATGTTGATGTCGGAGAAGCGTACGCTCCATGAGGTGTTGAATGTCTGCCATCCGCGGCGTATGCCGATATACTGGCAGGAGATACCCTCCGGTGAAGTCATCCAGCTGCCGTCTGCGTTCTTGAACTGCTCGGGAGTATCGTAGCTGGCGTTGGGCAGACCTGATTCAGTAAGATACTTTTCGGTACGGGGATCTTTGTAACCGTTGAGGTAGCATGCGATCTCAGCCGAAGGACGTGAGTCGTGGGCGTTGTACATGATAGCCGTACGCATCGAGTTGGTCGATGTTGCGTAGTTCTTCCATGTGGCGTTCTGCTCGTTGGTCTCGATGATGCCGCCGTTGGCAGGATTGATGGCCTCTTCTGCTTTCTGTTTGGCCAATGTCGGGTTAGCGTAGGAGATACGCAGGGCCAGACGCAGCTGCAGTGAGTTGGCGAAACGGATCCAGTTGCTGAGCACACCGCTGTAAACCTTGTCTACAAGTGGGCTGAGTGCTTCATCGGGATTGTCGAGAAGGATCTGACGGGCTTCGGCGAGTTCGTCGAAGAATTTGTTGTAGATCTCTTCCTGAGAATCGTAGGGAGTTTTCACTGCACCCTCGAAACCGATCGCGCTGTAGGGGATAGGTCCGTAGCAGTCGGTTACACGGTGCATTGCGGCTACCTTTATGATCTGGGCAACTGCCATCGGGACGATATCGCCGTTGGTTTCGCAGTAGCCTTCCACCATTGATATGTTGGTGAAGAGTGTCGAGATGATCTTCGAGTCGCTCATGAACACTGAGGTCCAGTTGTCGGGCGCGTTGTTGCGCACGTACGATGTTGTGAAGTTGGCGCCATCAGAGAAATATCCGCCGAGTGTGCCGCCGAGCAGACAGTCAACGAACTGGGTGCAGTTGACATCCGAAGGTGCTACGGTGCTGCATATATTGGTCATCGATGAAACCAGAGCGAAACCATCTGCAGTAAGGTCGCCGGGTTGCGCTTGGTTGGAGTTGATGTCCAGATAGTCGCCCGTGCAGGCTGTGGCAGCTAACAGAAGAGCGCCGCCGGCCATTAGTTTGTTTATCTTGATTTCCATTTTGGGCCTTGATTAGAAGTTGAAGTTAAGATTGAAACCGAAGTTACGCAGTGACGGCATCATGAAGTTGTCGATACCCTGGAAATAGTTTCCGGCAGATGCGACTGCTTCGGGATCGTAGGGAGCCTTGTTGTAGATCATCCACAGGTTGCGGCCAACGAGCGATACTTTGATATCACATACATTGTGGAGCCACTTTCTGGGGATCAGGTAGCTGAGGGTAGCTTCCTGCAGACGTACGTTGGTTGCCGAGTAGGTATAGTACTGCGGAATTGTCTCGCCGCCGGAGATCAGGCCGTACCACTGTTCGGGGTTCACGCGGTCGCCGTTGTTGAGCTCAACATAGCCGAGATCACGGGCTGCGCCTGTAGCCTCTGATACACCGTACTGGTCAAGGACAGCCTGGGTGCGTGAGTAAACGATACCACCGAAGCGTGCCGAGATCATGAAGCTTGCAGAGAGGTTTTTCCAGCGGAATGTGTTGTTCCATGCAAGGTTGCCCTTGGGAAGAACGCTACCGAGTTTGATGGGGTTGTCGGCCACTGATACAGACGAAACGTTGCCGTTGGCATCGATGTAGATGTTGCCGTTGGAGTCGCGCTGCAGGTCGAGCATTGAATAGAGGTCACCCATTGTGCCACCTTCGCGGAGGATGAAGCGAGTTGCACCAACCTGAGTGTCGCTCATCACGAGCTGGTCGATGGAGAGCTTTTCACCGGTGATCGGGTTGTAGGCGTTGCGGCCAAGTTCGATGATCTTATTCTTGTTGAATGAATAGGTCATGTTGGATGTCCAGGTGAAGTCACCCCATGTGTGGTCATAGCCGAGGGCGAATTCCATACCCCAGTTGCGGATGTTACCGGTCTGGATGTAGATCTTGTCGTATTTACCAACGGGGATGTTGGGGTTGAATGTCTGGTTGTAGGTGTCAGCCTGATACCAGGTTGCGTCGAAGGTGAAATCCTTGAGGAAGCGGAAGTTCATACCTACTTCCCATGATTTTGTACGTTCGGGCTGCAGGTTGTCAACAGGATACTGGGTCAGGACTGACCATGTGCCGTTCTTCCACTCATAACGCGGATTTGCGATGTAGCGCTGGAATGCGGTACCTACGGATGCCCATGATGCACGGATCTTCCAGAACGAGAGATATTCCTGAGGAATGTCGATGCCTGCGTCTGCGAACATTTGGGTCATCAGGATTGACACGCCGACAGAGGGGTAGAAGAATGAAGAAGACTTCGAGTTAGGACCTGCGAGGGCTGAAGGCCAGTCGTTACGGCCGGTCAGTGTCAGATAGTAGGTCTGCTTGTAGCCGAGGTCGGCGGATGCGTAGATTGACTGGGTCTGCTCGTGCCACATGTCCCAAGTCTTGGTAGCGTTGCGCGAGATGTTGTTGATCGAGAAGAAGTTGGTCAGCAATGCATCCTGGCCGGGATAGTTCTCTGATCCGTCAGGGATACCGCCGCGGTTGTCGATGGCGTCGTAGCGCATGTCGGAGATTGATCCACCGAAGTTGGCCTGGAGGTTCCAGTCTTCGCCGAGATCTTTGTTGAAGCTTGCGAGGAAGTCAGCATATATCTGCTTTTCTTTGTAGTTGGTCTCGCCGTAGTAGCCACGCTCTGAGTTGTCGCAGAGGTTACCGATTGTTCCGGCGTAGCGTTTGTCGGTTGACTTTGTGTTGGAGTTGTCGATGCGTACGCGGCCGCTCAAGGTCAGGTAGGGGAGTACCTTATATGAGAGCTGTGCGCCCAACATATAGCGATCCTTGGAGTTCTCACGGACGTTGCGGTAGTTGACCCAGTAGGGGTTCTGTGCGGTCAAGCCGTAGTCTCCGTATGCCCAGTTCTGGGTAGAAATCTTGCGGGCCGGATCCCATTTCTCATACATGCGCACATCTTCCCAGTCGTTGCCACGGGGGAACAGGTAAGCGCCCACGATCGGGTTCATGTAAGAGCCCTGGTTGATCATGTTGCGGTCGCTTTGGTAGATGTAGCTTGCGTTGAGGTCAAGGGTCATCTTGTCGTCGAGGAACTTGGATGTGTTGCGGAATGTGAAGTTGTAGCGGTCGTAACGGTCGTTGGGCACGATGCCTTTCGAGTTGACGGCGGCTGCGGAAGCGTAGGTCTGGTTCTTTTCAGTACCGGTTGAGAATGTAACCGAGTTGGTGGCAACGAAACCGGTCTGGAAATAGTCGTCGGCAACGTCGTAACCATAGTTGTTGTATTTGGTCAGACGTGAGCCCCAGCTGTAGGATGAAGTCGGGTCGATAGCGCCGTTCTGACCTGCACCGTAGTTGTTCTGGAAACGGGGAAGGATCCATGCACGGTTCCATTCGAGGTTTGATCCCACGGTGATTTTGGTCTTGCCTGCCTGGCCTTTCTTGGTGGTGATGACGATAGCACCGTTGGCTGCGTCTGAACCATAAAGTGCGGCTGCGGCTGCACCGGTCAGCACTGACATTGATTCGATGTCGTCGGGGTTGAGGTCGGCGATAGGCTCGGTGGCACCGGCGGATCCGAATGCGCCTGCATCACCGGTTGAGCGTGCCGAACGCATCGGCATGCCGTCAACCACGTAGAGGGCGTTGGACGACTGCATGATTGATTTTGTACCACGCATCACTACTTTCGAGATACCACCGGTACCCGATGACGATGCGTTGATGTTCACACCGGCAACCTTACCGGCAAGTGAGTTGACGAAGTTGGCGTCCTTGTTGGTTGTCAGGACATCGCCTTTTACCTGCTGTACGTTGTACGACAGTGACTTCTGCTCGCGCTTGATGCCGAGTGCGGTCACCACAACTTCATCGAGAGTTTTGGAATCCTCCACCATGACTACGTCGAGGGTCGATCCCGTAACTTTGATTTCCTGGGGTTGATAGCCGATGTATGAGAAACTCAGCACATCACCCTCGGCAGCATTAATGGAGAATTCACCATCAATGTTAGTCTGAGTACCGAACTGCGTGCCTTTCACTATGACTGACACGCCGATCAGAGGCTCGCCGCTGTTATCGGTCACCGTGCCCTTCACCTTCAGATTGGCTGCGAAAGCCATCATCGGGAGAAGCATGAGAGCGAATAACAAACTTGTTACCTTTGCCTTCATAAAAATTTAATTTGGTTAATGATAATGATTTATAATGGTTAACAAAAAATTTGTTTCAGTTAAGGGCATGGACTCCCCCGGACAGCCTATGGCTCTCCGGAGTAGAAAGATTGGTGTTTCCGATCCGTTTTTCTATGATTGGTGCGTTTCTCAGGCGTGTCGCGCAAGCCCGACTGTGTTTAAATCCATGGCATTAACGGCTGTTAAGGCAATCTCTATTGCGGACACGTTTATGCGTTGCAAATGTACTAAAAAAGCGAAAAATTACCCCCCCAATTTGTTAAACAAGGTTAAAATACCCGTTCACCATGCGTTTTTAACGAATAAATCTCCCGATTTATAACAAAACACCCCTCTGCATAACCCCTGCATATCTATAAATCCCCCCTCTCTCTACTCTCAATTCGGGGTAACGGCTCTCCG
>OFGR01003149.1_pt1 | contig 10093 bp, 9 predicted proteins | sample 1521811 | NCBI WGS metagenome assembly OFGR01 (sample SAMEA3504098, study PRJEB24116) | mouse gut metagenome | biome: mouse gut; feature: mouse-associated habitat; material: faeces | place: Denmark | collected 2011
TGGAGGGCATGCTTTGTCTAATGCGCTTAGTAATTTGGTCAAAGCGGCGGAAAGAATACAAAATAAAGATATTCATTTTGTATTGGTCGGAAATGGTGTGGAGAAAGAGAGGCTGAAGAATTATGTGAAGAAGCATAGAGTACAAAATGTTACCTTTTTTCCACCGGTTCAAAAGGGTAGTATCCCGAATTTGCTGAAGTATTTTGATATCTCTTATTGCGGGGCGAAAGAGTCTTTGCTTTATCAATATGGAATCAGCCTGAATAAGATCTATGATTCCTTATATGCCGGAGTCCCTGTACTTTTGGCATTTCGTGCAAACGGGAATCTGATCGAGAAGTATAACTGTGGTGTGGTTTCAAAAGGAGAACCGTTAGAAATTGCAAAAAAGATAGAGATGCTTTTACAAATGACACAAGAGGAAAAGATGAAGATGAGTGCTAATGCGAGGAAGGTGATCAAAGAGAAGTATCTGATATCTAAATTAGCACATGATTTTATAAATATTATGGATTAGATAGGAGAAACGATGAAAGAGAAATTACTAAGAAAAATCAAAGAAAAAGATCTGACGGTCGGTGTTGTTGGATTGGGATATGTAGGACTTCCTTTGGCGGTAGAAAAGGCGAAAGCAGGATTTAAAACAATAGGATTTGATGTTCAGGAAGAAAAAGTAAAGCTTGTTAATGAAGGACATAACTATATTGGAGATGTGGTAGACAGTGATCTGAAAAGGCTTGTAGAGAATGGGATGTTCAGAGCTACATCGAATTTTGATTTTATTAGGGAAGCAGATTTTATTGCAATCTGTGTACCGACACCGTTGGACAAGCATCAGCAACCAGATATCAGTTACGTGCAGTCGTCCACAGAGGCTATTTCTAGGCATTTGAAAAGCGAGACTATGGTAGTTCTGGAATCTACTACTTATCCGGGAACAACAGAAGAACTGGTAAAACCGATTTTGGAAAAGGGGTCTGGTTTAAAATGCGGGGAGGACTTTTATCTGGGTTTTTCGCCGGAGAGGGTGGATCCGGGAAATTTGATTTATAAGACTAAGAATACACCAAAAGTAGTCGGTGGGATCGGCAAAGATGCTACGGAAGTAATTGCGGCTATGTATCGTTCTGTCCTGGACGGAGATGTGGCGGAAGTATCTTCTCCGGCTATAGCAGAGATGGAGAAAATACTGGAGAATACGTACCGTAATATTAATATCGGACTGATCAATGAATTGGCGATTTTGTGTGACCGAATGGAAATCAGTATCTGGGAGGTTATAGATGCGGCAAAGACGAAACCATATGGTTTCCAGGCGTTTTATCCGGGACCGGGTCTCGGAGGGCATTGTATCCCATTGGATCCGTACTATTTATCCTGGAAGGCAAGAGAATATGGCTTCCATACGTCTATGATCGAGAGTTCTATGATGATCAATGATAAGATGCCTGAGTATTGTGTTGACCGTGCTGCAAGGATACTAAATAGATTCGAGAAATCATTGAAGAGCTCTAAGGTGTTGGTAGTAGGAGTTGCTTATAAGCAGGATATTGATGATTATCGGGAAAGTCCGGCATTAGAGGTGATTGAGATATTGAGAGAATCCGGGGCTGACGTGGAGTATTATGATCCTTGGGTGGCAGAGTATAAATATCATGGGCAAAAGACAAAAGGATTGACAGAAATCACGCCGGAACAGATAGCGGGATATGATCTGCTGATGATAACGGCAGCTCATTCCAATGTTGATTATGAAATGTTACAGGAGCATGCGAAGGCTGTATTTGATACAAAAAATGTAATGAAATATTTGACGAAGCGGGAGAATATTGAGGTCTTATAAAATATGAGACTTACGGAGGAAATAGAATGAGATATGCGTTAATTGGATGCGGAAGGATTGCAACAAACCATGTAAAGGCGGTTCTTAATAATAACTTGGAATTTGTTGCTGCATGCGATATCAAAGAATCACAGATTGAAAATTTGCTTGTAAAACATGGATTAGAGAAAGAAACAACGATAAAACATTATAATGACTATAAGAAGATGATAGGGGAAAACCAGTTGGACTTAGTAGCGATTGCAACTGAAAGCGGAAATCATGCAGAGATTGCCCTATATTGTATCGATCATGGTATTAACTGTATTATTGAAAAACCGATAGCTATGAGTATCCAGGATGCGGATGCGATCATCCGGCGTGCAGAAGAAAACGGCGTAAAGGTGTCGGCGTGCCATCAGAACAGATTTAACGTGGCTGTACAGGAAATGAGAAAGGCAGTTGAGGCAGGAAGATTCGGGAAATTATCACATGGATCTGTTCATGTACGTTGGAATCGGAATGAGGGATATTATACACAGGCGCCATGGAGAGGAAAGTGGGCTTCTGATGGCGGCGCGTTGATGAATCAGTGTATTCACGGTATTGATCTTCTGCGCTGGATGATCGGAGATGAAGTGGAAGAGGTATATGGACAAACTCGCCGGCAGTTTCATGATTATTTGGAAGCAGAAGATGTCGGAATGGCAGTGGTGAAATTCAAAAATGGAGCCATAGCGACAATTGAAGGGACAACAAATGTGTATCCACAGAACCTAGAAGAGACATTGTATCTTTTTGGAGAACATGGAACAGTAAAGATTGGCGGAACATCTACCAATAATATTGATGTATGGCAGTTTGCAGATGAGACGGAAGAAGATGGTAAGAATAAAGGCCTGGAAGAGGTAACAAGTAACGTATATGGGAATGGGCATACGAGTCTGTATACAGATGTGATCGATGCGATAGAAAAAGATCGAAGACCTTACGTGGATGCAGTGGCGGGACGGAATGCTTTGGAATTGGTGTTGGCGATATATAAGAGCCAGAAAGAGCAAAGACCTGTGAAGTTACCGCTTGATGAGTTCACTTCAGTTGAAATGACAGGAGAGTTTTAATGGATTATTTTGTACACGAAAGCAGTTACATAGATGAGGACGTAAAGATAGGAGCGGGAACGAAAATATGGCATTTTTGCCACGTTCAAAAGGGTGCGAGGATCGGAGAAAATTGTTCGTTTGGACAGAATGTAAATGTTTCTAATAACGTGATCATTGGAAATGATTGTAAAGTACAGAATAATGTATCTCTATATGAAGGGGTGGAATTGGAAGATGGTGTATTCTGTGGTCCATCTTGTGTATTTACGAATGATCTGACTCCGCGTGCAAGGTATCCGAAAGGGAGAAAAGGATACAAAAGGACATTGATAAAAGAAGGGGCGAGTATTGGAGCAAATGCGACGATCGTTTGCGGAAATACGATCGGAGATTATGCAATGGTAGCAGCTGGTGCTGTTGTTACGAAAGATGTGCCTGCCTATACATTGGTAGCAGGAGTACCTGCGAAAGTGATCGGAAGAGTCGATGAAAGAGGGAAGATAGATGGTTAAAGTTTGCCATATGACAAGCGCTCACGGAAGGTATGATGTAAGGATTGTGCAAAAGGAATGTATTTCGCTTGTAAACGCGGGATATAACGTATATCTGATTGTATGTGATGAAAAGCAGGATGAAGAATACCAGGGTGTCCATATTATTTCTACTAATTTTAAACCTAAAAGCCGGCGGGAGCGTTTTTGGAGGGCGGGGAAAAAGGTTTACGCTCTTGCGGTTAATGTTGATGCGGAAATCTATTGTTTTCATGACCCAGATCTTTTGAAATATGCATTTTCCCTTCATAAGAAAGGAAAAAAGGTAATCTTTGACAGCCACGAGTTTTATGCATTTCAGATTTTGACTAGAGAGTATATTCCGAATATATTAAGAAAATGCATTGCAAAGGGGTATCAGTTATTTGAACAATATTGTCTTCATTATGTTGACGCTGTACTTGTACCATGCATGATAGACGGTAAAAACTATTTCGAGCAAAAAGCAAAAAGAACCGAATATATAGCAAATGTTCCTAAGTTAAGTGAATTTCATGAAAATGATAGTGAGAATAGCGAAAAGGAAGAGTTGATCTGTCATGTAGGAAGCTTGTCATATGAGAGAGGAATCTGGCATTTAGTGAAGTCGATGAAGTATATAGAGGCGAGATTGGCTCTTGGGGGGAATTTTTCTGTTATATCATTTGAAGAAGAGTTAAAAAAGTTGGACGAATATAAAAAAGTAGATTTTCTGGGATTCCTTAGAAGAAATGAAGTAGAAAAGTTATATAAAAAGGCTAAAGTTGGAATTTGTACAATATTGAACACAGGACAATATGATCACATAGATACTATGGCGACAAAGGTGTACGAATACATGCTGATGGGCGTTCCAGTCGTGTTATCAGATACGCCTTATACAAGGAAAGTATTAAAAGAATATCCGTTTGGAATAGCAGTGATGCCGGATAACCCAAGGGAGATAGCAGATGCGGTAAATTATTTATTAGCGAATCCAAAGCAGGCGGCTCGAATGGGAGAGATAGGAAGAGAAACAGTAAAAAAGGTGTTCAATTGGGAAAAAGAGGAAGAGAAATTACTTCATTTATATAGAAGTCTATGAGGGGAAATTGCCGTTATGGTAGCAGTTATTAATTATGGATTGGGAAATGTAAGCTCTATTTTGAATATGCTGAAGAAGATAGGGGCGAAAGATGTCGTTCTGGTTCAAGATCCGTCTGAGATTAAATTTGCAGATAAATTGATACTTCCGGGAGTGGGAGCTTTTGATACAGGTATGAAACTTTTAAAACAAAGTGGTTTGGTAGATGCGATCAATATTCATACTTTGGAAAACAAAAAACCGATATTGGGTATTTGTCTTGGGATGCAAATGCTTGGTTGTTCAAGTGAGGAAGGAAAAGAATCAGGGCTTGGCTATCTTGATTTTGTTAGTAAAAAATTTGATTTAAAAAATTCAATGTTAAAAGTGCCGCATATGGGGTGGGATTATGTATCCGTGGAGAAGGAAAAAGATCCCATTGTCTCAGAAGGTATGAGTTCGATGAAATTTTATTTTGTACATTCTTATCATGCAGTATGTAAGAATGCAGAAGATGTTTTGATGTATTGTAACTATGGGTACCCTTTTGCTGCCGCAGTGAGTAGAGGTTCTATCTATGGAGTCCAATTTCATCCTGAAAAAAGCCATAAGTATGGGATGCAGTTGTTATCAAATTTTGTGAAAGTGTGAGAATAATGTATAGTAGACCAAGGGTGATTCCATGTTTGTTAATTCAGGATCAAGGGCTTGTAAAGACTACAAAATTTTCAAAACCTAATTATCTTGGTGATGTGATCAATGCAGTAAAGATCTTTAATGAAAAAGAAGTGGATGAATTATGCTTGCTGGATATAGGTGCTTCGATAGAAAACAGGGAACCCAATTTCTCATTATTGGAGGATATTGCTTCCGAAGCATTTATGCCAATGAGTTATGGCGGAGGAATTTCTAATTTAGAACAAGCAAAAAAATTATTTTTTATAGGGTTTGAAAAAATTGTGGTTAACACTTCTTTTATTAAAAAACCTGGTTTGATTGAAGAAATTGTGCATTACGCGGGAAGTCAAAGTGTCATCGTATCAATAGATGCGAAAAAGAAGATTTTGAATGGATATCATTGCTGTATAGAAGGAGGGAAACAAAAAGTCGACAAGACGCCGCAAGAACTGGCTATATTGGCAGAAAAAGCAGGGGCAGGAGAGATTTTGTTAAATTCTATAGACCGTGACGGAACTATGTCAGGCTACGATATAGAACTGATCAAGTCTGTGGCAGAAAAAGTAAGTATCCCGGTAATTGCGTGCGGCGGAGCTTCGGATATAAAAGATCTAAAACAGGCATTAAAAGAGGGGAATGCTCATGCAGTGGCTGCCGGGAGCATGTTTGTATATTATGGAAAGAAAAGAGCGGTATTGATTAATATGCCTGATGAAAAAGAGTTAATAGCAGGAGGAATCTATGAAGTCTGATCAGAATTATAAGATTTGTACAAGATGTATTATGGATATAAGTGATCCGCAGATAGAGTTTGATGAGAATGGTGTCTGTAACCATTGCCATAAATTTGATAAGGATGTCATGTTATATGGATATAAAGGAAAAGAGACAGACAGGGAATTACGGAAATTAGTCAAAGAAATGAAAGAATATGGGAAGGGAAAAGAGTATGACTGCATTTTAGGGATTTCCGGAGGCGTGGATAGTGCATATATGGCTTATTTAGCACACAAATTAGGGCTTCGTGTATTAGCAGTGCATGTAGATGCGGGATGGAATAGCGAGATTGCTGTGGAGAATATTCAAAAAATGTGTAAGGCGTTGAATATGGATCTACATACGATTGTAATTGACTGGCAGTCTATGAAAGAATTGCAGCGTGCATATATGTTTTCTGGGCTTGCGAATCTGGATGTCCCGCAAGATCATGTATTTTTAGCTGCTATGTATGCATATGCAAAGAAATATAAAATCAAATATATGTTGAATGGAAGTAATTTGGCGACAGAGGGGATTCTTCCAGGAGCATGGGGATATGCTTCTACCGATTTTCGCAACATAAAAAGTGTATACAAAAAATGTGGTCGTAAGCAGCCAATTTTTAGAAAATATCCTCATTTTGGAATTGTGAAATATTTTTATTACCAAATGACGATAAAGAGAATTAAGATTCTAAATTACGTGCCGTATTCTAAAAAAGGTGCTATGGAGGTATTAGAGAGAGAATTTGATTGGAAATATTATGGGGGAAAACATTTTGAATCGAGATTCACAAAATTTTTCCAATCTTATTATTTGCCGCAAAAATTTCACTATGATAAAAAACGCGCACATTTGTCGAGCTTGGTTGTCGGAGGAGAGATGACCCGTGAAGAAGCGTTGAAAGAAATAGATGACGTAGATACTTATACCATGGAGGAAATGCTGGAGGATAGAGATTATATATTGAAAAAGCTGGAAATATCGGAAAAACAATGGAATAAGATTATGCAGGCGCCGAATAAAACGGAAGATGACTATGCGTCTTATAAAAAATTAATTGTATTTTTAGTCAAAGTAAAGCGCTTACTGCAGATTTGTAAGGGGAGAGTAAAGGCATGAATATCTTGATACTTGCCCATTATCAAGATGATGGAAGCCCGTATGTCAGTTTCGTTCATAATCAGGCAATTGAATTCGTAAGACAGGGACATAAAGTGACTGTAATTGCGCCGACAGTCTTAGGAAAGAAATATAAATTCTTAGAAAAACGAAAGCATCATATTATAGATGGCGTTTCTATTTATTATATTGATTGTCTGTCTTTTTCTAATTTTGGAAAATATACATTCAATAATTGGTTTGGATATATAGCAGTCAAAAATTTTTTTAATAAATTGATGAAAAAAGAGGCTGTTGATATTATCCATGCCCATACGATAGGGTTCGACGGATATATTGGAGGCAGACTGAAAGTAAAGTATGGAATTCCGATGGTGCTCACAACCCATGGTTCAGATACGATAATGGAATTAGATCAAGGAAGAGGCCGCCAGGTTGTCAGGATATGTAAAAAAGCGGATATTGTGGTTGCAGTAAGTTCTATGTTAAGAAAGAGACTTCTTTCAGAATGTTCTTTGCTAGACATACGTGTTATTTTGAATGGGTTTGTGAAAAAGCCTGTATTATACAAAGAAAAAGAACTATATACAGTCCTTCAAGTGAGTAGTCTGATAAAGCGAAAAAAAACAGATGTAACAATACAAGCTTTTGCTAAGGTATTAAATCGGTTTCCGCAGGCAAGTCTTGGAATCATTGGAGAAGGAACGGAAAAAGCGGAATTAGTGCGGATCTGCAGAGAACTTCAGATAGAGAAGTCAGTCTATTTCTATGGGCATTTATCAAATGAAGATGTCCTGAAACATATGGCTCAAACACAGGTCTTTGTGATGCCGAGCGTCAATGAAGGATTTGGAATTGTTTATTTGGAAGCTATGTCCCAGAAGTGTGCTGTGATCGGAACAAATGGGGAAGGGATTATGGATATAATAGAAGACGGGGAGAATGGAATCTTGATATCTCCGGATGATGTCGATGGTTTAGCAGAGAAAATTGAAAAGTGTTTCCGAAATTCGAAATATTATAAAAAAATATCTGTTAACGGATTTGAAACGGCTCAGGAACTTACCTGGGAAAACAATGCAAGGAAGTATCTTCAGCTTTTTCAGACTATTATATCGGGAAAGATGAGATGAAAATAGTAGAAAAAATACTAGGAAGAATATTTATTGCAATTCGATCAAGAATCGAGCACATGATGACTGTCTATAATTCATCAGTGATTAAGAATCCTACGGGAAGTGCAACTGTGTCGGGAAAGGTATTTCTTCAATATCCAGAGCATATCAGTATTGGCAGTTGTAGTTATGTGAATGGTGGGCAATTAATTGCATCACCAAATGCATATATAAAAATAGGCTGTAATTGTCTACTTTCTTATAATGTCCACATACGTACAGATATGCATCTTTATCGAGAAGCTGGTATTCCGATTAAAGAACAGGGGTATAGAGAAGCTGATATTATCATAGAAGACGACGTATGGGTTGGTTATGGTGTACAAATTTTTGGAGGCGTTACGTTGGGAAAAGGCGCTGTCATAGGAGCAGGTACGGTAGTGACAAAAGACGTATTACCTAATCAAGTAGTCGTAAGCGGAAGCATGAGGGTGATCGGAGAAAGGAAATAATATTGAAGAATGAAAAGAAACTTGAACAGAACGGGGAAATTTGTTAATAACTTATTTTTTGCGACTTGTCATCAAGTTGTAGTTTTGGCAGTTGGTTTTATTATTCCAAGATTCATGTTGGATTATTACGGTTCTGAAATGAATGGGTTGATTACTTCGATCACACAGTTTATTGAATATTTCAGTCTGGTAGAAGCTGGTTTGTCAAGTGCGTCTATCTTTGCATTATATAAGCCATTGTCTAAGGATGACCATAAAGGAATCAGCGCAATTGTTGTAGCAACACGAAGATTTTATATGATATCAGGATATATTTTTCTGGCTTTGGTTATTAGTTTTGCATTGATCTACCCGTTAACAGTAAATATTGCAACGATGGGTCGTTGGCAGATCACGATTTTGGTATTGATCTTAGGATTTGGAGGAGTATTAGAATTCTTTACTTTGGGGAAATACCGGGCTCTTTTGACGGCAGATCAGAAATTATATGTGATTTCTATTTCGTCAATCTTGTATACGATTTTAAATACATCTATATTAGTTATTCTGTCAATTATGAGAGTTCATATCGTGATTGTACGAGCATCCATGTTAAGCGCGATCTTACTCCGATGTGTGATTTTGTTCCAGTATTCCAGGAAGAATTATTCCTATATAGATTATAAAGAAAAACCGAATAACATAGCATTAAATAAGAGATGGGATGCATTATATTCTGAGATCATGGGTGCAGTATATCGGGGGACGCCAGTAGTGATTGCAACTATATTCACAAATTTGAAGACTGTAAGCGTGTATAGTATTTATAATATGGTAATGGGAGGAATCTCAAGTATTTTAAATGTATGTACAAATAGCCTTTTTTCTTCCTTTGGAGACATCATTGCCAGAAATGAAACAAAATTATTACAAAAAGCATACCAAGAATTTGAGTTTGCATATTATAGTTTTATTGCAATCATCTATAGCGTGTCATTTATCATGATCATGCCATTCATCTATCTTTATACAAAAAATATAACGGATGCCAATTATTATGATCCGATTTTAGGAAGCTTGTTTGTAATCAATGCATTACTCTATAATTTAAAGACTCCTCAAGGCATGTTAGTAATATCAGCAGGGCATTATAGAGAGACAAGGCTGCAAGTGACAATCCAGGGTGGAATTGTCATATTGGCAGGTGTTTTACTCGTGTCAAGATTTGGACTCGCCGGTATACTTTTGGGCTCGATTGCTTCTAACATTTATAGAGTTGTAGACTTGTTTCTCTATGTTCCGAGAAAGATAACGAAATTATCTGTTTATTCTACGGTGAAAAGGGTACTGTGCTTGATCATGGAGGTCGTTATTATTTGTTTTCCGTTTCAATATTTTGATACGGCTTTT
>OFGR01003155.1_pt1 | contig 10080 bp, 7 predicted proteins | sample 1521811 | NCBI WGS metagenome assembly OFGR01 (sample SAMEA3504098, study PRJEB24116) | mouse gut metagenome | biome: mouse gut; feature: mouse-associated habitat; material: faeces | place: Denmark | collected 2011
CATCGAAAGCCCGGTAGTATTTAAGAATCTGCCGGGCTATTTGGTTTAATAAATTACAGTAATCACACAAAAACGTAAAAAATGTATATACCAACCGTAATTATGGTATGGATTATTGCATGTCAATATATTAATTTTGTAACGTCTTAAAAAATGTCTATCTGATATTATAACTGGTAATAATAAACAACACATTTCAACAGTCTGCTATGAAACGAAATTTATTTCTTGCATTGGCTTTGATAATCACATCTATCGCCGTTTCCGCAAAATCAAAAGTCTTCATGACGCGAGAAATCACGCCTGAAGCGCTCGTGAAAATCTACAAAGCTCTCGGCAGGCCTGCTGACGGCCGGCGTGTGGCCGTAAAAATCAGTACCGGAGAATCTGGAAATCCAAATTACCTGCAACCGACTCTTATCTGCGCTCTGGTCGATTCCGTGCACGGTACTATTGTAGAATGTAATACTGCATATGCAGGCAAACGCAACACCTTCGAAGCCCATTGGCAGACCATACACGATCATGGCTTCGATTCAATTGCTCCGGTCGATTTGATGGACGAAGATGGGCAGATGAAAATTCCCGTGCGCGACAAACGCCACATCAGATATGATATTGTCGGTGATCATCTTCCAAGGTATGACTACATGATAAATCTGGCACACTTCAAAGGTCATGCTATGGGCGGATATGGCGGTGTGCTGAAAAACGCAAGCATAGGAGTGGCTTCAGCTGATGGCAAAGCATATATACACTCTGCCGGTAAGACCGAAAAGGCCGAAGAAATCTGGCAGAACATCGCAGAGCAGGATCTATTCCTCGAATCAATGGCTGCCGCCGCACAAGCTGTGGACGACTATTTCGGGGATAATATTGTGTATATAAATGTCATGAACAACATGTCCGTAGATTGCGATTGCGCAGCACATCCTTCAGAAGTATTACTGAAAGATTATGGAATCCTTGCTTCAACAGATCCGGTAGCACTCGATAAAGCATGCGTCGACATTATATTCAACATGCATCCCTCCGACGGAAATGACAATGCACCGCTGATCGAACGTATCAACAGCAGACATGGCACACACACGATAGACCACGCAGCAGCTATCGGCCTCGGCTCGCTTGAATATGAGATCATAGACATAGATAAGTAATGGCTTGACTACACTACATGTATATGCACATCAGATCGATAGCGACAAGCTCAGTTCTGGCAGTCTCCATATCTGCATCGGCAAGTATGGAGACTGCTGATACTTTAGCTGCTCCACAACTACAGGAAGTGGTCGTGACTGGGACTAACCATCAGGTCGCAACACGTCTGCTACCCTACTCCATATCTGTCGTCGGACAAGAGCGGCTTGAATCCACAGGACAGACTCAGGTACTTTCGGCTATATCCGGTATGGTGCCGAGTCTTTTTGTGTCCGAGCGCGGTATATTCGGATTCGGTGTCAGCAATGGTGGTTCAGGCCATATCAAACTGCGTGGTGTGGGTGGAGACAGAGCTTCTGCTGTTTTGATGATGGTCGACGGGCAACCACAATTCGCCGGTATCTACTCCCACCATATAGCAGACTTCTATGACAAGGAGTATGTGGAACGCGTGGAGGTGCTTCGCGGTCCGGGCTCGGTTCTGTATGGATCAAATGCAATGGCCGGAGCAATAAACGTCATCACTAAGAATCCGGGACAGCAAGGTGTGCATACCTCTTTATCGACTCAATATGGCTCTTATAACACGTGGCTTTCGTCTGTGACAAACACAACGCGTTTCGGCAAATTTTCTTCGCTCGTCTCTGCATCATATAACCGGACAGACGGAAACGTAAATGATTTCGACTTCAAACAGGCCAACGGATATGCAAAAATCGCTTATGACATTTCCGATACATGGAAATCCATTGCCGACTACACAATCATGCACTTCAATGGTAATGATCCAATATATCCGAAGCTGTCGAATCCTGAGTCTACTGATATCTACCGGCAGAACATAACTCGCGGTGAGGCATCCCTAAGCGTCTCAAACCGCTATGCTTCTACAAGCGGTCTGATTAGGGTATATTACAGCTACGGCAATCATTTTGTAGACGATCCACGTCATTTCCACAGTAAGGACGACCGAACAGGCGTGATGGCGTATCAGAACTTCACACCCTGGAATGGGGCGTCAGCAACAGTCGGTTTTGATTTTGACACATATTCCGGCAAGATTCCTGTTTCAGGCGGTAACAACCATACAGAGGGCTCAATGAGCACAATCGGACGTAAAAGCATAACGGAATATTCACCTTACATCACTTTATCGCAAAGTCTGGCCGGGGATATGCTCAATCTGAACGGAGGTTTAAGAATGGCCAACAGCGATATGTTCGAGACTCAATGGATCCCACAATTCGGATTCGCTCTAAATCCGGGATGCAACTATACTTTTAAAGGAACAATTGCAATGGGATACCGGAATCCATCGTTCAGAGAACTCTATCTATATCGCATGGCAAATCCGGATTTGCAGCCTGAGAAGATGATCAACTACGAACTATCGGTCGGCAAGCGCTTCTCACGCTATTTTTATGCAGACATCACGGCATATTACAGCCGTGGCAATGATATGATACAGGTTCTCGACAACAAGAATGTCAACACCGGAAAATTCACTAACAAAGGTATTGAGATTACAGCAAAGAGCAATCCTCTCGACAATCTATGGCTGTTCGCATCATACAGCTATCTGAATACATCTCTGAGCAACCTTAATGGTGCACCCAAGAATCAATATTATCTCGGAGTACAACTCTCCCTTTGGGAAAGCTTAGGGATTTCAGCTGACCTTAAAGGCGTAGGTGGCCTGTATGTGGCCGATGATGTAAAAGACCAGAACTATGCCCTTTTGAATCTGAAAATCACATACAGAACATGCCGGTATTTCAGCATATTCAGCCGCCTTGAGAATATCACTAATGCAAGATATATGATAAACCGTGGTTATGAAATGCCTGGGTTCACAGCAATGGGAGGGTTAAAGGTGGAGTTTTAACATCTTACATAATACCTTGTCTTTGCGTGATATATGCCTTTTGCGATCTATCTTATCATCAGTTGTCCTGGAATTCTATTTTGGGCCAATGAATCAGTATTAACCTGATTTTCTTGCAATGCTGATTTCAGAAACTTTTTGGATTTAGTAGTTATAAGGACAATCCCACCCAAGCGTGGCCTAAATATTCTTGTAATGCTGCTATCTTTGATGATCTCGACTTTTATAATATCATCAGGACTAACATTACGAATATTGCCCTCTACTCCATCAACCAAGAAAACCGGGATATTGATGGAGTCAACATCTAACGTAGCACTGTCGGCACATTCGCGGTTGATGTAGCTATTGACTGTATTTTGCCCGTCACTACCAAGTACTGTAAATACAGAAGATGCCATAGCCCAAAGCATCATTGAAACAAGTGTCTTTTTAGTCATTTTAATGTATTTTTTTGTTTGATTCGATGCAAAGATACTTGTTCAAAAGTTTCCTGACAAATAAAAAGTTTAACGCAGTTAATATGTAACACGCTATAAATCACATTATTGCAAATTGCAATAATAACAGATTCTGATTGGACTGCACAAAAGTTTCACGGAGCGCCAGATTCAAAGCGTTTTCAATAGCTGTCGCACATAAATGCCAATATTTGTATCATGCTCATTCATTCCGAGCTTACGCCTGATGTCGCTGCTTATGTTGTAATGACGTTTAAGTTTCATGTATTCTCCGACCTCCTTTCCCCTGAGCCCGATCGCATAAAGACTTAGATAATTGATCTCGAACTCATTCAGACCCTTAGCTTCAAGGTATTCTATAAACTTTGGGTGAGATGCCTTGAATGCAAGGCGTGTAGAATCCATAAATCTATCTTTGTCACTGATCATTCGCTCGATCCACTCATTGTAAGGTTTGGCATATAAGTCATTCGTGGAAATATCACGTGCCAGCAATGAATTAAGCACCTCGATACGCTCTTTTATCGCAGTCTTTACTGGCGCTGACAGTTCTTCGCGCGACTGCAACAAGTTTTTCAAGCTGATACTTTCATCCTCAAGCTGACTGATCCTGATGGCGAGGTTCTCAGTGAGCAACTTCTGCTTTTCCAGTTCCAATTCAACTTTCTCCTTATTTTTCTCTGCGATAATGCAACGTGATCTTGCAATACGGTTTTTGTAATAAATGAATCCAATTATCAATAGAGACACAAGACTTCCGCAAAGGCTAAGCCACGCTATCCTATGTCGGGACGCTGCGCTCCGCAACGATTCAATTTCCAACTCATACCGGATGTCATTGAGACGACGGTTCTGGGCATATGTATTCGCAGCCTGTACAGCTATGGAATCAGAAAATGCCGTATACGCCCTCAGCGCTTCCCTATATTTTCCGGAGTTCTCATAAATATCCACTTTCACCGCCATATATGCCAAGGGGGAGATCGAGTTATCTTCATTTGAAATAGATTCAAAATATTCCAAAGCTTTTGTCGGATCTCCAATTCTAAGATAGCATTCGGCGATGTTCAATTTTATCAGATCGGAAGGCTCCTGTAAAGCTTGCATTTCGGATAGCGCTCGTCTGACTTCGTCTTCAGATCCAAATGTAGTGATATAATTAACGATCTGAGGCTGCGCGAAATGCTTAAGATCGGTAGATATATCCGAAATCCGGTTCATTTCCCCTGCCACACTATCTGCCCGCACTTTATCTTTCAAAATAAGCAATCCGCTCATAGCATTTGCAAGAGCCGACAATTCCCGCTGAGGATCATTCAGTTCATTGTATATCTCCGCAGCACAGAGATTGCTATTCGTAAAACCATCGGTATTGTATGTCTGGAAATATACCACAGCTTGAGCTACATAAGTCCTGGCAAGTGTCAAGGAATCAGTAACCTCCGGCTCAGAAAGAGCATAAAAATAAGAATTAATAGCGTCGTCCAGGTCTCCCCTATTCTGATATATGCGTCCTTGATAATAACGGGTGCGAAGCCGTTGATCGGCAGTACCGTTGTTTAGGTAATAATCGACAGCTGGCTGCAGCACTGCAAAAGACGTAGTATCAATATAATTTTTATCTAAAGCCATTGACTTCAACAAGGCATAGCGCGCTTTTTCTTCATCCCCCGACAAATCATCAGAATCAATACTTGCAATTATCAGTAACGATGAATCAGGTCTCGACTCAATATGCTGTTCAGCCTCAGACAACAGCCGGTCTACTTCTGATTTATTGCGGCAGCCTATGATTAACAAGCATAATGCAAGCATATAAAGTATGTGTTTCATATCTATGTGGTGACGCTTATTAAAATACTGGCCTAAGTTTCGTGCAAAAATAGTTTTTTATACCGGTATTGAAATTAGATGAGCTTTAATGTTTGTTAAAAGGATATAGCTTGGTATAGCCTTTATAAAAAAAGGATGGAGTTTACAGCAAGGCTGCCGCTCTCCATCCTTTTTGGGGGCTTTATATGAACGCTATATTCTAAACCTCCAACCTCGCCTCCTTACGGAATATCTTACGGATAGTCTTCCACTTAGGGAATATTGCAGAAGGCCGTATCGGACTATAACTTACGACAATAATAGCCAATGACAATATAGCTGCAATAAGAAGCCATCCATAAATTTCCTTCATAGATACAACCAATGCATGACGCTGGACACTTCCGTAAAGTTGCCCTATCGGAGTATGGATAATGCTGGCATTAAAGTCTGTAAAGCGTGCACTGATGAGTGACGCATTTTTCGACATCGTATGCCGCAAAAATTCTCCTATGAGCGCCGGACCAAGTGTAGCGCCCATAACTGCGCCGGTAAAACCGTTGACTGTGAGAGCTTGAGGGAAAACAAAGAAATGAAGTCCGCTCTGAACTATAGATGTAAGGAACACGATGGATATTATCACCGAAGCAAAACCACGTGTGAATAGCGGAAAGAAAAGCATTTCTTTCTCTACTCCATAGTCAATCATGAAATAAAACCAGCAAAGATATATGGCAGCGAGTGCGAAACCAATGGCTGTCATGGTCTTATATCTCCATTTGCGCGTAGCGAATGTCAGGTATGTAAACACACACCCAACAACTATACCTGCAAAAACATACCAGTTTAGATCTATTAGGTTTGTCTCGTCGAAACCAAGGATTGCCGCGGCATAGCTGTGTTCGAACACATGCTCAGTGGCCATCAATGTAAAGAAGACAAGATAGATCATGGTAGCCCTGATAACATTACGGTTTGTCAATGCCTGGAAAGATATATACGGATGATGCAGGAACGTAGCTCTCCATAGATTGATTGTAAGGCAGACCAGGCCTAATATTGTTGCTCCTGTAATTTCCTCTGCCTCCCACCAATCGTAGAAATTTCCATACACGCATATGAACGTAAAGCACAGCATAAATACACTCCATAGTGCTGCTCCGATCCAGTCAATACCAAGCAATGGGATCTGCATAGGACCTTTTACCGGCTTGACGAGTACCAATACCATTATCATCATCAGTACAAGCAATCCGCTCATTATCCAATGCATATATTCCCATTGCGAGAAGAACGCCGTATAGATTGTAGCTATGCCGCTCAACTGTATAACGCCATCGACAACAAGGTATACATAACAGAAAAATATAGCCATATCACGCACCGGAGTCAGCCAAAGCTGTATTGTGGAGTTACATACGAATGTGGCCCACATACGAAACCATCCAGCGACAAAGCATGTGGCTACCAACAGGGGCACATTCGTTGTGTTGGCGCAGATGAAATTCGCTGCGATCAACACAGCTCCGCATATAAGCAAGCCTATTCTGTTGGAAAACCGGAACTTCAACCTGAACATGACGGCAAAGTTTATCGACATTCCGACAAGCGAGGCATAGCCTGCCATCAAAATATCCTCCTGCATCAAGGCTGTCGTGCCAACCATATCAGTGGCGGCGGCGAGATATATGCCTCCGGAAAACTGTACGATCAGTACAAAGAATATAAACAGCCACGGTTTCAGTCGGCGCGGCACATAATTCGGGACATCCGGAATATCAAATGGACCTTGAGGTCCGTGCCATTCTCCCATATCAGTATTTCACCTCGCATTCCACATTCATTCCGGCCCGGAGAAGGTTGAGATCGGCACTGTCTGTAAGCTCGATTCTCACAGGTATGCGCTGCCTTACTTTTACGAAATTTCCGGCTGAATTGTCCTGAGGAAACAAAGAAAGCGCTGAGCCTGTTGCTGTAGATAAAGAAACAACCTTACCGGTAAAAGTCTTTCCAGGTATTGCATCAACCTTTATTTCCACTTCACTTCCTGTATGGATATGCTGCATCTGCGTCTCCTTATAATTTGCTGTAATCCATACATCAGATGTGTCGACTATATCGAGAAGTGTCTGTCCTGGCTGCACAAGCTGTCCGATCTGTATCTCCTTACGCGAGGTATATCCATCACAGGGGGCAGTAATAACGGTGTACGACAGATTGAGTTCAGCCGTCTCCAGTAATGCGCCGGCAAGTTCGACTCCGGCATCATTCTGTGCGATACGCTGGCGTGTCTCTGCAGCTACAGAAGTTGTTGCCGAGCGCTGACGCGACAGCATCTCAAAACGGGCCTTCTTGGCCTTATAGTCTGTTTCAGCGGCATCATATTGCTGGCGAGTGACAGCATCCTTCTCAAGTAACTTTCGATATCTCTCCAGATCAACAGATGCATTTTCCATCAAAATCTTTGCTTCTGCGATTGAAGCCTCACTGACAGCGACATTTGCAGCAGCGACACCGACCGTGCGATCGGCAACGGTCCTGCCGGCAATAGCATTCTGATAATCGGCGCGAGCCTGTGCTACACGCAGGCGCATATCCGCATCGTCTATGATTACAAGAGTGTCACCTTTCTTCACCGGTTCATATTCCTTGAATCGAATTTCCTTTATGTAGCCTTGCACACGACTGTTGACCGGCACTATCTGTCGGCCAACCTGGGCATTATCAGTAAATTCAACATTACCAAAATGAATAAATTTAGAAGCAATCCAGATTCCGGCTGCTATTACTACTGCAAGAGTGATAATATAGGAGATTATCTTTTTCGTACGGTGTTTCATATTTTTCCTGAAGTAAACAGAAGTTTATAATAATAATAGATGATATTTATACGGGCATTGACAAGTTGTTGCTCTGCATCAAGCTTAGAGTTTGCAGCATCAAGCATATCAGTAATAAGTGCCATATCGGCGGAGTAACGAGTGGATACCGTCGAATAGTTCCTTTCGGCAAGCTCTACACTTTTCTGCTGGGTATTCAACTCCTCATATGCCTCAAGATAGCGGATATAATCGGCTCTGACAGCAAGTTCGGTATTTTCTCTTGTTGCAGCAAGCTCATCCGCGGCATGAACAGTGGCCGCACGACTGCGGGAAACGGATTTGTTGGTCTTAAATAGAGATGATATATTGTATGAGATACCTACCCCTACATACCAATAGCTCAGATTTCGGTTTATTGGCGGAACTTCCACCAATATAGGCCCATCAATACTCCATCCGGCTTGCAATCCAATTTTGGGAAGACGCTCGGATTTTGTGAGATCTTCCGCCTTCCTTGTAATGTCAACTTTTGACTGCGCAAGCCTTATCACAGGAGAATTGAGAGAAGCATCTGACTGCCACGATAATTCACTTTGGGTTAACAGTGACCGATTCAGAATAGCTGGATCCGGATGTATTGCTGTACCTTCAGGCAGTCCGACAATCGTAACAAGATTGTTATTAAGAATATCAAGAGTATTATTTATTTTAACTAACTGAAGTTCCAGATTTGACACAAGTAATTCATAGCGGGTTATGTCGTTCTGTAAAGCCACACCTTGCTCGTACCGAGCCTGCATTTCACCAAGGACTTTACGAGCCTGCTCTATATTATTCTCGACTACCCTTCGCAAATTAGTGTACTTATAAATATCAAGATAAAAACCGGCAATCTGGAAACGTATATTATCGCGTTGCAATTCTGTAGCATAACGCGATGCCGTCAGTTTCAGTTCTGCAAGTTTGATTCCCGCAGTAATTGCTCCACCCGTATATAAAGGCTGATTCACGCTTAGGTTCAAAGCATTGCCGTAGTGCGGAATAGGTGCTTTCTGATAGTCGGAAAAGTTTCTTTTAGTAGTGAAACCATCTCCTATATAGCTGAATGACAGCGAGGCATTTATATCAGGCAAACGACCCGCACGAGCCTCACTGACTTCATGATTGGCTTCTTCCTCTGCAGAAAATGAGGGGCGCAATTGTACGCTGTTTCTTTCAGCCGTCTCAAACAGCTGCTCAAGAGTAATAACTGATGAGTTCTGACTGAAAGCACACACCCCTGAGCCCAACAGAGCCGCCGTAAGCAACCCTGTGAGCAATCGTTGATTGTTCATATAAATTGGGGATATAATGTGGTTATAATATATATTGCAACCGTCATTCTACCAACAGTCTGCAATATACTGAAATCATATCAGATATTGAATAAAGAACTACCTGCTGTACTCTTCCAGTTTTCCATAACAGCGTAATTCTGCACATGCGCTATTCTTGCGCTTATTGCTATATTTATTACAATCATTTCCTAACCGTTCTTTGTGAACAGCGCTGCAAAATTACAAAATTTTTTAACACATGACACTACCCTTTTGCGAGAACTCAAACATTTTTTGATAGCATATATCGGTCAAAGCATATAGATAATCCATAAGCGTAAAATAAAAAAGTGTCTTTAGCGTAAATATTACATTCAGGATATCAATTAGATACGCATGTTATACCTAAAAGCACAAATATTTATCACAAAAAAATAAGCAAAAATATTTGGCAGTTTCGCAAAAACTTCCTAACTTTGCATCGCTTTTGAAGGGAAACCTCTTAGGCACAAGGGAGATTCGCTAGCTCAGTTGGTAGAGCACATCCCTTTTAAGGATGGGGTCCTGGGTTCGAACCCCAGGCGGATCACAGAAACGCTGGACAGAAATGGACAGTAAATGTA
>OFGR01003156.1_pt1 | contig 10077 bp, 10 predicted proteins | sample 1521811 | NCBI WGS metagenome assembly OFGR01 (sample SAMEA3504098, study PRJEB24116) | mouse gut metagenome | biome: mouse gut; feature: mouse-associated habitat; material: faeces | place: Denmark | collected 2011
TAGCCTCTCGTCTCCTCCGGCAGATAATAGTAGATGGCCCAGAAATCGAGGTTTTTGGAGTCGCCGCCGGCACGGCGCAGCGCTTTGTTGACGGTGCCGGGACCGCAGTTGTAGGCGGCGATGGCGAGAGGCCAGTCGCCGTAGGTGGCGAAGAGGTCCTTGAGGTATTGCGCGGCTTTGGCCGAGGAGGCGTATGGATCGCGGCGCTCGTCGACAAGCGACGACACTTCCAGGCCCATCCCCTTGGCCGTGCCTATCATGAACTGCCACAGCCCCGAGGCTCCATGCTTGGAGACGGCGTTCGGGTCGAGCCCCGATTCGATCACAGGCAGATATTTCAGCTCGAGCGGGAGGCCGTTCTGTTCGAGTGCCTGTTCGAATATGGGCATGTAGTACAGGTTGAGTCCGAGCAGCGCGGCAACTTGTGCGCGGCCGCGTTGCGTGTACCGGTCGATGTAGCTGCGTACGATCTGGTTGTACGGCATCTCGATGAGCGTGGGGAGCTTGGCGAGACGTTCGCGGATGGTGGCGTCATCGGTCTGCACGTCTCCCTGACGCTTATAGCGGTCGTCGGTGGCCGTATAGTTTTTCATGTACCAGCCCTCGAGCATCTTCCTGGTGTCGGTCTCGTAGCTCTCGGGGAAAACTATGCTGCTGTCGGTGATTTCAGTCTTTATGTCGAGCACGTTTTTTCCTTTGTCTGCATTTGCTGCCGGGGCTGCCAGGGCCAGGAGCAGGAGTGCTGTCTGAGTAAGTCGTCGTGTCATGATACTGTCTAATTTTAGGAGAGTTCGTTAAAAATTTATTGCCCAGTTCAGTCCCAGGGCGGCACGTGAACCGCCCCCTGCGGGCTGAATCATGGTGGGGGAGAGATCCATCGACAGATTCGGGGAAATATCGAAATGCGCCAGCGATGCGTCGACGTATGCGTCGACCATGCACACCAGATAGAAGGCGGCGAGAAGGATGACGCACAGGTCGCGGTAGCGGCGGAAATTGTCCTTGCGAGACTTGAACGACCGTTCGAGCCAGCTCTTGTCGAGGGTGGACTCGTCGGTGGTCGGAGGGAAGAAATCCATGTATGAATTTGTACCCGGATCGTTGTCGAGGAGGTCGCGGTAGGCCTGCATGTAGTCCTGATACTGGTTGCTGTTCCATGCCGTGGCGTACCCGAGCCCCATGAATCCTCCGATCACTATGGGTAGTTTCCAGTAGCGTCGGTTGTAGATCTGTCCCAGTCCGGGGCAGAGCGCGGAGAGCCATACGGCCCGCGTGGGGGAAGGGTTGAACGGAATCTTTCCGTCAAGGCCGTAATGGTAGTCTTCGGCGGTGACTTCCGTCGGTGGAATCGAGTCATTTTCCGGAAGACGTACCGCCATCTCGGCATCGAGATTGACGGTGGAATCCTGCGGTATGGCCGCTTTCGCGCCAGGCGTGAAATAGCCAGACGGCACTGTGAGGAGTATGCACAATGCCACCAGAAGTATCCGCTCCTGAAGCGGAGTGTCAGCTGTCGAATGCCTTGATAAGCGCATGCAGTTCGTCGTCGGAGGAAAATTTAAACGTTATGCTCCCCTTTCCATCGGCGTTCCGTGAGAATTTCACCGGAGCGGAGAATCGGTGGGAAAGGTTTTTGGCGAATTCATCGTATTCGTGATTCGGTCTGGCTTTGGGACGCGCGGTCTGCCCTGCGGGAGTCAGGCCCTCGCGCACTATCTGTTCCACGGCGCGCACCGACAGCCCCTCTTTCAGTATTTTCTTGTAGAGGCGGAGCTGGTCCTTGGGATCTTCCAGACCGAGGATGGCGCGCGCATGCAGTGCGAACTCCGAAAGGTCCTGGGATATCATTGTCACCATTCCCGTATCATGCGGACGCGGAGAAACCTCGCTGAATATGACTTCGTCACCCTTTATGAAAAGCTCCACACCGAAGATGCCGTATCCTCCGAGAGCATCGGTAACGGCCTTCGCTATTTCCTCTGCCTTGGCCAATGCAACCGGCGACATGGCCTGCGGCTGCCACGACTCGCGGTAATCCCCGTCAACCTGATGGTGTCCGATAGGCTTGACGAATGTGGTTCCGGCACAATGGCGCACAGTAAGCAAGGTAATCTCATAGTCAAAATCCACGAATCCCTCGACAATGACCTTTCCGCTGCCTGCGCGGCCTCCTTCCTGTGAAATCTGCCATGCCTTGTCAATGTCTTCAGGTGTGCGCACGGTGCTCTGGCCATGGCCTGATGAGCTCATCACAGGCTTCACGACACAAGGAATGCCGATTTGTGCCACAGCCTCATCAAACTCTTCACGTGTTGACGCGAAACGGTAGGCAGAAGTAGGCAGGCCGAGAGTTTCAGCTGCAAGGCGGCGTATTCCCTCACGGTTCATGGTAAGGCGGGTGGCCTTTGCCGTCGGAACGACATTGTATCCCTCTTCCTCAAGTTCCACAAGCTTGTCAGTTGCGATAGCCTCAATCTCCGGAATGATGAAGTCAGGCTTTTCCTGTTCAATCACCTGCTTCAGGGCATCTCCGTCAAGCATTGGAAGCACATGGCTGGAGTGTGCGATGTGCATGGCAGGTGCATTGGCATACTTGTCAAGTGCAACGACCTGCACTCCATAGCGCTGAAGTTCGATGGCGACTTCCTTTCCGAGCTCTCCGGAGCCGCAGAGAACGGCTTTCTTGCCCGACTTTGTGAATGTTGTTCCGATTTTTGTCATTCTGTAAATGTTTTATGCTGGATTACTGTTGTCATGTCCGCGCCCGAGGGCACACGGCTGCGTCATTTGCCGTATCTCTTCAATATGGTGTCCGCATACGCGTCAATGCGCCTGTCCCTGAAGAACGGCCATCCGCGCCTTACATATTCAGTCCTGTCAAGGTCTATCTCAACGACCTTCACACCTTCCTCATCTTTTCCGAACTCCGCAAGCAACTCTCCCTGAGGGCCTGTAGCGAAGGAGCGTCCCCAGAACTGGAGACCTATCGTGTTTCCTGTAGGGTCATCCTCATGTCCAGTACGGTTGACCGTTATGACCGGAATGCCGTTGGCCACCGAATGTCCCCTCTGCACAAGCTGCCATGCATCGCTCTGCACCTTTTGCTCCTCTTCAGGGTCAGTTCCTACCCCACCGATTGCAGTAGGATAAATCAGCATCTGCGCACCATTGAGGGCCATGCACCTTGCTGCCTCCGGATACCACTGGTCCCAGCACACAAGCACTCCGAGTGTTCCCACGGAAGTCTCAATTGGCTTGAATCCGAGGTCTCCCGGCGTAAAATAGAATTTTTCGTAATAGCAAGGATCATCCGGGATATGCATCTTCCTATAGATTCCGGCAATGGAGCCGTCCTTTTCCATCACGACTGCGGTATTATGATAAATCCCGGCAGTCCTGCGCTCAAACAATGAGAGCACAATGACTATTCCGAGTTCTTTTGCCAAAGCTCCGTATGTCTCTGTGGAAGGCCCGGGTATAGGCTCCGCAAGATCACAGAGGGCCGCCTCCTCATGCTGGCAGAAATACACCGAATTGTGAAGTTCCTGCAGCACGACAAGCTTCGCTCCCATCTGGGCGCACTTTCTTATGTTGGATTTGAGTTTCTCAATGTTGGCAGCAATGTCTGTCCCGCAGGACTGCTGCACCATGCCGACTTTCAGTATATTCATGTCTTTTTCTTTATCCTGTCCTTTAAAAATATCATCTGATGTATCCTTCCGGGAACTGCATCGTCACACAATGCAGCGAGCCATGTCCGGAAAGAAGCGCACGGCAGTCTATCACTACAACCTCCCTGTCCGGGAAGACTTCCTGAAGACTCATGCGGGCTACCTCGTCAAGCGGCGAGCCAGTACCAGGCAGCAGAACTCCCCCATTGACAATCAAGAAATTGGCATATGACGCAGGCAACCTGTAGTCATCCAAATACAGCGGCTCAGGCAGCGGAAGAGGCACAAGCCTGTACGGTTTGCCGTCAAGCGTCCGGAATCCGCGAAGCTGCTCCTCCATGGCAGAAAGCGGCCCGTAATGAGGGTCATCAGCATCCGTGCACTGCATATATGCTATGGTATCCGGAGAGCAGAACCTTGCGAGAATATCCACATGACTGTCAGTATCGTCACCGATAATTGTCCCATGGTCGAGCCACAATATGCGCTCCAGCCCGAAAGCCCCCATGAGTTCCTCCTCAATCTCTTCCTTGGAAAGATATTCATTGCGGTTCACAGAGCAGAGGCACTCCGTAGTGGTCAGCAGCGTGCCGCAGCCGTCAGTGTCGATGCTGCCGCCCTCAAGCACATATGGACGCATGTCAACGCCTATCACGTCATCATTGAAAGCGTCCTGGTGAAAAATTGTCTTGGTTATCTGGTTGTCAAGGTCCGAGGCGAACTTGAGTCCCCAGCCGTTGAAGACGAAATCATAAAGATACTTCTCGCCGGAAGCGCCGTAGCAGCTGATTCCGCCATGATCCCTCGCCCAAGTGTCATTCAGGGGCGCCTGATAAAAGCGTATCTTGTCCCACGGCATATCATATCCCTTGGCAGAAGCAATGCGCACTATGTCAGAGCGGCATTCCTCAATGTCACGGGTCACAATCATAAGGGGTTCGAAACGCAATATATTGTATGCTATGTCAACATAGCAGTCGAGGACCTTGTCCAGTTCATACCATTCGGTATCGCAATGAGGCCATGTAAGCTGCACTCCGCTCTGAGGCTCCCACTCTGCAGGCAATCTTCCCATAAGCTAATTTACCATTTTATCAATCCGGCTGCAAAGATATAAAGAATATGCATAGAAGCTGCGGCATGACAATAAAAAAAGGGCGGCCAAATGTTTTGGCCGTCCCCCATTATTCATGTCAGCTGATGATTACTCGAAAGAGATTACCGCTGCCCTGCTGAGAGCTGCATCACCGTCAGCCACAACCTCTGTCTTAACAGAGAAGTTGCTTGCATCGATGCCATATTTCTCAACGAGGATGTTCTTCAAGTACTCTACACGCTTCTCGCAGAGGTATTTGTTGCGTCTTGCAGAACCAGTCTTGCTGTCAGCGCGGCCTGTAAGAACAGTAACCTTCTTGCCGTTCACGTAAGGAAGAACGTTTGTGAGGTAGAAATCAAGGTGCTCAAGCTCCTTCTTTGAAAGCTGAGTCTTGCCGATTTCGAAGAAGAAAGCAGCCGGACCTACATTCTCAAGACCTGGCTTAACATTGTTAAGCTTGTTCTTAAGGTCAGCATTCTCGCCCTTGAGAGCGTTAACCTCGTCAGTAAGGTTCTTCTTGTCAGCTGCGAGAGCTGCGTTTGCTGCTGCAAGAGCTGCTGCGCTTGCCTCTGCTGCACCGATACGGTCCTCATCAGCAGGATTGTGCCAGTTGGAAGCACGTACCCAGTTGGTCTTGCCAAGGTTTACTGAAAGTCCGAGGGAAGTAGTGATGTAACCAGCCACACCTGCAGTCGCATGATGTCTGCCACTGAGCAGGACGCCACGTACATCGAGAGTAAGGTCGAGCCTTTTGCAGAGGCGGAGGTTGTTCAAGAGACCGAAACCTGCTGCAAACTCCTGATCCCTATAGTCAACGTCTTTCTTTCCGTAAGTCAAATGATAACCTGAGTGGAAATAAGGGATGAAGTTCCAGAAACGTGTCTCTTTGTAGCCGCTGAAAGCGTGTGAGATGTTCCAGAGAACGTCAGCGTGAACATAAGCGAAGCCGAACTGCTGCTTGTACATGTTCTTTGACGCGTCAAGTGAAGTGCCGAGCACAGATGCTGTGTTTGACCACTCTGCGCCAGTAAGGCCGTTGTAGCCGAGTCTTGCACCCACTGAAGGAGTGAACCATTTTCCGACATTAACATCAAGGGCGCCGCCAACACCTGGCTTATAGCCGCCGTCTCCGAAAATGTTTACGCCACCTGCAACTCCGATGAACCAGTTGTCACCGAATTTGTTGGTGAGGTACGGTCCACGTACGATCTTGCCGTTCTCGTCCCTGTTGCCGTTCTCCTGAGCCATTGCGGCAGGAGCAAACGCCATTGAAACCACCGAAAGAGCCAATGCTCCCAAAAAGAATTTCACTGTTTTCATATTACTTTTAAATTAAGTTGATTCCGAACTGATTTGCAAAGGTATTACAATTATTGTGAATACACAAATAAAAATTTATTTTGTATATTGCAACAGGCAATGGACATCAGGCCTTAGCCTGACATCCATTCCCTGCGTTTCCGGATTTACCGGTTTCAGATTTTTAGAAAGATATTTTCACTGCTCTGCTGAGTGAAGGGTCAGCTTTCGCGTTCACTACGTCAGACTTCACTACGAGACGGTCTTTTGAGATGCCGTATTTTCCGGTAAGAAGGTCATATACATACTGTCCCCTGGCCTTGCTGAGCTGCTGGTTGCGCACCTTTGAACCGGTGTTGCTGTCAGCTGTTCCCTGAAGAGTGATGTAGATTTTGCACTGCTTGTCAGCCTTGGCGATGATGTTCTTGGCAATGAAGTCAAGGTGCTTGAGCTCCTTCTCAGGAAGGACTGACTGGCCGATGTTGAAGTAAACCACTGCCGGAGTCATATCCTTATAGAAGTCTGCCGGATCGTATTTAGGCTGGTTCTTGAGCTGGTTCACCTCCTTTGAAAGCTTCTTGTTGTCAGAAGCAAGGCTGCGGTTCTGGTCCTGGAGTGTAGAATTTGCCACTTCAAGTGCGGCGGTAGCAGATTCAAGAGCTGAAATCCTGTCCGCGTCAGCAGCTGCGATAGCTCCCACTACTGTAGATGTGCGCACGAAGTTAGGCCATCCGAGGTCAACTGCAAATCCCATTGTAACAGTAGGAAGGACTGCCACGCCTGAGCCTCCGTTAACTCTGCCGCTCACGACTGTAGCACGCATATCGACAACGAGGTCGAGCCTGTCAGTAAGGCGGAGATTGTGGATGAGACCACCACCGGCTGCAAATTCATTGTCTGCGAAATCAACTCCGTCAAGTCCGTATGAGCGGAAGAAACCTGCGTGCAGATAAGGGACGAAATTCCAGAAGCGGGTCTCCTTATATCCGCTGAACGCGTTTGAGATGTTCCACAGGAAGTCACCGTGCACGTACATATATCCGAACTTCTGCTGGTATTTGTTTCTCTCAGCATCCAGAACGGAACCGAGTACCGATGAATGGTCTGCCCACACTTTTGAGCTGATTCCCTGATAACCGATTCGCATACCGATTGAAGGGGTAAACCATTTTCCTATATTGGCATCAATGCTCGGGCCGACAGTAACTTCAGAGCCTTCGCTCCAGAATACGTTTACGCCACCTCCTACTCCGATGAACCAGTTGTCGCCGAACCTGTTCGTTTCGTAAGGACCACGGACGATTTTACCGTTTTCATCTCTGTTGCCGTTCTCTTGGGCATTGATTGATGGGGAAGCTGTCAAAGAGACAGCAACGAGAGCCGCAGCTCCGAAAAATAAGTTAAGACGTTTCATAATCACTAATAATTAAAATGTGTCATGCAACGTCTTATACAAATACTGTGTAAAACTATACTTTTTCTGTAAAAATTTTTCAATTTTTGTGAAAAAGTTATCATTTAAACGTTAAAATGCCGTGTCAAGGCTCCAAATAATGGCCAAAACACGGCATTTTAAGCATCAGGCAAGAATCTGGGCTGTGTGATTCTTGGTGTCAACCTTCTCTATTATGTTTTCGAGGATGCCGTTCTCATCAAATATGAAGGTCCTGCGCAAGATTCCCTCATAAGTGCGTCCGCACATCTTCTTTTCGCCCCACGCGCCGAAGCTGCGTATCATTTCAGCCGAAGTGTCCGACAGCAATGTGAACGGAAGCGAGTTCTTTTCGATGAACTTCCTGTGGGAAGCCGCGCTGTCCTTGCTGACTCCGACCACATTGTATCCTTTTGCGGCAAGGGCCTCATGATTGTCCCTGAGGTTGCATGCTTCCGCCGTACAGCCTGGCGTATTGTCCTTCGGATAGAAATAAACTATTGTCTTCTTTCCTTTCAGGTCTTTTGAACTTACTTTGTTGCCGTCCTGGTCCACGACCTCAAACTCCGGCATCTGGTCTCCGATTTTCAACATGATTCTAACATTTTTAATGATTTTCTCCCATACACGGCGTACAGGAGAAAATATAATCCTGCAAAAATAATGCGAAAATCCGGAATACCCTACTTGTCCGGCGATTCGTCCGGAACAGCAGCCATGTCAAGTTCAAGCACTCCTCCGCCGACAAGAGAAGCCCATGGCAATTGCAGGGAGTGAAGTTCCTCCCCGTTGAGCCTCGCGCGGGATACATATATATTGTCTATGGAATTTCCGTTCGTCTTTATGACAAACTCCTCCCCCGGGAAATAGTCCCTGTTCAATCTGACTGTTATCTTGTCAAACAGAGGGCTGACTATCTGGAGAGACGGTTCGGGAGCCGTAAGTCCCTTTACATCGAACAGTCCCATCGCAACCATGACGTACCATGCCCCGAGCCGTCATATGACTGCTTCATGAAGTAAGGAGCACTCTGCCATGAAGTGAGGCCCCATTCAGGTACGTAGCACTTTTCAGATACTACGTCCACTTTCTGCCACTAATGACACGCTGTTTTCCCAAACTGCACTACTTTCTTCAATCGGCTACCCTTCCTTACTGGTTGGTGGCCGATTGTTGGTTGGCAGGGTGCGGGGGGGGCATGGCCGTTGGGAACTACGCGAGTGGTGCGTGGGCGGTTTGAGGGCGATAAAGCGCATTTTATTGGGTCTCCCATTTCAAAAGTCTGTCTCTGCACAGAACAAAGCGCCTGACTCAAAGCATATGGAAAACAATCAAGCCACCCCGACACCATATCGCAATATCTGCATTCCGCCAAGGTTGTCGTCATTGCTGCTACTCAGTCACTTACAATGCATCTCTCTGCAAATTCGCCACTTTTCCTGATTACAGGTACATCCATTAGGATACACCTTGCCTTGTCTAAACAAGAAATGAGTGCTATTCGTTTTGCCCTTTTGCTTAAGAAAACTGTCAGATTTTCAGATTAGGACAAGCGCGAAAACACTTTCAATATGTATGTCCTACAGGATTTCTCCCGAAAGACAATGCAAAGGTAGAAAATGTCTTCCAACAAACAACACTCATAAACGGGGCATTGCACCGTATAATAATCAGTTATTCGGTATATGATACCTGTTTCATACAGGTCATTTAAAAGACAACCTCCCAAAAGAATTCACTTCTGAGAGGTTGTCTTGTATCTTCAACTCAAAGGCTGGAAATCAACATATTAATCTCTTTGTCAGATATGCTTTCCTGCTCGGATTTGTCGTAGACCGTCAACATCGTGACATTAACATCATCATCTGCAACAAGGATATTCAGATAGATGACTCTTGCACCTCCGCTTTTGCCTTTTCCTTTGCTTTTGATGCTCATCCTTACTTTTCTTACTCCATTGCCTAAGTCAACTCCAGCGTAAGGATTTTCAGAAAGTCTTGCCTGCAATTCTTTAAGGTCATCAGCAAGCGACTTGTATTTCTTTGCCAGCTTCTTGATATTCTTTAAAAATACTGCCGAATAGAAGAATGTCACCATAGCAGCTACGCTTCTTCTGCTTCAAGTTCCTTGATTAAATCATCAAGGCTTGGCAATTTCCTGCCTGTCATCTGTGCTTCTCTGACTTCCGAATAGGCATCACGAATATCCTGCAAGATTTCCTGTTTGTCGCCATTCTTTGTCTTTTTCCTTGGTGTCTTTGCGATGCTGACACCCTTAATCTGTCCCAAGACTTTACGCAGACTCGGGATGATGTCGGGATTATCAATATTTAATACAATCTGTGTCATAGCAATATCGTTTTGTACAAAGATAGACAACTTTTCTCTAATTCTGCAAGTCTTGGCAATTTTCAGGCCCTGCTTTATCATCCATCTTGATTTCAGTCGTGATGTACCCGTTCTCAATCTTGCAGGCAGCAGGCTACGTATCTGTCATTGGGGCTTACATTGGATTCCCCATACGGAGAGAAATAGATTTATGCTCTTGGCTTCCTCGTCCCTGCCTTTTACTGGAAACGG
>OFGR01003159.1_pt1 | contig 10073 bp, 9 predicted proteins | sample 1521811 | NCBI WGS metagenome assembly OFGR01 (sample SAMEA3504098, study PRJEB24116) | mouse gut metagenome | biome: mouse gut; feature: mouse-associated habitat; material: faeces | place: Denmark | collected 2011
TTGACGGAGCAAATTATATGGTAGATGTGACCAACTGTGACGAGGGCACGGCCGGCGCTCCTGACCTGTTATTTTTGGCGGCTCCTTCGGAGGGAAGCTGGGATACGCAGTACAATTTTTCCGCCGGTATAAACTATAAGTATGATAATGTCATGAACGGTTTGTTTGGTGAGGGTATCTTGAAGCTGGCGGATAAGAACTACGAGGGGCCGGCCGATTCCGGAGCATCCAACCAGCCGGAAGCAGCCGGACAGCCGGATAATTCAGGGAATCCGGGAGTTTCCGGTCAGACAGACAATTCCGGGAATCAGGGCGCAGCCGGACAGCCGGATAATTCAGGGGATCAGGAAGCAGCCGGACAGCCGGATAATCCGGCGGGGTCGGATACTGCAGATAAGAAAGACCAGCAAAAGAAAACTGACGATTCCAAGAAGAAGCAGAAGGTTAAGAAGAAAACAAGCGGTTCAGACAAGCAAGATACATCGGACGTATCGGAGAATTCTGGGAAGCCGAAGCTGGGCGTAGAGAGTATGGATCCGGCTGACCAGGGCGAATATCAGGTTGTAGAAGAGAGTATAAGGGCAGTCTATGTACAGAACGGTGATGAACTGGAATTCGTTGACGCGTCTAAGATTGAAGACGTGGTAAGAGGCAAGCTGACTCAGAAGCACAAGCTCTCAGCGTCGGATGTTCAGGTTCACGAGATCGCGCTTAAGGTCAGGAACGATAAGGGTGAATGGGAGACTGCCGCGGCAGAGAATTTCCCTAAGAGCGGCATCAAGATCACCATGCCTTATCCTAAGGGAACAGGTAAGGAAGGCTTCCAGTTCTACGGACAGCATTTGTTCGCGGAGAATATCAACGGATATGCTGCAGGAACGACAGAAGATCTGGAGATAACGAAAGAGGACGGCGGAATCTCCTTCGTTGTGCATGGATTGTCTCCGATATCTATTGGATGGAGCGATGAAGAGCCGGAGGAGAATGCGGATAACTCAGACGCAGCGATACAGGCTCAATCAGACAGGAATGATTCCCAGAAGACCGAGGCGGACAGCGGGCGGAAGGAAACCCGCACCAAGAGTCCGAAGACAGGCGACGGCAGCGCTGTATTGCTGTATGTAATGCTGCTGTTGGCTGCAGGAACCGGGATCATCTATGTGAAGAGAACCCGTTTCGAAGGAAGATGATGTTCTTAATACCGGTATCTAGTACACCGAATAATAAGTAACCAGCCATATAACTTGCCTGATTTTCCATCTGCGTCGTTGTCGTCAATCGGCGTAGCGCCCACTACGCCTCATTCCTCCGCCTTGCATATAAAAAATCATTCTGCGTTATATGGCTAGGAACTTATTTTTCGGTGTACTAGGAAATGCAGCGATGAACGGGTATTTCAGGATATATTAAAAATAACTGTCAGGCCATGAAGGGCTTTGACAGTTATTTTTGTATTCAGCAATATGCTATGCAGCATTTAGATGCGGCAGTGTCAGATAGATTCAGCAATGTACCATGCAGCATTTGTATGCGGCAGCGTCAGATAGATTCGGCAATATGCCGCGCAACATACACTCCGCTGGCTGAAGCATGGGAAAGGGAATGTGTAACCCCGCTTCCGTCTCCGATAATGTAGAGTCCCTTGTACCTGCTCTCCAGATTCTCGTCGATCTCCACTTCCATGTTATAGAATTTGACCTCCACGCCGTAGAGAAGGGTATCGTCATTAGCGGTTCCCGGAGCGATCTTATCCAAAGCATAGATCATCTCCATAATACCGTCCAGGATTCTCTTCGGCAGTACAAGGCTTAGATCGCCGGGGGTGGCGGCAAGAGTAGGCGTTACCAGCCCTTCCTGGATTCGGTTGGCGGTGCTTCGCCGGCCCCTTACCAGATCGCCGAACCGTTGGACGATCACGCCGCCGCCGAGCATATTAGACAGCCTTGCGATGCTCTCACCATAACCGTTGCTGTCCTTGAACGGTTCGGAGAAATGCTTGGCAACCAACAGTGCAAAGTTCGTGTTATCAGTCTGATGCTCGGTATCCTCGTAGCTGTGGCCGTTGACGGTGACAATGCCGTTAGTGTTCTCATTTACCACGATACCGTAAGGATTCATACAGAAGGTACGGACATTATCTTCGAATTTCTCCGTGCGGTAGACGATCTTGCTCTCGTACAGCTCGTCGGTCAGATGGGAGAAGATGACGGCGGGAAGTTCCACACGCACGCCGATATCCACACGGTTGGATTTGGTTGGGATATCAAGCTCATGACAGATCTTCTCCATCCATTTGCTTCCGCTTCTCCCGACAGAGATGATGCATTTCCGGCAGTCGGCGGTGTGCTCTTTGTAGTGGACGCGGTAACCTCCGTCTATGGTTTCCAGACTGTCTATCGCAGTGTTAAAATGAAAGTCTGCCTTATCCTTCAGCTCATCATATAACTGCTGAAGAACGATATAGTTGATATCCGTTCCGAGATGACGCACAGAAGCGTCCAGAAGCTTCAGCTTATTCTGCAGGCAGACCTTCTTAAACTGGGTCCCTGCGGTAGAATACATCTTCGTCTGTTCGCCGCCGTGGCTGGTGTTGATATCATCCACATAGCGCATCAGATCCAACGCTTGTTCCTTGCCGATATACTCATAGAGAGTACCGCCGAAATCGTTGGTGATGTTGTATTTCCCGTCTGAAAATGCGCCGGCGCCGCCGAAACCGTTCATAATTGCGCAGGTCTTGCATTTGATGCAGGACTTCACTTTCTTGCCGTCGATGGGACAATGCCTGTCCTTAAGCGGAACGCCGGCTTCGAAGACGGCGATCTTGAGGTGTTCGTTTTTCTTGATCAATTCATAGGCGGAGAAGATTCCTCCGGGCCCTGCGCCTACTATGATAACATCATAATTCATAACAGATTACTCCTTTCAAAAAACTGCCATAACACGCAACTGTTATGGCAGTTATGCAAGCTGATTTCTACCTTAATTATAGAGTGAGGGCAAGGTTCAGTCAAGCCTATTTTCGCTTATAATACAGGAACAATACACCTGTAAGCAGCAGGCAGAGTCCCTCTGCCGCCGCGGCGGCCCACCATATCCCGTCTCCGCCATAGAGAGCCGTAAGGATACGAAGGCTCAGGGCAACGAAGAGGAAGCCCCGGCCAAGGGAGATTGCCATAGCGGATCTGGGATATTCGATCGCCGTAAAATATCCTCCGATAATAACGTTTAATCCGCAGAGCAGAAAAGAGTAAGAAAATGTGTAAAAGACTCTTACAGAGGCGTTACGCAGATCTGCCAGGTCAGGCGAGATAAAAATGCTGACTAAAGGGACTGCAGCGGCCCGGGATACCAGAAAGGCAGCCGCGGAGAAGACAGCGCCGAAGATCAGGGCATATTTTAGCAGCCGATGATATTTACCGGGCATTCCTTTGCCGTAATAATAGCTGACCAACGGCTGTATCCCCTGGGCGATGCCCGCCATGGACATCACAACGATGGTGCTGACATAGGAGACGATGGTGTAGCAGACGATATATTCTTCATTGAGGTATGTCAGGATCGCACGGTTGAACAGGAAGATCACGATTCCCGCAGAGAATTCCGTGATCCCGGAGGATAGACCGATCTTCACCGTCCGCCAGGCAAGGGACAGGGACAAGGTGAAGCGGACCGGTTTCATATGTGTCCTGCTGCTGCAGAAATGTGTCAGATACAGAAGCACCACGATCAACTGCGAGAGCCCTGTCGCGAATGCCGCGCCCCAGACGCCCTTGTGAAATACGATCACGAACAGATAGTCGAGGATGCAGTTTAACACAGCTCCGGCCGTGACGATAACGGTCGCCGTCATGGGATAGCCGTCGGTCTTGATCAATATCTCCAGTGAATAGGAGCAGATGAAAAAGACGGAGAAGCAGGCGATGGTGGTAATATATGTTCGGACATACTCTATCGTGAGTTCGGTTGCGCCGAGGAACAGGGAGATCTCTTTGGATTTCCACAGTACAGCGGCGGGGATCACGGCTGACACAAGGGTTACTGTCAGGATATTCTGGGTAAATACTTCCTTCGCCTGTGTGTCCTCCCTGCGTCCCAGAAGAATGGCGATAACGGTAGAGGAGCCGACGGCAAATATCAGAGCAACGGAAAATAACAGGGTCACAAAGGGCATAGCGATATTGACGCCGGACAGTGCAAGCTCTGATACTCCCCGCGCCACAAACATACCGTCGATCATAGTATAGAGGGCATAGACCCACTGCGCGATCAGCGACGGTATGATAAAACGGAAAAAGTCATGTATAAGTGATCTGCCTTCCAGCTTCATAGATAAATCCTCCTGGCTGTAGATAATATTTTTTGGTTATAGATGTATATATCAATTATAGATGTATATATCAGTATGGATATTCTAAACCTTAGTATAATACTAAGGTCAAGAGAGTTTTTAAGATTGTTTTTGATAGCATTTTCAACTATAATTAAGATATAGGTCTGCGGAGTCAGTTTTAGATGATTTCGGGAATATGGATAAATATGCAGCAGTGAGGTAGGATTCGGTAGGGAGAAGATATATGTTGATATTTTTTGTGTTTTTATGGGCGCATCTGGGTATGCTGCTCTTGGGACTCTTTCTGATCAGAAAGAAAAAGCAGACATTGGGAAGGATCATCCTGACGATTTGGCTGTTATTGCTGACGGCGCCGGCCGCGTTTCTTGGCATAGGGTTTGCGGCGTTGTTGATACAGGCGGTTCTGGGAGTATCTCCGAACCGTTATACTGCCATCTTGGCCTGTATTGCCGTGATGGCGGTGAGTGCGCTTCTCTGTCTAATGTGGGGAGTCCTTAAGAAAAAGAAGGTCTGGATTACTATCTGTGTGCTGAGCGGAATCCTGGTGCTGGCTCTTCTGGGGAACACCGCGTATGATTTGTATATCAGAAGTATACCCAAGGTCGGTGAGAATGATAACCTGCTGTATACTTACGCGCCCTACGGTGATGACAGCAAGGTATATATCCCAGAAGAAGAGCCTGATATCAGGTTCACAGAAGATATTCCAAGGATGGACGGTGCAACGGCGCTGTATCCGATCTACTCGTCGTTTGCCAGAATGGTTTACCCGAAGGAAGTTCTGACGGGAGAGAGATATGATATCTGTTCCGATGAATATCTGCGGTGTACGAAGACGCCCCAGGCTTATGAGAACCTTGCAGACGGGGAGGCAGATATTATCTTTGCGGCGGCTCCGTCAGACGGGCAGGTGGAGTATGCGAAGAAGCTGGGCGTGGAATTTGAGCTGACGCCTATCGGAAGAGAAGCTTTTGTGTTCTTTGTAAATGCTAAGAATCCAGCGGAGGAGATTACAACGGAGCAGATCAGGCAGATCTATTCCGGGGAGATCACACAGTGGGACGAACTGGGTGTAAGAGGCATGGGAGAGATCAAGGCGTTCCAAAGGAGCGAGGGCAGCGGGAGCCAGAGTACGCTGCAGAAGCTTATGGAAGGAAAAGAGCTTATGGAAGCGCCGAAGGAAGACGTAGTAGATATGATGGCAGGTATTATAGAGCGGACGGCAGATTATAAGAATTACAGGAATGCGCTTGGATTCTCCTTCCGTTTCTATTCTATGGAAATGATTCAGAATGAGCAGATCAAGCTGCTGGAAGTGGACGGGATTGCGCCGACGGAGGAGACCATTGAGGACGGGACATATCCTTTGACTTCGGAATTCTATGCCGTTACAAGGACGGACGCCGGCGAGAATACGAAGAAGCTGGTAGAATGGATACAGGGAGAGCAGGGACAGGACATCGTGAGAGGAACGGGTTACACCCCGCTGAATGCAGATTAAGGAACTGCCAGGATGATGAAAAAATATTTTAAAATAGGTGAGATATCGAAGATGTACCATATCGGTACGGATTCCCTCCGTTACTATGAGAAGCTCGGCATCTTAAAGCCCAGGAGGGGGGAGAATCAGTACCGTCTCTACCGTACGGAGGATATCTGGAGGCTGAACGTGATACGGGAGCTCAGGGAACTGGGATTCTCCATGGAGCAGATCGGGGGCTATCTGAAGGATCATACGGTGAACACGGCCAAGGAGCTTCTGAAGGATGAACTGCGTATGATCGAAGCGAAGCAGGAGAAGCTGAGAGTGCTCCGCAAGAACGTAGAGGAGCGTGTACGGATGCTGACAGAATGTGAGAATAAAGAGATGGGCAAGGCAGAGCTTCAACGGCTGCCGGACCGGCGCTGCCGTTATATAGACGAGGGATATCAGCAGGATGAGGAGATGGATATACTGATCAAGAGGCTTCTGAATAAGAATCCCAGGACACAGTATATCATAGGAAGCAACCGCATAGGTTCCGTTATTCCGGCAAAGAGCGCCAAGGAAGGGCGGTGCAGAGAGTATTCGGGGGTATTTATGATCGATGAGGAAGGCAAAACGGTCATCCCCGGCGGTGACTATCTGACTCTGAGTTACCGCGGAGATTGTGACCAGAACTATGATTATCTGCCGCGGTTGCTAAGCTTCGCGAAGGAGAAGGATTATCGGATAGCGAGTGATGTGTATGAGATTCTGTGGGTGGATATCCATGTGTCAGAGCAGGTAGAGGAGCATATCACAGAACTGCAGTTCAGGGTGGCCCATTAGATATAGAAGGAGAGGTACTAAAGATGCTGAAGGGGATAAAAGGAAGGAAAAAGGAAGAGGCTGTGCAGACAGCGTCTATTGTTGCGGGATGCCTGATCTATGCGATCGGCCTGAATATGCTGATCACACCGCTTGCGTTATATAATGGAGGGTTCATGGGTATCGCGCAGTTGATCCGAACGTTCATGATAAGTGTTCTCCATATCAGGATGCCGCAAGGCATGGATATCGCAGGCGCGATCTACTATATCATGAATGTTCCGCTGTTCTGCATGGGCTGGCGGATCATGGGGAAAGAATTCTTCTTGAGGTCGCTGTTCGGTACGACTGTTATCAGTATCTTCCTTGTAATGGTGCCGGTGCCGGGTATACCGATTATCGAGGATTATCTGACGGCATGTATCATAGGCGGTATCATTGCAGGCTTCGGAAGCGGCCTGATCTTAAGAGGCAGAGGTTCGGCCGGGGGCCCGGACATCATCGGTGTATGCTGTTTGAAGAGACGGATCAACTTAAGCGTCGGACAGGTTAATATCTTGCTGAATCTGGTAGTATACGGGATATGTCTGTTTATGTTCAATATTGAGACGGTTGTGTATTCTCTGATCTATGCGACGGTATTCTCGCTGACGGTCGATAAGGTACATATTCAGAATATCAATACGAGCGTGATGATATTTACTAAGAAGCTTGGGATATCCAAGGCGATCATGGAGCAGACCGGGCGCGGGGTTACCACCTGGGATGGAGAGGGAGCGTATACGCATATGCGGTCCTATATCCTGTTTGTTATGATTTCCAAATACGAGGTGAATCAGATCAAGCAGATCGTACATAGCATTGATCCGAATGCGTTTGTGATTCTGACGGAAGGGTCAACGGTGATCGGGAATTTTGAGAAGCGATTATAAAAAGAGTGGTTATTCAACCACTCTTTGTGTTGTTAGCCGCCGTAGTCTTCCTCAAAACATTGAACCTGTTTCTTAAGAAACGCGCGGTCAGAATCCGAAAGGCTGTCGATCAAGGCTGTCATATTGGCTTTGGTTTTGGCGGGATTGCAGGGAACCTCTAGGGCAAAATCACTGTAGGCACGGAGCTTGTTGAAGTACATAGCCGTATCCGGCTCTTCCTTGCCGCTTCGGCACATATGATACATCATGACGCAGTCGGTTGCGTCAGTTTCCGTGCATTCTTTGCAGATCCATTTGCCGAGATAATAATATTTGTTCCCGATCTGGTATAAGAAACCAGGGGATCTTAGTAATTGTTCTGTTATCATGACAATACCTCCGTTTTGTTAAGAATATATTCTGAAGATGATAAGTCCCGCTTAAAAAGTAACACGTTTCCAACTCAGATGCAAGAGGCCTGCCCCTATAATAATAGAAAGAATATAAATCAATATTCCGGCGGTATTTCCGAGAATCCCTGCGATATCACGGAATACGATCTGCCCCATGAAGTGATAGGGGCTGATGTAGAACATGTTGATCTGGCCGTAAGGATGGAATGCAAGATTGAACGAGGTTGCAGCCAGGCAGCAGGCGAGAAACAGACAGGTGCATTTGGCGAATCCGCTGAGGGAATGGTCGGAAGCCCTGCATAGCCCTGCATAGACTCCGATGATGATCAGAAGGATATGCCAGGCGAAGGAGTGAATCGTAAGCGGGCGGTAGCTGTAGTGCATTCCCGTTGTGTCGAAGAAGGTGAAGATGCCGCCAAGCAGTCCGAAATCCATCAGAAAGGCAAGCAGGACGCCGCGTATTTTGGATGAAGCGCTAAAGGGGATGAGCAGGCAGACATACATCGGAATACTGCATAACTGGAATGGGAAGTACCACCAGTTATACGTCCCGTTATTCACGATATAAGTGAGACAATATTGTTTCCATATTTCGCTTATGAGCATCAGGATACCGCAGAACCGGAAAAAACGGTCTGATGTGTGTCTTATATTATAGTTTGGCATATGGTTTATTGTATGTTCTTCCATAATTATTTTGACTCCGTCTGTTTTCTGGCAGGCGGTAAATTCTCTCTTAACAGTGTTTCGTAAAATTGCATTCATTATACACCTAATTGGATAAATATGCTATAATAAGAAAATATGTGGGAAAGAGATCTTGTATGTTAAGGAGTTAAGAAGTTATGAAGACGAAAAATGCATTTATGTTGGTGTTAACTGCATTTATCTGGGGGACGGCATTCGTTGCGCAGAGCATGGGGATGGATTATCTGGGACCGTTTACATTCAACGGAGTGAGAAGCCTGATCGGAGGAGCGGCGCTGCTTCCATGTATCGCATTCCTGAAGCTGTTGAACGGGAAAAACACCGCGGCTTTCATCAACGGGAACAGGAAGGACCTTCTGATTGGCGGGATCGCGTGCGGTCTGCTTCTTTTTGCTGCAACCAGCTTGCAGCAGATCGGGATTCAGTATACGACGGCGGGAAAAGCGGGATTTATCACGGCATTTTATATTGTGATCGTTCCGGTTCTCGGTATATTTCTTCGGAAACGGATTGGATGGAAGGTGTGGATCGCTGTTGTGATTGCCCTTTTTGGGCTGTATTTCCTATGTATTACGGAGCATTTTACCGTAGGTAAGGGCGATATCCTTATCTTTGTATGTGCGTTGATATTTTCACTGCATATCCTTGTGATAGACCGCTTTTCTCCGAAAGTAGACGGAGTGAAGATGTCCTGTATCCAGTTCTTTGTGTGCGGGATCGCGTCAATGCCTTTTATGTTTGTCCTGGAAACGCCGAGGCTTGGGGCAATGCTAGAAGGGTGGATGCCGCTTATGTATGCCGGCGTGCTGTCCTGCGGCGTTGCCTATACACTGCAGATCATCGGACAGAAGAATGTGAATCCTGCGGTAGCGTCGCTGATATTGAGCCTGGAGTCCTGCTTTTCTGTGCTTGCAGGGTGGATCGTACTTGGCGAGAGGCTTTCTAGGAGGGAATTTGCAGGATGTGTGCTGATGTTTGTGGCGATCATTCTGGCTCAGCTCCCGGAAAAAGAAAGGCAGATTCAGTAAAGGTATTGATAACCGAATTTGGCTAGTGTATAATTTATAATGGATTAATAAGTAAATATTTATTTCTTTTAAAATACTAAGCTGAGAGCTGTTAATGAGGAGGATTACAAATGGAGAATCAGTTAGTGTGGAAGGATGAGTACAATATCGGTGTGGACATTATTGACAGAGAACACCAAAGACTTTTTAAAATTATAACCAAACTATTCGCATTCAGCGGCGAGAAGGATAAGAGCCAGTGGGCGTGCCAGGAAGGAATCAAGTATTTTAAGGATCATGCGGCGAAGCATTTTGTAGAAGAAGAGAAGTATATGGCTTCCATTAATTATGAGGGGCTTGAAGCCCATAGGCGGCTTCACCGGGAGTTTA
>OFGR01003162.1_pt1 | contig 10067 bp, 10 predicted proteins | sample 1521811 | NCBI WGS metagenome assembly OFGR01 (sample SAMEA3504098, study PRJEB24116) | mouse gut metagenome | biome: mouse gut; feature: mouse-associated habitat; material: faeces | place: Denmark | collected 2011
CTGGGCCCTGTCCGCCACCTGCACCGCCAGCGCCGCCCTGGGCGGGGCCGTGCTCTACGGACGGACCTTCCATAAGTTGGCCCGGCGGCTGTCCAACTCCGGGGCCGCCCTGGCGGGCTGGCCCGCCTGCGCCGCCTCCCGGCGGGGGGGACGGGTGCTGATTTGCGACAAGGATTTATTCCCCACCGGGACCGTCGTTCTCAACGGGGTCAAGATTTTCGGGGACCTGCCCACCGAGCGGGTCATTGCCTATACTGCCACGCTGATGCGGGCCTCCGGCAGCGGGCTGGAGAAGCTTTTTCACGACCTGCTCCGTGCCCAGGGCGGTTTAATGCGGAACGCCTCCGACGTGATCGCCCACGAGGGCGGCGGCGTGTCCGCCACCATCCGGGGGGACCAGGTCCTGGTAGGCTCGGCGTCCTTTATGAAGCTGATGGAGGTGGCGCTTCCCTCCGGCCTCCATGTGAAAAACGCGGTGTTCTGCGCCATCGAGGGGGAACTGGCGGGGATTTTTGCCTTAAATTATTCTCTGCCGGACGCGGTGTTTCCTGCCATGACCCTGCTGCTTCAGGAGCGCATCGGCCCGGTGCTGGCCACGCGGGATTTTAATCTGATCCCGTCCATGCTCCAGCAGCGGTTCCGGCTGGCGGCGGACCGGATGGATTTTCCCCCGGTGGAGCGGCGGTGGGAGCTGTCCGACCCGGACCAGCCCCATGGGAACAAGCTGGTGGCCGTGCTGTGCCGGGAGGGCATGACTCCGCTGTCTGAGGCAGTGGTGGGGGCCAAGCGGCTGCGCTGGGCCACCCGGCTGGGGGCGGTCATTATGTGCATCGGGTCCACGGTGGGGCTGCTGCTGGCCTACTACCTGACCTCCCTGGACGCGGCGACCTCTCTGTCCCCCCTGAACCTGTTGATTTACTTATTGCTTTGGCTTGCGCCCATCTGGTTTTTGAGCGGCTGGGCCCATCGTTTTTAGGAGGTTTTTATGATTCGAGCGGCAACGGAAGCGGACCTGCCCAAGGTCGCGCAGATTTATGAGGAAATATTGGACCTGGAGGAGCAGACCGGCGTGACCACCACCAACTGGCAGCGGGGCAAATACCCCACCCAGGACAGCGCCCGCGAGGCTTTCGCGGCCGGGACCCTCTACGTGATGGAGGAGGAGGGGGATTTGTTCGGGTGCGTCAATCTGAACGGCGTGCAGCTCCCGGAGTACGACGCCATCCCCTGGAGCTTTGCTGCGGACCGGGACCAGGTGATGGTCATTCATACCCTGTGCATCAGCCCCCGGTGGGCGGGCCGGGGAAAGGCCAGGGAATTTGTGGACTTCTGCGAGGCGGAGGCCCGCCGCCAGGGGAAGCGCGTCATGCGGCTGGACACCTGGATCAAAAACACCCCCGCCAACCATCTCTACCCCAAGCTGGGCTACCGGCTGGCGGGCAAGACCATGTTCCACTTCATGGGATTCGTGTGGGAGGAGCTCAACTGCTATGAGCGAGTTCTCTAACCGACTCTTTGACCCGAACAACGACTTTTTCTCGTTTTTGGGCGACCTGGTGGACGTAGTGGGCCTGAGTATTCTGTGGCTGTTCTGCTGCCTGCCGGTGGTCACCATCGGCCCGGCCTGTACGGCGCTGTATCATACGGTGTTCCGGGGCCTGCGGCAGAGGCAGAACGGGCGTTATCTGCGGTTTCTGGAGTGCTTTCGGGAAAACCTGAAGCAGGGCGTAGTCGTTACGCTTGTGTGCCTGCCGGCGGGGCTGGTGTTTTACTTCGGCCTGCCGGCCCTGACCGCCCTGGCCCTGAAGGGGGACCAGATGGCGGAGCTGCTGTTCTGGTGCTGGCAGACTCTGGCCGTGCTGCTGGGGACCCTGCCCCTGACCGCTTTTCCGCTGCTGGGCCGATTCCAGTTCGCCACCAGGGACCTTTTACGCACGACCTTGCAGCTGTGTATCCGGCATTTTCCCAGCGTGTTTCTGCTGTCCCTGTGCGCCAATGCCGCGGTGCAGTTATCGTTCGCCTGGTATGCCTTTGCCCTGTTTCTTCCCGCTCTGACGGCCCTGCTGGCCACCTTTTTGCTGGAGCGGATTTTTTCGCGCTATTGAAAAGGAGAGCAATTGAATGGAAAACCTGCATTTTGTCGAGGCCGTCACCCCGGAGCAGCTTATGCTGATGTCCCGGCTCCACGCCATGGGCTGGCGCACTGCCTACCGGGGGATGATCCCCTCGGAATATCTGGACCACCACATCCAGGAGGACGGCTGGGTGGAGCGCTTTCAGCGCCGCTACGCCGCCGGGGAGGCCCGCGGCCTGCTGCTTTACCGGGGGGAGAAGCCGGTGTGCTGCATCTCCTACGGGGAGGTCCGCACCAGCCCGGAGGAAATGGGCGGCGTGCTGGAGCTTGGCCCGGACAGCCTGGACTGCACCGGCTGGGGGGAGATCCACTCGTTTTACGCCCACTCGGAGGAGACGGGAAAGGGCTACGGCTCGGTGGTAGTGAATGAGGTCGTGAAGCGGTTCCGGGACCAGGGACGGCCTGGTGTGTGTGTATTTGCGCTGCGGGAGAATGTGCGGGCCTGCCGGTTCTATGAAAAGCACGGGTTTTACTGGGACGGGGCCAAGCTGCCGATTTTTTACCCGCCGGACGCGATCTGTGTGGATTTGCGGTATGTGCAGGTGTTGTGAGGGGGAAACCGAGAGGATGAAAGTAGTCCCGCACAACTCCGCAATCCGCACTTGACATTAAAAATCTCAGTTACTATAATAGACGTTGTCAGGTTGCCCACCCGGCAGGGTGGGCAGCATTTTTCTGCAAAAGAGAGGAGTGTTTGTTCCTATGAATGAACGTGCGCACCGTGCGCCGGAGAACAAAATGGGTGTCATGCCCGAAAATAAGCTACTGTTGAGTATGGCAGTCCCAATCATGATTTCCATGCTGGTGCAGGCCTTTTACAATGTTGTGGACAGTATTTTCGTGGGACAGCTCAGTGAAAACGCCCTGAACGCCGTCTCCCTGGCCTTCCCCATCCAAAACCTGATGATTTCCGTAGCCGTGGGTACCGGCGTGGGCATCAACGCCCTGCTGTCCAAGAGCCTGGGAGAGAAAAAGCAGGACATGGTGAACAAGACCGCTATGAACGGCCTGTTCCTTACCCTGTTGAGCTATCTGCTCTTTGCCGCCATCGGCCTGACCTGTTCGGGCCTCTTTTTCCGCGCCCAGACCGATATCCCCGAAATCCTGAACTACGGCCAGGACTATATGTTCCTCTGCTGTACCCTGTCCTTTGGCCTGTTCTTCTCCATCACCTTCGAGCGGACCTTACAGTCCACCGGCCGGACCTTTTACACCATGCTCAGTCAGGCTACCGGGGCCATTATCAACATCATTCTGGACCCCATTCTGATTTTCGGCTACTTCGGCCTGCCCCGGCTGGAGGTGGCCGGCGCCGCCTGGGCCACGGTAATTGGTCAGATCATCGGCGGGCTTCTGAACCTGTACTGCAACCTGCGCCACAACCCGGACGTCCAGTTCCGCCTGAAGGGCTTCCGGCCCTCCCTGCCCATTGTCCGCAATATCTACAGCGTGGGCGTGCCCTCCATCATTATGTCGTCCATCGGCTCGGTGATGGTGTTCGGAATGAACAAGATTCTGATTGCCTTTACTCCTACTGCCACGGCAGTTTTTGGGGTGTACTTCAAGCTGCAGTCCTTCATCTTCATGCCTGTTTTCGGCCTGAACAACGGCATGGTGCCCATTGTCGCCTACAACTACGGCGCCCGTAAGCCGGACCGGATTCTGAAAACCATCCGGCTGAGTCTGTGTTACGCGGTGAGCTTGATGGCAGTCGGCTTCCTGATTTTTCAGGTCTTCCCCGCCCAGCTTCTGTCCATGTTCGAGTCGGAGGAGGCCACCGGCGATATGATCCGCATCGGTGTGCCCGCCCTGCGCACCATCTCCATCAGCTTCCTGTTCGCGGGGTTCTGCATCGTGCCCTCCGGCGTGTTTCAGGCCCTGGGCCACGGGGTCTACAGTATGCTGGTTTCCTTTGCCCGGCAGCTTGTGGTTCTGCTGCCCGCCGCCTTCATCCTCTCCTGCATCCACGGTCTGGACACCGTCTGGTGGGCCTTCCCCCTGGCGGATATCGGCGCGGTGGCCCTGAGCTTCTACTTCCTGCGGCAGGTCTACCGGCAGGAGATCAAGCCCCAGTGGGACGGGGACGGAGGGACTTCGTCAAAAGCTTAACAAAAAATTCAACAAATCCGGCTGGAAAATCGGCCCGTCTTATGGTACAATGTACTCTATAAGGTTGCAGGTCTGAATCGAAGGAGGTTTAGCGATTGAAAACGATTCCTACATACAGCGGTACTCTGCGCAGCCATCTGCTGACCATCCCCAGTGTGATTTCCCAGTGCAGCGGTATCCGGGTGTTTGGCCGGCGGATCAAGTCCCTGGTGTTTACCACAGATGTGGCGATCATCAAAAACGTGAACGCAGACGCTATCATTGCGGTGTATCCCTTCACCCCCCAGCCCGCCATCACCCAGGCCATCATCAACGTGTCTGACGTGCCGGTCTTTGTGGGCGTAGGCGGCGGCATGACCAACGGGGACCGCTCCGTGCGCCTGGCCCAGGACGCGGAAAATCAGGGGGCCTACGGCGTGGTGGTCAACGCCCCCATCACCACCGAGACCATCTCCAAAATGAAAGCCCTGGTGGACATCCCGGTCATTACCACCATCGTCTCCAGCGGCATGGACGTGGCGGCGCGGGTGAAGGCAGGGGCGGATATCCTGAACGTCTCCGGCGCGTCCAGAACCCCGGAGATCGTGGCCCAGCTGCGCCGGGAATTCCCAAATATGGCCATCATCGCCACCGGCGGCCCCACCGAGGAGGATATCATCCGCACCATCGAGGCGGGGGCCAACGCCATCACGTACACGCCTCCCACCACGGGGGAATTGTTCGTCCCCATCATGCGGGAACACCGGAAAAATTTCGCGGCAGAAAAACTTTGAAAATTTTAGAAAAAACAGTTGACAATTTGAGAAACATCGGGTATACTAATGCTTGCCTGTTGCGAAATGCACGGCGGCATAGCTCAGTTGGCTAGAGCATTCGGTTCATACCCGGAGTGTCACTGGTTCGAATCCAGTTGCCGCTACCAAAAGCGGTACCCAAGGGTTACGCCAGTCGCCCCTTGGGTACCCACCCCCCGGAACCCTCAATGTTCTGCGGGTCAAAAGGCCCGTTGGTCAAGTGGTTAAGACACCGCCCTTTCACGGCGGTAACACGGGTTCGAGTCCCGTACGGGTCACCATCGGTCATTCCCCCAAAAGGGGTTGACAATATGGAGGCATAGCTCAGCTGGTAGAGCGTCCGCCTCACACGCGGAAGGTCACAGATTCGAGTTCTGTTGTCTCCACCAGAAAAAGTCCTGAAATCGAACGATTTCGGGACTTTTTCTTTTATGCCGACTTTTTTCAATACGGAGGTGTGCCATGATAATATTTGACAAATTGTGGGTCATGATGGAGAAACGGGGAGTGTCTACATACTGGCTGCGAGAAGAGTGCGGGATCGACAGTAAAACGATCCGGCGGCTTCATGCCAACGAAAATATGGAGACTAAAACACTGGACAAGCTGTGTACTGCTCTGCACTGTAGGCTGGAGGATATCGCAGAATATAAAGAAAATCAATAAAAGCCTGGAATTTCCGTTCCAGGCTTTTATGTTATGTTCAATGTCTGTGGGGCGAAGGGGGGAGACGGCCTCCGGCCGTTGGGAAGTGCATAGCGGCCCTTGGGCAAGAAGATGGTATATGGTACTCCGCCCTATATGAAGAATCTTTGCCGCCTCCATAGGGGTCAATACATCGGGAACAGTACAGTTCAGAAACTGGATGTCCATGTAAGCGCCTCCTAAAAAACATACCAAAAAACGAAAGAGGAAAGGTCTCTAGGGTTGCCGCCTAGAGACCTCTCTTTTTTTGACAGCTTAATGATAACATAAAAAAATATGCCCTTTCAAGCACCATCAGAGCGAAAATTTTGTATCCTTTCTGTCACTCCAATGTGCCCCAAATGTGCCCTATGTAGTTCGTCAGGAATGTTGGCCTGTAAACTGATACATCCCCGCTCGCACGGCCACACCCACTTCCCTGGCAACCTCATCTCAGGGCAGCCCCTCAAAATAGGCAATACGAACTACCATGGCTCGCCGTTTTTCCAGCAAGGTGGTGTAGTATTCGTGCCGATTTTGCGCTCGCGCTCTCGATACGTTTCCAAAAGGTTTAAAACATGTGCGTTCATTTCGGCGCTCATAATACAAGCTCCCTTCCGCCACATTAACCTCACTTCCACTTACAGTATAGAATGAAAACGCAGACGGAGAATTTTCGCAAAGAAAATGCCCCGTCTGCGTTGTCATGGATGCAAATATTCAGTTGTTTGGTGTTTGGCTCAGTAACTTACAATAGAGGAATCCTTGGTGGCTGTTTCTAATATGCGGCCAGAGGCATTGCTAACTGTAGCAGTAACATGGAGACGATAATCATATCCGGGCGAAACATAGTATATTTTATCCAGAAGAGCCGACCCTGTGCCACTGGAAGACCAGTTACGAACTGTACTCCAGGTTCGGCCATTAGAGCTGCGCTGTAGTTGCATATCTAAAGTTATATTATATGAGGCGGTATCCACCTCGGCGGAACTATAGCACAATGCAGAGCCATTTGAAGAAATACTAAAATCAGTTCCGAAATGGCAAAGTTGACTAAATCTTAAAAGTGGCGAGTTCTCTTCCTCTGCTTCATACGCGAAAACAGTCGGAATAAGCATACAAAAAATTGCGAATACTGCAATAATTTTTGTGTATTTTCTGGGAGTCATGTAACCATACCTTTCTTATCTTATGTGATACCCACAAATTTCATCGTTTCTGCATAGTGCAAAATCTCTTCTTTACTGATACCAGTAGCCAATATTCCAATTAAGTTTCCTTGGTCTGTATCACCCCAAACCACTTGAAGCCTGTTATTTTTCTCAACATATAATCCATCATAACCATTGACTTGTATGTTTTCAACGATAGCATTTTCGGTATCAATACTACTACTACCATTACTTCCAAAGTGTTCCACCCGAAACGAAATTTTTTCATCCATTTCATTTAAGTAGGTGATATATGTACCCCTACTTGTGACATTACTAGAGGTGACACGATATTCCTCCGGAAGTTCCGGCATCTGATATCCACCCAAGGTTCCATCCTCGGCTAAAGCGGAACCTGGGCCAGTCTGCACACCAGTGGACTGAAGAGAATTTTGAGGAGCATTGATTTCAGAACTGTCGCCCAAAGTCAAATTCGTCGCAATTTCAGATACCTCAACAATGAGATTCAGGGTTCGGACACGGACTTCCGGCATAGCGGCGCAAACGGTTGCAAAACAAAGCGTACTGAACAGCAGGAACACAGCCACATGGCCGAATGCCCTGCCGGCGATTTCCAAAACACGCTTCCCCCGCCGTTTGGAAAATTCCCGCCGGATCGTGCGCAATCCGGCACGGGTCATTTCCTCCGGCACCGCTGCGGACGGGTCGTTTTTCAGATGTTCGTTCATTTCCAGCGCCGCCGCGCCCTCCTGCTCCGCCACGGGCTCCATCAAAAGGGCAAACAGCGCATCCTCGTACTCCTCCAACAATTTCTCATGACTTTTCAAATAAATCTCCCTCCTTTTGCAGCAGTGCCAGCAGCGCCTTTCGCGCCCTGGTCAGCTTCATGCGGATACTGTCCGGCCGGCAATGAAACATACTGGCCAGCTGGCTGTCGGTACAGCCCTCAAAATACTTTCCCTCCAAAAGCCGCCGGTCCGGCTGCGGCAGTTTCTCCCACGCCCGAAGCAGCTCCTCTTTTTCCTCTGCCATCAGCGCCGCTTCTTCAGGTGAGAGTGCGGGGTCCGGTATTTGCTCCAGCTCATTTTCCTGCCATTCAGACTGGTGTTTTTGTTCTCTGCCCTCCTTTCGCAAAAAATCAAACGCAGTATTTCGGACCGTTGAGACAAGATACCCTGCAACCACCTGAGCGTCCAGTTCCCGCAGACGGTTGGCTTTTGGGATCAGCTTCAGCAGGCTGTCCTGCACCACCACCTGGCAGGTATATAGGTCGTCTATGTAGCGTTTTGCAGTGGCGTACATAAGCCGCTCATTTTCCAGATAAAGCCGGCACATAAATTCTTCTTCTGTCTCCCGGCGTCTGTATTTGGTTACTTTCAAGCGAATCATCCCCACTTATTTCCTTGTCTCATTACAAGAGACCCCGTTTTCGGGAAAGCGCAACCGGAAAATTTAAAAAATTTTTCCAGCACCAAGAAATTTAGTATAACTAAATCTTTTGGCATTTTCAGGTAGGAATATATGGACTTCTTATAAGCCTAGCATGAAGGATAAAAAACAAGTTATAATAATAAGATAAGGGAATGGGGTGGTATTATGGCGACTTTTGGAGAAATACTGGCAGAATTGCGACAAGACAGAAATCTTACACAAAAAGACCTTGCAAAGTACCTGCATGTATCACCAGGAACAGTATCTAATTACGAAAATAATATCCATCTCCCTGACCTGGAAAAAATATTGATTCTTGCGAACTATTTTGGTGTAACGACCGATTATCTGCTAGTCCGGACTCCATTCAGCATTTCCCCTGATCTCTTTTATAAAGAAATTGGAAATGGAGTGAAGATTTCTGATTTAATACAAATTATAAGTAAATGGAATACTACAGAACAAAAAGCCCTTTCATTAGTTATAACGAAGTTTGACTCAAAATGCAACAGATAGACAGCATCTGAAAGGGGGCTCTACATATGATACCAACTTTTATCTTAGTGATCGAGGACTTAGACGACCGGGAATTTATGAGCCAGCTGTTTGTTGACTTTCATCGTTTGATGTGCCATGAAGCTAGAAAAATTGCGAAAAATGACTGGATTGCGGAGGATATTGTACAGGATACACTGCTCAAGCTGATTGATAAGGTTTCGTTGCTCCGAACTCTTCCCCAGAGGAAGTTGGTGAATTACATCATTTCCGCAATAAAAAACACCACATATAATTATTTGAGAAAAAAGTCACATGAGGATTTGCTCTCGTTCGACGAACTGGGGAACAGTGAATTGGATTTATCTGAAACATACAAGTGGGACATTGAAACGATAGTGATCCTTCACGACGACTTGAGCAGGCTTTCCCGTATCTGGGAGAAGATCGATAAACGAAGTCAGTATCTCTTAGAAGGCAGATATATTTTGGGAAAAAGCTCTGCTGAAATGGCTGCTGATCTCGGAATACGCCCGGACAGTGTGCGCATGGCACTGACCCGCGCAAGACAAACAGCCTATCAATTTATTACAGAAGAATAGTAAATTTTACAGCTGGAGACATCCTTAGACCGGGGATGTCTCCAGCTTTTGTTGCGTCTTACTTATTTCTCCAGTTTATTTATATGTAGACTAATATTTTTCCAGATGGAAGGTTTACATTTCAAGCCCAATTTTCATCCCTACTTCTTATCTACAAAAGATGGGAAGTATGGACTGTGCTTGTCGATAAAATTCGTGAGGCCCAACAGGGAAATCAGGACGCAATGCTTTATTTGATTCAAAAATATATGCCATTACTGAACCGCTATAGCAAAAAGCTCCATCAGGAAGATGCTTATTCAGAATTGACACTTGCTTTCATAGAACTGATCCATCACATTAGGATTGACCGGCTCATCAGCGGTTCAGATGGGGCAATCACCAATTACATAGCGGCTTCTGTCAAAAATGCCTATAATGCGTACATAAAAAAGATTATGGTGGAAAAAGACCGCATAACAGCCCTGGAGGATTTTACCGAACAGGATGAATTTCAGCTGCTAAATACTTTGCCAGAGAAAGCTTCAAAATTTGATTTCCTTGAATTTTTAAGGGACTTTCCAGATTTAACGGAAAAGGAAAAACAGATTTTATTACTTTTGCAGCTAAAGATAGGAAAGCATAGGACTGCGGAAAAAATTGGATA
>OFGR01003164.1_pt1 | contig 10060 bp, 13 predicted proteins | sample 1521811 | NCBI WGS metagenome assembly OFGR01 (sample SAMEA3504098, study PRJEB24116) | mouse gut metagenome | biome: mouse gut; feature: mouse-associated habitat; material: faeces | place: Denmark | collected 2011
CGCTCATCAATGCCCCCGGCTCTGCCAACTGCCATTTTACATCTTCATCATAGGCATGTATATTGCGTTCCATGATTTCCTTTGACTGTACCATTTTGTTAATGTCCTGCTGTAACTTTTTCTGTTGTTTTTCCAATTTTTCATTTTCGGATAACAGCTTTTCTTTGTCCTCCGTCAGCGTTTCCGCTTGTTCTTTCAGCAGATGATTTGTTGCGGTAAGTTCTGATACTTCCTGCCGGATCGCTTCGCCCTCTTTCCGTATCTGCTCCGTTTCCTGTCCTGCCGCTATCTGCTGATGAAGAATATCGGATAATTCCTCTTTACTGCCGGAGATTGTCTGTTCCAGTTCCTCAACCTCTTTTTGTCGCTCCTGCTTCTCAAAATCGAGTACAGAAAAATGCTTCTCATGCGTTCCTTTCTTCTCCCACTCAATATCATGCTTTAGCATAATCTCCGCAAGCCGTTCTTTCTCTGCCGCTACCCACTGGTTGCGTTCCGTTTCGCTCCTTGTGCCGCCCTTAAATCCACGTTCTGCCAGTGCCTTTTTTAATGATACCCTTGTTTCAAGCCCTCTCTTGCCTCCAGTCGTATAGGGTATAAAATCTATATGCAGATGTGGCGTGGCTTCGTCCATGTGGAGATGCGCCGAAAATACCCTTAACGTAGGATTGCGCCGCTGAAAGTCCTGCATATATTCATCAAGTATTTTTGCCGCAAGCTGTCCGTCCTCTGTCTTTGCCCCCATATCGTCCTTGTTGCCTATCTGCAAAATAATCTCATGGAATGGCTTCTCCTGTTTGCCGGAACAGATTTTCTCATAATAATCATCAATCTTGCGGTCATTTCTTGTCTGCTTCTCATTGTACCGGGCGAGTGCTTCATCAAATAATTCGTGGTATACGTCTTTGATATTTTCGTTGCAGTATTCCACATTCAGACAACTCCGCTCCGGGTCAGTGTTCTTTGCATGGAATTTTCTGCTGTTATGGTTGACAGAGCCTTTCCCTGTCATAACGCTGATTGTCCGCTTCAATAAATTTTCCTTTCTCCCTATTGGGTAATAAGCGGCGGATACGGCGCACAGCCTTTGTTACCTTCTGCGAAAGTAACCAGACGACAGGCCAGAGGGTGCATGCTGCTTTTCCGGAAGGCTTAAAGGATGAAGTGACTTATGACGGCACTGTAAAAGCATTTGCATATCTGCTGAACAATGAATGTTACGTCAGCATCGGGAAGACGCAGAATTTCATAAAGGAAGTCACCGGCGGGAGCCTTGCCTTGTCCACCGGCCTTATCTGTAACCTCTCGAAACAATTTTCAGAACAGACAAAAGAAGAACGGGACGAGATTTTTCTGAAGCTCTTTTCCGCTCCTGTCCTGCATGCGGATTTCACATTCGGCAGAATGGATGGAAGCCAGGCTTCTGTCATGATCTGTGCCGCAGGCGATACGGTATTGTACCAGGGGCGTCCGAAAAAAGGGGATGAAGGCGTAGCAGGTTCCCCCCTGGAATTCTATGACGGCATCCTGATCAGCGACCATGAAGCGGCTTTGATCAAACATGGTTCCCAAAACCAGGAATGTATGGCACACATAAAAAGATATATCATGAACAGCATAGAAAACGAGAAAGGCCTCACATGGAATACGCGGATGAAGGAATGGATCAAAGATGCCCTCGCTTACTGGAATGGCATACAGGATGGCGGAGAAGAGATGCCGGAAAGAGTGGCCGGAAAGAGTGGCCGAATTAGACCGGAGGTATGATGGGATCATGGCGACAGCAAAATCAGAATATGAATACGAGCCGCCCAGCGAAAATGCTCATATACGGTAAAGAAGCAAACAACCGAAAACAAGAGATAGACCGCCAGCACCACACTATTCCGAATCAAAGAAGCTAAAGACCAAAAGACAAGCATTATGGAATCCCTCTTTCCTTTCTTTCATAAAATTTTATTATTAGACAAAATAGAACAATTTATCGCTATTCCGTTTTCTCGGAATGGTAAAAAATAGGGTAAATTCATAAAATCTATTGACTTTTAGAACAATGTTCAATACAATATATTTGAACGTTGTTCAAGAAAGGAATATTGCTATGGATAAAAATGCCAATGTAAAAAATCGCATTATTGAAGTTACAACGGAATTGATTGAAAAACATAACGGCAACATTAAGGACATAACCGCCCGTATGATTGCCACAAAAGCAGATGTTGGATTAGGTTTAATCAACTATCACTTTGGTAGTAAAGAAAAATTGATAACGGAATGTGTGCAGCGCATTATCGGAAAAGTAGTTACAGAATTTCAAATGACGAACCAATATGAAACAGATAAAGAACGCTTAATGGATTGTGCTACTAATGTTTTCAATTTTCTGTTTGAACATTCTGCCATTTCACGTATTTCTATTTTGGGTGATTTACAAAATTATACGGAAAACTGTAATTCTGTACTTACACAACGGGGCTTTTCGCTGTCTTTGAGAAATGATATTTCAAATGAGGATAAATCCATGTTTGTATTTATTCTTACTGTTGCAATGCAGGCGGCATTTTTAGGAAGTGAGACAATCAAACAATTATTGGGGTATGATTTTACGAAAACCGAGGATAGGGCAACATATATCAATAAATTGGTTGGTATTCTTTATAAAGGAACGGTGCAGATTGATGAATAAGAAAATAGGCGTGTATAGCTCTTGTGTTAATTTCATTGCGGTAATCTGTTTTGCTATGTCTATGCTATTTGACTTTGATTATGGCAGCTACTTTTTCTCTATGTTCATTGCATTCAGTTTTGTAGCTATGGTATGTGGATATGCCCACTTTGCTGAAAAGGAAGTAAAATTAGCGGGTTGTGTTTCAGTAGCCTTTTCCGTCATATACGCAGCTATTATTTTGTTAGTTTATTTTGCTCAGCTAACAACTGTACGATTAGATGATTTAACACAGCAAGCTGTTGCACTTCTTGATTTTCAGCAATATGGATTGCTATTTAACTATGACCTGTTGGGTTACGGGGTTATGTCATTAGCTACACTATTTGCCGGATTGACGATAAAACCACAGAGAAAGATAGATAAATGGCTGAAATATCTGCTCATGGTACATGGCGTGTTTTTTATCTCTTGTTTGATTATTCCTATGCTCGGAGTATTCAAAACGGATAGTCCGGCGTGGATAGGTATAGCTGTATTAGAGTTTTGGTGCGTTTATTTTTGTCCTATTGGTATTTTATCCTTTTTGCGTTTTCGTAATTGCAAGGAATGAGGTCTATAATGAAAAGAATAGAATGGGTACATTGTCCTGTTTGCGGGAGCAAAACAAGATTACAGATACGGGCAGATACAGAATTAAAAAATTTCCCTCTTTACTGTCCGAAATGTAAACAGGAAAGCTTGATTAACGCAAAAGATTTACAGGTAACAGTTATTAAAAATTTGTATAAAAAAGAGCCAGACGCATAGACGCAGAGCCGACAAGACTTGTGAGAAATCACAACTTGTCGGCTATTTTCTTGAAAATAAAATGCTAAAGGTATGCCGGAAGATAATCATGGGGAAGCAATCTAAAACGCCACCCCCTTGAATTATAAAATGCAACAGTAAACCAAGCACCGCCCCATGCGGGGAGAAAGGGGGAATTTCCGTGAATTGCACAGAAGCATACAAGGAGCATATTGAATACACATTTAATGCCTTTTGCAGAGTAGTCATACACTATGCCGCTATCAACGCATGGCGTGACAGGGATAAGCGGCGGCAAAGAGAACTATCTCTTGAATATCTCACAGAAGAAAAGTTTTTCCCATTCAGTACGACAGATAACTATTTCATAGACCCTTACAAGCAATACCCCATTATGATATGCGGTCAGAGGGTTATCCTCACAAATGGAAATCTTGCCGAAGCCCTGTCCTCTCTGCCGGAGAAAAAGAGGGAAATCATCTACCTATACTTTTTTGGGCGTTACACACAGCAGGAAATCGGGGAACTTTACGGACGCTGCCGGAGTACGGCGTGGCATCACATACACAGTGCCTTGCAAATACTGCATGAAGAAATGGAGGTGCTTTTCCGTGAGGAATCCTAAACTTGTACCGTATGAAACCATTATCCGAGCGACCAGCGGAGAGCCGGAAACCGTTGACGAATGCTCATGTACGGTAAAGAAGCAAGTAACCGAAAACAAGAGATAAACCGCCAGCACCACACTATTCCTAACCAAAGAGCAAAAGACAAGCATTGTGGAATCCCTCTCATTCACTTATTCATACATACATTTTTCAAAATGCTTTTCCCAGATAAAAGTTGACATTGTTTCTTAAAACCGCTATAATTAAACTCTAAGTTTAATTATAGGAGGTAAGCAATGGCACGGAGAAAAAAAGAGCCGAGAAGCGTACACCGAGAAAAAATTGCTTCCGCTGCGTCAGTATTGTTTATGGATAAAGGCATTGTAGCAACATCTATGGACGATATAGCAAAAGCAGCCGGATATAGTAAAGCGACTTTATATGTGTATTTTGAGAATAAAGAGGAAATTGTTGGTATCTTAGTGCTGGATAGCATGAAAAAACTCTATCATTACATCGTTTCTGCACTGGAACAACAAGAAACCACAAAAGAACAGTACAATTTCATTTGCCGTGGGTTGGTTCAGTACCAAGAAGAATTTCCATTTTACTTCAAAATGGTATTAGATAAAATCAATATTGATTTTGAAAACCACGATTATCTTCCCGAAGAAAAAGAAACTTATCAAATAGGGGAAGAAATAAACGAAAAGATAAAGGAGTTTTTAATCTCCGGCATAGATAAAGGCGATTTGCGTGGCAATCTGAAAATCATGCCTACTATTTTTAATTTGTGGGGTATGCTGTCGGGGCTTATTCAGTTTGCAGCAAATAAAGAAGAATATATTAAAAAAACAATGGGCTTATCAAAAATCCAGTTTTTAGAGCATGGTTTTCATATGCTGTATTGCTCTATTGCAGACAAGGGAGAATGAGTATGAATGAAAAAAGGTTGCTTGCTATTTTGGGAAGCCCTCATACAAACGGAACAACCGCGACTATGCTAAATTATGCAATTTGTAGAGCCGAAGAAATGGGCTATACCGTAACGAAAATTAACCTATACGAAAAAAATCTTTCTTACTGTACGGGTTGTAGGGTTTGTATGAATACGCACACTTGTATTCAAAAGGACGATATACAGGAAATTGTAATGTGTTTACAGAAATGCCAAACGGTTCTGATTGCAGCTCCTGTCTATTGGGCGAATGTGCCTGCTCCTGTTAAGAATTTATTTGACCGATTATTGGGAACAGCTATGGAGGAAACAAGCACTTTTCCTAAGCCACGTTTAAAGGGCAAGAAATATATGCTTTTAACTTCCTGCAACACGCCGTTTCCTTTTTCATGGATATTCGGGCAAAGCAGAGGGGCAATTCACACTATGGACGAATTTTTTAAGACAGCGGGAATGAAACCGATAGGCAAAATTGTATGTGCGGGTACAGCGAGTAAAAAAGAGTTACCAAAACAAACAATCAAAAAAATCGAAAGGTGTATGAAATGAGAATGTCTAAAAAGAAAGTAGTTTTATTTGCTGTTATGCTCCTTGTGCTTATTAGCTTGGTTTGGGGAATAATTTATCTTAAAAGTGTTACAGATTCACCACTTTACAACTTATGCCAACCGCTACATTGATGCCAAAGCAGCTGTTTCAGTACCTTTGTAAAGACACTTGATTTTATGCCCGTTTCGACATTTTGCAGGAAAGTGGCATAAAATACCTGCCGGCGAATTTCCTCACTGAGGGCGAACCGGAGTTCCTGCACGCTTTCGTTACGGTATTTTGAAAAAACTTCATCCTGATAAGGCAGCATTTTCATTGCGCAGTATGCGACATTAATCAAATTGACCAGCATTTCTATCCCTTTACTGCTGCGAACCATGTAGCTGCATAATGACCAGAACGTTTTCTGCTCATAGTAACTGACCTCGATGTTCCACCTGAAATAGTAACACAACAGGGGAATAAACTGCATTCGGCTGCTCCCGGTCTGGTTCAGCGGCGCCTTTTCCTGCCAGGCACAGAATATCTCCATCTGCCAGGGGAAAATAGTGCTGAAAAACAAACGTCTGGCGCCCTTTGCTTTATCAGATGCCGTCACATAGGCAAGGACTTCCCTCTGCCCGAAGAGGTTGGTGAGCACCTGGCGCACGCCAATGTAATAATCCCCAACCTTTTCCTCAGAAAGGGTGAAATCTGTCTCTATGGACAGGCGTCTCCCATGTTTGGCAGGCCTGCCCTTTTTGCCTGTAGGCTGCGGTGCAAGGTCATAAATAACAGAGTCATACCTGGCATTGCAGATAACATCCAGGTTGACATACTCATCCACGATACACACCAGGTCTTTTTTGGCATACCAGCTGTCGCACAGGATGATGACATTTCTCTGTGCAGAAAACTCCGGCATAACCTGCCGTACCATGGATGCCGCCAGTTCCAGCTTGGATACTTCCTTTTTCCACATACGGTATCCCAAGGGAACTGCCAGATAGACAATCCGATGTTTCCGCCATACCGGAACACAAAGCATAAGGCTGACAAAACAATGCCCGTTGAGGTAATTGGAACCATTATGCGCGGCATGGTCGAAAAGTTTTGATACATCCTCAAACTTTTTCCCAAACTTTGCCACCATGGTGTCGTCAATGCAGAGAAAAACCGGCTGTGACTTCAGGCGTTCCGGAACCAGCTTCAGGGCCATGGCCGCTGTTACGTTCATAAACCTGGAATAATCCACTTTCGCATGGGTGCAGGCATAGTAAAATGCATTCAGCGATTTTTCCGTGATGCCGGACAAAAAGTGCCTGTAAAGGAAGCGTATGGAATAGGCTGATTCCATTGCCAGTATGGATAGTACCAGTAAAAACAGCGTCTCTGCAGTAGGGGCAGAAAATGTTTCAAAATAAGTAAAAAAATATTGATGAAGTCTACCAATCAGGTTATCTTTGTTGTATAATGAGTTTATCGTACAGGGTCACTTTCCTTTGTAATGGTTGTAGCAAACTCATTATACATCAGAAAGTCCTGTACGATACTTTTTTTATTAAAAAACTTGTAAAGTGGTGTTGTAAAAGAAAAATCACAACAAAAAGACAATAAAAAGAAAAACGCCGGATTGCTTACGCAATCCGACGGAACATTGCTGTCACCACAGCCCCTCTCTGTTCATCATTTCCTAAAACTAATTTTCCTCCATGTTTTTCACAATACAGCCTGCTGATATACATTCCCAGCCCCGCATGTTTCAGGCTGTCTTTTACATTCTGCCCATAGAACGCCTCCGTAATTTTTTCTGTATCTTCCCGAAAACCATCGCCGTCATCCATGACACAGATACTTAATTTTTCATATCCAGCCTTTGCCATAATTATAATCTGCCGTTTCCCATGACGCAGGGCATTCGACAGAAGATTTTCCGTTACTTCTAAAATAATTTCCTTATCCCCGTAAAATTCTTCCTTTGATTCAGACACTTGTAACATACATTGTTTCCCATACTCTTTTTCCAAAATGGCAAGTTCTCCCTGAATATCCTTCTCTAATTGTCTGGAAGAAATATTCTCTGGGGTCAACCGCCGATTTTCTAAACTGCTCAATTTCCGCATTGTTTCTACAAAGGCATCCATACGTTCAATCTGGCGTCCGCTCTCTGACAGCATTTCCATTGCCTGTTTCATATCTATATCTTCGCTTGGCAGATATTCCATCAGCATTTCCTGATACCCTTTCAAAACGGACAATGGGGCGCGTATATCGTGCGAAATAGCCGCCCGCAGCATCTTTTCCTCCTCAACCGTCCGCCATAATGCCTGATTATTTCTGGCAAGCTGTTCCCGCATCTTCTCAAACTCCCTGCAAAGTTCGCCCATCTCGTCCTTATTCTCATAGGAAATGCAAAAATCCAAATGATTCTCGGCAATCTTTTTTGATGCCTGTACCAGTTCTTCCATCGGCTTTCTTAACTTGTTTTGGTAAAAGAGGAAAACTGCCACGCAGCTTCCTGCTATAGATAATATCAGCACGGCATAAGTCTGTAAAAAATCGCAAAGCTCTGACACAAAATAGTCTGACTGTGTCATCTCATAAGGACTTGGCCTTGGAATATCCGCCACATAATAAGGCCCTTCATTTTCTACTGCTTCAAAATATGCTTCTTCATCCACATAATTCCACCAGATATGCATTTGTGTCCATTCGGCAATTCTGGCAATAACTGCCGAAATAAGGAAACCGCAAAATAAGGCAGCCGCCATATATAAAAAAATTGTTTTTCTTACGGAAAGATTTCTTATTTTATCCATCGGTATCCCATCCCCCATATGGTTTCAATATATTCTGTTTCTGTAAATTGCTGGAACTTTTTTCTGATTCGGCGGATTAGTTCTGTAATTACCCTGCTGTCACCTTCTGCATCATATCCGCAGACCTTCTCGTAAATCCTGTCTTTATCAAAGACCATCCCTGGATTCATGGACAAAAATTCAATAATTCCATATTCTAATCTTGTCAGTTCCAGATAATCTGTGTGAATCTGCACGGTCTTTGCATTATAATTAATAGACAGTTCTCCTTGAAAGCAGCATTCTGTCTTTTCTTTGCGCCGTGCTTCCCGTTTCAGGTGCGCCGTAATCCTTGCATCAAGCTCTTTCAGGCTAAACGGCTTTAAAATGTAGTCGTCGCCTCCTGAAGAAAGCCCATTTATAACGTCTTGTTCGTCTACCCGTGCGGTCAGAAACAGAATCGGGCAGGCTACTTTATCCCGTACCCTCCTGCATACCTCTATCCCATCAATGTTCGGCATATTTACATCCAGTAATATAATATCTGGCTGTAGCTTTATTTTATTTAACCCTTCCAATCCATTCCCTGACGTAATGATTTCATACTTTTTAATTTCCAGAAATTTTTTCAGCATTTTAAGGAGTTCGGTATCATCATCAATAATTAATATCTTATAAGCCATTTCTGCTCCTTTTCCTTGATATGATTGCCTTTCTGGTTTGTTTTCCTATCATGTGCATAAATTATCAACAATTAGGATGTCCCTTTGCCAGTCAACATATAAAATTAATTATACTACACAAATCACAACAAATACACAACGAACACTTTGTTTTAATTAGAAAGAGCATCCAAATTTCGTGATACATACCGTTTACCATCATTTTATGTTGCAACCTCAGCAAAAAATCGGCAAAGTTACTAAACTCTGCCGATTCTACGCTATGAATAGATTATTTCTTTATCTACAATCTCTTTTACACAAGCCCAAATATTATTCATTCTTCCTGTCCATTCTAAAGCATCTTGTTCCTTTAGACGTTCCGTTTGCCCTGTGCCTGTTTCATGCCCTCTATGAGCCGTTCAAAGCGTTCCTGTGCCTGCCTGTCGATGTCGGCAAGATAGGCGTTGAGCCTGCCGCTTGTGAAAAGCAAGAGGTATGAAAGTGGAATACTCTTACCATGCTGTTTCAAAATTTCATTTAAGATTTGTATTTGACTTTGGGAAGCTGGCTGGTTTAATCATTCTTGACCATTCTTTATCCATAGCGTTCATAGTTTTATAAAGCCGTTCAATCATCGTTGTCAACGGTCCTTCTTCAAAAGGAATTTTATTTATTGCCATACTATTACCATCCTTCTGCTATACTGTGATATTCCTGTAATCTCTTACTTTTACAATATCAATACACTTAATTTATTAGTTTGCTTAATCTATAAAAAATGAATCTCATAATAACAATAAAATAAAAAACTAAACAATAACCCCAAAGAAGCATATACCTTACAGACTAGCCCATGATACAAACTAGCTTCCGGGAAGGAAGTATTCCGAAAGAAGCCCCTTGGAAGACGTCGGCACTTAATGAGCGAACCTGCAAGGGTTCGGCGAATTTAGTGTCCGTTACGTCTGGAACGGAGCGAGAGCGCGGCTTCGTTGGAATAGTTCCTAGTCTGAAGCGGAACAAAATTA
>OFGR01003165.1_pt1 | contig 10060 bp, 13 predicted proteins | sample 1521811 | NCBI WGS metagenome assembly OFGR01 (sample SAMEA3504098, study PRJEB24116) | mouse gut metagenome | biome: mouse gut; feature: mouse-associated habitat; material: faeces | place: Denmark | collected 2011
GCGTCCGCATCGGGTTTGAGGGCGGCCAGATGCCTCTGGCCCGCCGCCTGCCCAAGCGGGGCTTCCACAACATTTTTGCCAAGCCCCTGGAGGCCATCAACGTCTCCGCCCTGGAGAAATTCGAGGACGGCGCCACGGTGGATGTCGATATGCTGCGGGCAAAGGGTATTCTGACCAAGTGCCAGTACGGCGTCAAGATCCTGGGCAATGGCGAACTCTCCAAGAAACTGATTGTAAAGGCTTCCGCTTTCTCCGCCTCCGCCAAGGAAAAAATCGTGGCTGCCGGCGGTAAGTGGGAGGTGGTCTGATTATGATTCAGACCATCCGCAACGCCTGGCGGGTGCCTGAGCTGAAAAAGAAGATGCTGTTCACCATCATGGCGCTCCTCATCTTCCGCCTGGGCTCCGCCATCCCCGTGCCCTATATCGACGGCGAGTCCCTGCGCACCTATCTGGACAGCCAGAGCGGCACCATCCTGGGCCTGATGAACGCCATGAGCGGCTCCGCCTTCTCCATGGCCACCGTCTTCGCCCTGTCCATCCAGCCCTATATCAACAGCTCCATTATCATCCAGCTGCTGACCGTGGCTATCCCCGCTCTGGAGCGGCTCCAGAAGGAGGGCGGCGAGGAGGGCCGGAAGAAGATCGCCTCCATCACCCGGTACACCACCGTGGCCATCGCTCTTCTTCAGGGCTTCGGCTATTACAGCATCATCAACAGCCAGAACCTTATCGAGCTGGACGGCATGAACGCCATCTGGGCCGGCATTGTTATCGTGACCACCTTTGTGGCCGGCTCCGCCTTCGTCATGTGGCTGGGCGAGCAGATCACCGATAAGGGCATCGGCAACGGTATCTCCATGATCCTGTTTGCCGGTATCCTCTCCCGGATGCCCACCCTCATCAACCAGATCATCACCGGCGTCCAGCAGTGGATGATCCCCGTCACTGACGAGCTGGTGGAAGGTCTGGGCGGCGCCGAGAGCGAGGCCTACGGGACCTTTATGGCCTCCCGGCTCCATCCCGCTATCGTGGCCGTCATGGTCGTCGGTATGCTGGCCCTCATCATGTTCGTGGTCTATATCCAGAACGCCGAGCGCCGCATCCCCGTCCAGTACGCCAAGCGGGTGGTGGGCCGGAAGATGTACGGCGGCCAGTCCAGCCATATCCCCATCAAGGTGAATATGTCCGGCGTGCTGCCCATTATCTTCGCCCAGGCCATCGCCTCCATTCCCGCCACCATCGGGATGTTTATCCCCAACAAGGGCGCGGGCTGGAAGGCGTTCGAGGAGATTTTCTCCCCCACGGGGCTGGTGTACAGTGTTGTGTACTGCCTGCTGATCATCCTGTTCAGCTATTTCTACAACACCATCCAGTTCAACCCCGTTGAGGTGGCCAACAACCTGAAGAAGAACGGCGGGTTCATCCCCGGCTTCCGTCCGGGCAAGCCCACCAGCGACTTCCTCAGCAAGGTCATTTCCCGGCTGACCATGTTCGGCGCGATTTACCTGGGCATCGTGGCCCTGCTGCCCACCATCGTGGGCAACATCATGGCCCTGTTCAAGAGCAGCGCGGGCAGCAGCCTGGGCATCGGCGGCACCTCCGTCATCATCGTGGTGGGCGTGGCCCTGGAGACCGTGAAGGCTCTGGAGGCCCAGCTCATGATGCGCCACTACAAGGGCTTCCTTGAGTGAGCCCAGGGGTGACTGACATGAAACTCATTATGCTCGGCGCACCCGGCGCCGGTAAGGGGACCCAGGCCGCTATCTTCAGTGAGCGGCTGGGCATCCCCACCATTTCCACAGGGAACATCCTGCGGGCTGCCGTGAAAAACGGCACGCCCGTGGGACTCCAGGCCAAGAGCTACATGGACGCGGGCAAGCTGGTGCCCGACGAGGTGATCATCGGCATCATCGCGGAGCGGCTGGGCGAGGAGGACTGCCGGAAGGGCTATATCCTGGACGGCGTGCCCCGCACCATCGCCCAGGCCGAGGCCCTGGAGGCCAGCGGCATCCGCTTCGACTGCGTGCTGGACATTGAGGTCGCCGACGAGGAGATCCAGCGGCGTATGTCCGGCCGGCGGGCCTGCACCGCCTGCGGAGCCACGTATCACGTGGAGGCCGCGCCCCCCAAGACGGAGGGCGTGTGCGACGCCTGCGGCGGCAAGCTGGTCCAGCGGGACGACGACAAGCCGGAGACCGTGCTGGACCGTCTGAAGGTGTACCACGCCCAGACCGAACCGCTCAAGGAGTTCTACGCCCAGCGGGGCGTCCTCAAGTCGGTGGAGAACCAGCCCACCATTGAGGATACGGCCAAGGCCATCGCCGCCGTCCTGGGTGTCTGACCATGGAGCTGATCACGCTGAAGTCCCCCCGGGAGCAGGAGGCCATGCGCAGGGCCGGACGGATCACCGCCCAGGCCCGGTCGCTGGCGGGCCAGATGGTCCGCCCCGGCGTTACCACCGGGGAGATTGACGACGCGGTACGCAAATTCATCCGGGGCCAGGGGGCGGAGCCGTCCTTCCTGGGGTACGGAGGCTTTTCCGGTTCGGCCTGCATCTCGGTGAACGAGGTGGTGATTCACGGCATCCCCTCCAGGCGGATTGTGCTGAAGGAGGGGGACATTGTGAGCATCGACGTGGGGGCGCATTTTGAGGGCTTCCACGGCGACTGCGCCGCCACCTATCCCTGCGGGGCGGTGTCTCCCGAGGCCCAGCGGCTCATGGATGTGACCCGTCAGAGCTTCTGGGAGGGCTTCCAGTTCGCCCGGGCGGGCCAGCGGGTATCCGACATCTCCCACGCGGTTCAGAGCTACGTGGAGAAGCACGGCTATTCGGTGGTGCGGGACTTTGTGGGCCACGGCGTGGGGGTAAAGCTCCACGAGGCCCCGGAGGTGCCCAACTTCGGCCCCGCCGGGCACGGTGCCCGGCTCCAGCCGGGTATGGCCGTGGCGGTGGAGCCCATGGTGTGCGCGGGGGACTGGCACGTGAAGGTGCTGAAGGACGGCTGGACCACCGTGACGGTGGACGGCTCCCTGGCGGCCCATTACGAAAACACCATCCTGATCACGGAGGACGGGCCGGAGATCACCACCGTCACCGAGGACGGGGCCTATTTATGAGCAGCACGATGCCCGATTATACCGGCTGGATCGTCCGCGCCCAGGCCGGGCGGGACAAGGGCGGGCTGTTCTGCGTGATGGGAATTGTCCAGGAGGGAAGACGCCTGCTGCTTGCCGACGGCAAGCGGAGGAGGGCCGCCCGCCCCAAGGTCAAGGATTTCCATCACGTGAAGCTGCTCACCGGTGGGTTCGACCACCCCGCCATTCAAAAGCTGAAGCAGGGCGAGGCCCTGAGCGACAAGGAACTGAGAAGGGCGCTGGCCGCGTTCCGAGATCAACTGGAGGTATGACGCTTTGGCAAAAGACGACATGATCGAGTTGGAGGGCGTCGTCACCGAGGCCCTGCCTAACACCACATTCAATGTGGACATTGGAAATGGCCACATTATCCTGGCACACATTTCGGGCAAGCTGCGGATGAACTTCATCCGCATCCTGCCCGGCGACAAGGTTACGGTTCAGATGTCGCCCTACGACCTGACCCGGGGCCGCATTACCTGGAGATCGAAGTAAACTATCAACGACCGAGTCTGGAACAGGCTTTTCCCTCAAGGGGCCTTGCCTCCGAAAGGGACCGCCAATCCCCGTCCCCCGCGGTTGGAGAGGAGGAGCAGCGGAATGAGCGAGCTTTCGGCTTAGCCGGAAGTCAGGGATATGGAGCTTGCTTCGACGAGGGGCCATTCAGGCAGTACAGGAGGTTATTAACATGAAAGTCAGACCGTCTGTCAAGCCCATGTGCGAGAAGTGCAAGATCATCAAGCGCAAGGGCAAGGTTATGGTCATTTGCGAAAACCCCAAGCACAAGCAGAGACAAGGTTAAAGGAGGGGCATAGAGTATGGCACGTATTGCCGGCATTGATCTGCCGAAGGAGAAGCGAGTCGAGATCGGACTCACCTATATTTATGGCATCGGCCGCACCAGCGCGAGCAAGATCCTGGAGAAGGCGGGCATCAATCCCGATACCCGCGTGAAGGATCTCACCGACGCCGAGGAGGCCAAGCTGCGCGAGATCATCGGCCACGAGTACACCGTGGAGGGCGACCTGCGCCGCAACGTGGCGATGGACATCAAGCGACTGACCGAGATCGGCTGCTACCGCGGCGTCCGCCATCGCAAGGGCCTTCCTGTGCGCGGCCAGCGTTCTAAGACCAACGCGCGTACCCGCAAAGGTCCCAAGCGCACCGTCGCCAACAAGAAGAAGTAAGGAGGGATATTCAACATGGCTGCTAATAAGAAAACTATCAAGCGTCGCCGCGAGCGCAAGAACGTAGAGAAGGGTCAGGTGCATATCCGCTCCTCCTTCAACAACACCATGATCACCGTCACCGATATGCAGGGCAACGCCCTGTCCTGGGCCTCCTCCGGCGAGATGGGCTTCCGGGGCTCCCGGAAGTCCACCCCCTACGCTGCCCAGACCGCCGCCGAGACCGCCGCCAACGCCGCCATCGACCAGTGCGGCCTCAAGAGCGTCGAGGTGTACGTCAAGGGTCCCGGCCAAGGGCGCGAGGCCGCTATCCGGGCATTGCAGGCCGTGGGTCTGGAGGTCACCCTCATCAAGGACGTGACCCCCGTGCCCCACAACGGCTGCCGTCCCCCCAAGCGTCGCCGCGTCTGATCTGGAAGGAGGAAAACCGATATGGCTAAGAATATGCAGCCCTACCTGAAACGCTGCCGTACGCTGGGGATCTCCCCCGCCGTCATGGGCGTGAACAAGGAGTCCAACCGGAACCCCGGCCCCCAGCGCCGCCCCAAAAAGAGCGAGTACGCGCTCCAGCTCACCGAGAAGCAGAAGGTCAAGTTTGTCTACGGCGTGCTGGAGAAGCAGTTCCGCGCCTACTACGAGAAGGCCGCCCGCATGAAGGGCAACACCGGCGACGAGCTGATGACCCTGCTGGAGCGTCGGCTGGACAACGTGGTGTTCCGCCTGGGCCTGGCCGCCACCCGGCGGGAGGCCCGCCAGCTGGTGAACCACGGCCACTTCACCGTCAACGGCAAGCGGGTGAACATCCCCTCCTACCTGGTGAAGCCCGGCGAGGTCATTGCTGTGCGGGACAAGAGCCGTTCCTCCGCCAAGTTCAAGAAGATGGTGGAGGACGATCGGTTCGTGGCCGCCCCCAAGTGGCTGGAGAAGGCGAAGAACGCGCCGCTGGAGGGCAAGGTCGTTGCCATGCCCGCCCGGGACGATATCGACTTCGAAGTTGCTGTCAACCTCATCGTGGAGTTGTACTCCAAGTAATGCCGTCAATTTGTCGGTATTCCGGGGCTTCCCGCCGTTCTTCGGGGCGGCGGGCACCCCGCCGTACAACGACCCTACCGAGCGATTCCCGGCAACACACGCCACTGTAAAAGGAGGGTAACACACGATATGGTAGAAATCCAGAAGCCGCGTATCGAATGCATCGAGAATGTGGGCGACGATTCCTACGGGAAATACGTGGTCGAGCCGCTGGAGCGGGGCTACGGCACCACCATCGGCAACTCCCTGCGCCGCATCCTGCTGTCCTCGCTGCCCGGCACGGCGGTCACCACCGTCAAGATCGCCGGTGTGCAGCATGAGTTCTCCGTCATCCCCGGGGTGAAGGAGGATGTGACGGAGATTGTCCTCAACATCAAGGGCATCATCGCCAAGCTGTACAGCGAGGGTGTGAAAACGGTCTACATTGAGGCCGCCGGCGAGGGCGACGTCACCGCGGGGGACATCAAAACCGACAGCGACGTGGAGATCCTGAACCCGGAGCACCACATCGCCACCCTGGGCCCCGAGGCCACGCTCAACATGGAGCTTACCCTGTCCCAGGGCCGGGGCTACGTCACCGCGGACCGGAACAAGCCCGCCCAGACTATCATCGGCGTCATCCCCGTGGACTCGGTGTATACCCCCGTGCGCAAGGTGAACTACTTCGTGGAGAACACCCGCGTGGGCGACGCCACAGACTACGATAAGCTGACGCTGGAGGTCTGGACCAACGGCACGATTTCTGCCCGGGACGCCGTCTCCCTGGGTGCCCGGATTCTGGTGGATCACTTTACCCTGTTCACCGATTTGTCCGAAACCATGGGCTCCAAGGCCACCGTGGTGGAGAAGGCCGAGGCCCAGCGCGACAAGGTGCTGGAGCTTACCATTGAGGAGCTGGATCTGTCCGTGCGCTCCTTCAACTGCCTGAAGCGGGCCAATATCAACACCGTGGAGGACCTCATCTCCAAGACCGAGGACGAGATGATGAAGGTGCGCAACCTGGGCCGCAAGTCCCTGGAGGAAGTCATCAACAAGCTGGCGATGATGGGCCTGTCCCTGGCCAGCGACGAGAATTTATAAGACGGTACAGGGGTATGTAACGTTCCTCCCTGTATGAACCCGCGCTCTGCGGGCGTCAGAACGAATTTAGACACCCCGCCAAGCGGGGCCGAAGGAGTGCTAACCTATGGCTAAGAACCGTAAGCTGGGCCGCACCAGTGACCAGCGTCGCGCCATGCTGCGCGCCATGACCACCTACCTGCTGGAGAACGGGCAGATCAAGACCACCTACTCCCGGGCCAAGGAGGTCGCCCCCATCGCCGAGAAGATGATCACCCTGGCCAAGAAGAACAACCTGGCCGCCTACCGCCAGGTGCTGGCCTACGTCACCAAGGAGGACGTGGCCAAGAAGCTGTTCGACCAGATCGGCCCCAAGTACGCCGACCGCAACGGCGGCTACACCCGGGTGCTGAAGCTTGGCCCCCGCCGCGGCGACGCCGCCGAGATGGCGATTATCCAGCTGGTGTAAGCTCCGCTTCCCCAGCGGCAAAAGAAAAGCCCTCTGCCAGTCGGCAGGGGGCTTTTTGCGTGCAACGTTGACTTTTTTGGGGGGATCGTGTAGAATAAAGGGGAGGGGTTCCGTGCGAGGGAACCCGGCGACGGCAGGCGGTTTGGCTGTTCTAACCCGAAAGGGGGTGAGCAGATGCCTATTACCTTGACGTTCCACGTTTTCGGTTTTACCGTAACGGTGCGGGTAAAAAGCGACAACCGCCACTCGGCCAAGTGACGGTTGTCATGATTTTGTGACAATTTACCTTGACTGAGCCAAACCGCTTGCCCGGGTGAACGAGCACGGGACTCCTTTATTATTATAGCCGCGCGGCGGGGATTTGTCAAGCATCAGCCGCCCGCGCCGCCAAAGTTGCCCCGGAACGTACAATTTCCCGCCGCTTCTAACCAGCGGCGAAGGAGATGATAGAAGCTATGCAACAAACCGAACACTATAAGCTGAACCTGATCGAAATGGACGACCCCATCTCGCCCCTGCCGCTGAACGAAAACACGCAGGTCCTTGACCAGCTGGTGGCCGGAATCGCCGGGGAGCAGCACCTTTTTAAGCTGGCAGAGGTAACCATCGATGTGGACAAGAGCCCGCTGGTGCTGGATCTGTCCGGGGTGGATGTGACGAGGTACGACGCGCTGCTGCTGGTGTTTTACTTGAAACAGTACGGCGGACCCTATGCCATCAAGATCAATGACAGCAGTATCCTTTACGTTCTGGAGGGGAGCTCAAACCAGAATGAGCCGAATTTCCTGGACGGCATGGGGATGATGCTGTTCCTCCCCTTTGGGGATTCTGTGGTAGGGATGTGCCAATACTTCGGGGCGTTCATTGGAAAGGATTCCGGCAAGGGCGGGACGCGGGGAAAACGCTTCGAAGTCCCCTGGGGGGAAATCCAAACAGTCAGGTTCACTATGAATGTCCCCATTTACTCCGGCGCGGTGATGTTTGGCGTGAAGTTTTAAGCAAAAAAGGACCCCCCGGCGTAAGGAACGGGGGCCGTAAAACAGTATTTTTGAAAAAAGCTGAAAACGTAGTGTTTTCAAGGGACGGCGTGGCTTCGGTCACGCCGTTTCCTCTTTCATCAGTTTATCCAGAGGGATAAATCCCAGGCCGTCATACTTGATGTGAATATTCTGCCGCCGCTTACCGCTGGACTTGTCCGGAGCCTCCACATAGATTGCTTGGACCAGCTCCCGGAGGGCGTAAGGGTCGAGCGTCTCAATAGACACATACTTCTGCGCCGTCTGAATGAACTTTTCAATATTCTCGCTCTGTCTCGCCTGTACCTCAATCTCCTGCCGCAGACTGACAACCTCGGCCTCAAGCTGCTTCTGCTCCGCCTCATAGCTTTGGCTCAACATATCAAACCGTTCATCACTCAGTCGCCCGCTGGCGTTGTCCTCGTAAATCTTGATGAACAGTCGCTTCAACTCGGCAATGCGCTCGTTGTTTGTCTCGATGAGCGCCTTGGAGGCGGTGATCTTCTCGCAGGCGGCGGCATAGGCCCCGTCGGGGGTGGCGCCCTGCTCGGCGTAATAGAGCTTGCCAATCTCGATATAGGCCTTCTTGATGGCATCCTCCTCAGCCATGTTGGACATTTTCAGCTTGGCGATTTCCGCCAGCCGCTTGGATTGGGCGACGCCGGCCTGGGCCAGGTCGGTAGCCTTGTCCTTCAGTGTGTCAAAGGTATCCTTAAAATCCATTGCAGTTGCCTCCTTTAAATTACGGTTTCCCGCTTGATGTTTCTATTCTATCCGATTTTCTTTCCCGGCGCAAGAGCCTTTATCTTTATTTAATGAATTTTTCATCCGCCGTATAAGCGGCTTTTAATCAATACCGCCCGAAGTCGCCGGAGCGGCCCTGGGTGACGTCGGAGCCGAAGTGGTAATCCTTGCCGGGCAGGATGGCGTTCATGACGATACCCACAATGGCGGCGATGGCCAGGCCGGACAGGGTAATGGTAATGGAGCCGATCTGGAAGGACAAACCGGCCACTGCGCCGGTGCCATACTTGATGCCGATGGCCAGCACCAAAATCAGTGCGGCAATGAGCACATTACGGCTTTTGGTGAAGTCAACCTGATTTTCCACCACATTGCGCACGCCGACAGCGGAAATCATACCGTACAGCACAAGGCTGACGCCGCCCATAGTGGCGACGGGCATAGCCACGATAATCGCGGCGAACTTGGGGCAGAAGGACAAAACCATGGCGAAGACGGCGGCCAGACGGATCACCTTGGGATCGTACACCTTGCTCAGCGCCAAAACGCCGGTGTTTTCGCCATAGGTGGTGTTGGCCGGGCCGCCGAAAAGGGCGGAGAGAGCGGTGGCAAGACCATCCCCCATCAGGGTGCGGTGCAGGCCGGGCGTTTCAATAAAGTTCTCCCCCACCGTGGCCGAGATGGCCGACATATCCCCGATATGCTCCATCATGGCGGCCACGGCGATAGGGGCCATGACCAGAATGGCCGAGAGGTCAAACTTGGCAAGCCGGAAGGGCGGCAGGCCCAGCCATCCCGCCTGGGCGATGGCGGTCAGGTTCAGGATGGCCGAACCGTCGGCGTTGGTCATGCCCATGGCGTTCATGGCAAGGGCGGCAGCGTAGGCAATGACCACCCCCAGCAGGATGGGGATGATTTTAAACATCCCCTTGCCCCAGATGTTGAAAACAATGATGGTGCCCAGAGCGATCAGGGCCAGCACCCAGTTGGAGGATGCGTTGCTCACCGCCGAGGGCGCCAGATTCAGGCCAATACAGACAATGATGGGTCCGGTGACCACCGGAGGCAAAAACCGCATGACCTTTTTGACGCCTACCACCTTAATGATCAGGGCCAGCACCAGATAGAGGAGGCCAGCCACCACAATGCCGCCGCAGGCATATTGCAGCTTTTCGGCCGCCTCCATCCCGGCGTAAATACCCTGGTCCATCCTGGCCATGGTCTCAAAGCCGCCCAAAAAGGCGAAGGAGGAACCCAGGAAAGCGGGGACCTTCAATCTGGCACACAGGTGGAAAAAGAGGGTGCCCACACCGGCGAAAAAGAGGGTGGTCTGAATGTTCAGCGGCAAACCGTAGGACTGGACCAGAATGGGCACCAGAATGGTGGCGCCAAACATGGCGAACATATGCTGCAATC
>OFGR01003166.1_pt1 | contig 10059 bp, 5 predicted proteins | sample 1521811 | NCBI WGS metagenome assembly OFGR01 (sample SAMEA3504098, study PRJEB24116) | mouse gut metagenome | biome: mouse gut; feature: mouse-associated habitat; material: faeces | place: Denmark | collected 2011
CAAGATCGCCTCAATTTTATAGTCCTGTCCAAATTGACTGAAAAACTGTTCTGCGTAATAGCCCGATCCAAATAGATAGAGTTTCTTTTGATGCACATCCTTCAATATATTCGTAAAGAGTCTGTCGTAGGTGTCCTGTGTAAAGTCCATCCGATGCCTGTTACTCCTGACCGTTTTTTCATTTCTCCTGTGCATTCGGTGATACACCGCAAGCTCCTTTTCGTTGCGCAGATCGATCAAAAAATGATTGGCAAAAGCTCTCCACGTACTCCTGTGCTCATACAGGTCAAAGTATTCCAGCAGTTCATCCCTCGGATAAACGCCCTCCAGCTCTGGGCAATCTCTGTATATAAAGTCAATCGTCCGTATAAAAACAGCATTTGCCGGAAAGGATTCTATATAAAACTCCTGATCAAAAAACAGAAAACCCTTTTCCGTATGAAAGCAGTTCAGCGACACCATATCGATATAGCCTCTTTCTAATATGACACCGATATTTCGCTGCTGTTCCTCTGTGCCAAATGCCAGTTGCTCCCATCTGTCAATATTAGGGTCATCCTTCTTGCGTTTCTCCCAGCCCGGCTCAAACTGTTTCCAGTTAATTTCCTCATACGGGACATGTTCCGACGAATCCACAATGATCTTCCTGAAACACTCCAGTTCCCTCACGAACGCATCGCGATCACGCCGAAGCAGCTCCCTGAAATAGTCTGTTGCGATCACTGCATCGATATAGGGCATCACATAGGCATCGCCCTCCACCCGCGCCTCGACCAAAGGAACATGATGCCGCCTTAAATATGTATCATGTTCCGCCAGAATATTTATCTTGTGGCGTCCCTCTGGATACAGTGCCTTCTTTGTCACAGTTTGCCCATATCGGATAATGGTCGCCATGGCCTCTTCGCGGCTGCGGTCTCCCTGAACAGTGTCCTGGTCCGCCTCTGTCATCGCTCCATCTATCGTACATTCTATCAGGAATGCATTTGCCATCTGATGGAACATATGGTTATCCATAAGCAAACGGTATAACCCCTCCTCTTCCAGAAAAACCGTCTCCGGACTGTTATACTGAGGAAACACCCTCACTTCAATCGGTTCATTGGGAAGATATGTATCAGACAGGATCAGCTGCGGACGTGTCAGACAGGGCATGACAGAATAGAAATGATAGCGTTCAATGCCCGCATCCTGCAGTATCACTTCCAGCTCCGACTTCGCATAAACCCGCCCGTCCAGTGTTCTTTTCCTGTCTGTATTTACCTTGACATATCCATCGATACCGTCAAACACATGGCCGGAAAACACATCCTTATCTCCACAGAAGGAGCGGACCGCAAGACGGTTCTCCGTCCCGAGCAACATCCGCCCGGAAGCTTTCAGCAGTTTTCGCAGCCTTGTGAGCAGTTTCACAGGATCTGCTGTTCTCTCCACGATTCCTGCTGTCACAATATAATCGTATTTCTTTCTCTCCTCTTCCAATTCCCGAACTGCAGCCTTAAATACATTTACTCCGCGATCCTCCAAAGCCTCACACAGCACTTCGCAAGCCGCATTGCCGCCCGAGATAAAAAGTACCTCAGCATCCGGCTCAAAAGTATACCAGTTGATCAAAGCCTTTGGCAGATCCCTGACCACTTTCTCTGCTGCCATTACCACACCTCTTCCCTGTCATTTATTTTTCGCAACAGCAAATCATCCTCCTCAACAGCAAATAAAATGATCTTATCCTCATCGATTCCACAGGCTGACAACTGTCGTTTCATTTCATCGGCATACTGACTACACGGAACCACATATACCGCATCGGGATATTCTGCACAGATTCCGGACAGGCTGCCTACCAGAAGTCCCTGACTGTTTGTTCCCTGCAGACCGGGATCATTGTCACAAAAACATCTTACGGTGCCGATTCTTTGCGCCAAAAGAAGCATATGACAATACTTCCCACGTTTTCCGCACCCAAAGATGACAACCTCCTTTTCACCGATCGCTCTCCTGAGCAGGCGGACACCGTATGTTCTAAAAAGATAATCCGCTCTGCATGCAGCATAATATGCTCTGGGAGATTCCAGGAAGATCATCAGCCCTGCCCATGTCCCGGCCGCCATATCCTCCATCCGGATCATTTTTTTCTGATACAGTTTTGCAAGGTATGTTCTGATATATTCTACGTGATCTGACGCCCCTTCCCAAAAATATCCTGACGATGCCATTTGATGAAATCTTGTCAGTGTCTGGTCAAGAAGCTCCATAGCACTGTATCTTCTCCATACGTCGGGAAGGCGTTCCAAAAAAGTCTCCTTATAAATACATTCCTGCACGAGGAACCGAAATGCGTTTTCATCGTATGCAGATGCCGCCGTGTTGTCAAGTCTGTAATGATACATATACTGCTTCACGTAAACTGCCCTTTTTGCCTTGCTGTGGACCTGCAGCATAAACCCTATATCCTGATAGGCTGCGCCCGGTGTCTCATTGAGACGCAGTGTCCTGGCAAAATCAGCCTTATACAGGCCAAGCCACAAAAATCTGTCGCTGTAAACTAATTCCGGATGTTCACAGGGATCAAGAACCTCACCAAACATCGACTCCTCTTTTACAGGACAGCGGATTGACCGTTCTGCGATCACTCCGTCCGCAATCTTTCTATAAAATTTTCCCAGCCCTCTCACATAATCCGCGTCAATCTTCTGTGCCCATCTATACAAAGTCTTATACATATCCGGTTCTATAAAATCATCTGTTTCCACGATGCCGATATAATTCCCCCTTGCCAGCCGGAGCCCCATATTGACCTGATAACCATAGCTCTTTCGCTCTGAATGGACAAGACAGATGCGCTCATCTCTGTTCGCATATTCCTGCAGGATATCCAGCGTTCCATCCTCAGATCCAGCGTCAATGATCAAGATCTCCATATCTGACAAAGTCTGTGCCAGCACACTCTCTATACAAACTTTTATGTATCTGCTGACATTATAAGAGGGCATGATCACTGTTACCAGCGGATTATCCGTCCTTTTCATATCGTCTTGTCCTCCGTCTTCTGCACCTTCCTGTCAAATAACTCCAGAATAAATTTGGCGGCTCTCTCGCTGGCATGACCGTCCTCGCTCACCCCATACCGCTCCAAAAAAGCTATCAGATCACTTTCGTACGATGTCCTGTCAAAATCCATAATGTGGTGCACAAGTTCCTCGTTCGTTTCTGCAACGGAAAACGGAAGCGCATCATAATCCAGCAACAAATCATACTCATGATCAATATAATCAGTCCTGTCCAGGGCAAACAAAAATACCGGTTTCTTCACAAATGCAGGCTCGAACATGATACTGGAATAATCGGATATCATAATGTCACATGCAGATGCAAGTTCCTCACTGTCTGGATATGCACTCACATCCACCACATGTTCACCATTTGCAAACTTTCCGCTCTCTTTCGCAACCCCTGGATGCAGCCTGAGCAGTATATCCCACTCCCCACCGAATTTAGCAGCCAGAGCGTTTCTTATCAGACTGTAATCCAATCCGATACTTCTCGCTTCTGTCTTGTGCACACCCCGCAGATCCTTGTTATATCGGTATGTCGGAGCATACAGGAGCATCTTGTTCCCTTTCTTCAAATGACAATTGGTGATCACCTTCCGCCTGCATTCCCTCATCCGAAACATTGCATCCGTTCTTGGCGAACCTATCTGCACCACTTCCTTTTGGAAATCAAATCCTCTCCTGACAGATTCCGTGTCAAACCAGCTCCCTGTCAACACATAATCCATGCACCGTCCGTTATGCCTCCAACGCGCTACATCCTCAGGAATATCGATAATTGTAGCGGCATCCAGATAAAATTTTTTGAGTGTAATGCTTGCCCAATGCTTCGTCTGGATGTAAATCTGAGATTCCCTCTTTATGATATGTGTGGGCATTAATGTATTCATGACCCAGATATGTGCTGTCTCCATTTCATACGTATATTTCTTCCAGTTTCCTGCCCAGACAGTCCGCACTCCTCTGGGCACTTCCTCTTGTATATTTTCCAATATCCACACAATATCAAGCCTGTCACTCATTTTTAACAGCTGCTCCGTGATATATTTGCCATGATCAGAATAAGTGTCAAACGATTTGAACAGGATCTTATTCATCTGGATAGCTTTTTTGCAGCAGGTCTCCGCATACTCCTTCATCATTGTCTTGATATCCACCTCTTCATATACCTCGGGATATTGATCTCTCTGATTCGCCTCCATCATTAACAACACATAATACGCTGTAATACCCCGATCCAACAGCTGCCACTCCATCTCTTTGTAGTATTTCGTACTTGTTATAAGAACAAGGACTTCTTCCTTTTTATAACTGTCCAACACACTAACAGGCATGATCTTTGCTTCCTCATTAACAGATCCGAAAGCTTCTGCCAGAAGATCCCCTGCCGCGAACCCTTGCCATTGTACGGCGTTATCCAGTATGCCTGCAACAAGATAGCTGTCACTATATTTTCTAAAAAAATAGGCAGCACCTTCCCCTGATCCAAACAAAAAGAGCTTCTTCCCATTTACCGCACTGTCAAAATCTGTCCATGTCTGTTTTTTTATTTCACCCTCTTCGTACTGATATAACTCCTGCTGCACTGCATAGTCAATGATATCCATAACCGCTCCTCAATAGTTCTTCCCAAAACTTTGTATGTATTTCTTTCTGGCACTTCGGGCATACTGCATTATGCGCGTTCTGCCCAAACTCCGTCAGTAATTCCCTGTGTTCTGCAAGGTATGCTATCCTATCTGCAATCTTTGCATAGTCCCCTATTTCCACCAGATATCCATTTCTGCCATCACAGATATCTTCCCTTGTCCCAGATGTGCACGTCACGACCGGCACCGCACCGTTTGCCATAGCCTCAAGCTGAGATATGCTTCTGCCTTCTGCATCCGCTATATTGACGCTGATATCCTGCCTTCTCCAAAATTCAGGAATATGCGCTCTCTCCATCATACCCACAAAATGTACATGGCCATCCCACTTATTTGCTGTCACTTTTTTTTCCATTTCTGCTTTGTAGGATCCATCTCCTGCGATTTCAAAGATGTAGGGCACTCCTCTCGCTTCCAGCGTCTCAATGACTTTAAGCATTAGGTCCATCCTCTTTTGTGTTACGACGATCCTGCCTGCATAACCTATCCTGACAGGCTGACATATGTCAGTCGTGTAAACACGTTCCAGCTTTTCCTCACACACCACCGGACACGTAATCGTAGCGATCTTCTCCTCCGGCACCCCCCTTGCAATCAAATCCCTTTTGATATCCTCGCTCACTGCAACAAAAAAATCCGTACGCGCTGCGTATTTATCATAAAGTTTATAGAGATGCTCTTCTCCTCCATGCATTACGGAAATGATCCGAACTAAATCTGGTGCGATCTGCTTTAACAGATCCGCTGCCTCTATGAAATACTCTGGTTTTCCCGTTATTACTGTTACGGGCAGCAGATCTGTCAGGTAATCCAAAATGCATCCTAAAATATCTTCCCGGAACTGGTATAAATCTTTGTCCAGTACCTGATCCACGACAGGCACGAGCATATCTTCGATCTGATATTTGCCCGCAGCCGTGAATATGTGAACATTATCAAATCCTTTCTTGATTAGTTCAGTGCACAGTCCTTTCGTCCATTCCTCAATCCCGCCAAGTCCAAGACCGGAAATGCAATCAAATACAATATAATCTCTACTGCTTTTTGTATAGTTTGTCTGCCCGATCTTTACTTTTTGGACCCACATCACAGCCTCCAGCGCCAAGTCCTCATATCGGATTTCATATGCCGGATCAAATCCGTACACATGCCATAGTGCATCCCTGATCTGCCCCTGTTCTGTCTCGTCAGCAACAGTAATGCACAATGTAGTATTACTGTATTTTCGGAGTATTGATGGCGCCTGAATTTCAATATTGTTTATGCGTGTCCCCCACTTTGCCTGCCCGCTGTCTATGATTGCCTTTACAGATATACCCGCTCTTAACAGTAAGGGTAATATTCTGGCACATCGCCTGCCGCTTCCGTATAAGATAATGTCCTGATCTGCGCACAACATGTCGCTTCCTTTTTTTGTGATTACATCATTCATCATGATAAACAATCTCCTCGATCGAAATAACAGGGCAATCCATCTTGTCTTTAAGGCTCCTTCTTATCTCGCCATGATCCGTGACAGCTGTGACAATAACACAGTCTACTGCCGACAGCCTGTCATCCGGCGAGTACACCGGCAAATCCAGTTCGATCCGCCTTCTGTCGATCACATACCGCACCTCTATATCCGTGTCGGAGAGTTCAGCCAACAGGCATTTACCTACCTCCCCCGCACCGTATACTGCCACAGAATGCCATTCTCTTTTCCTAAGAAAATCTGCTACGCAAATACCTTTCTGGACATTCATTGTCCATCGGCACATCAGCTTTAACAGTCTGCTGCATTTTTCGTGCTGCTTTTCCTTCTGTGCCAGTTCCGGCAGTGCCTGTGGTAAAATACCCCTGCTGATTTCTCCTTTCAGAAAGAAGCGCATATACTGTTTCCTTTTCGCCATCACGTCAATATCGGCATCCGCAACTGATGCCATGTGAATGTAACAATACAAAAAATCTGCCTTGATATGTTTCCTTACTTCCTGCCATCGATCAGGATAACAGCATAGGTATTGTCTCGCTGTACAAACAGCGTAATCACACGCATACACGGCAGCATAGGTGCGCAGTTCCCTGTCTTTCCTAAAATATTGAACGACAAGCCTCCCTGCCAAAACTCTGTCAAAACCTGACAGACTGACATGACGCGCATCCGTAACCTGCCCTTCATGTAACCTGTAGTTATAAAAAATATGAGACAGTATGATCTTCTTTTCCGCCCTCGCATGCACTATGGCGTTTATATAATAATCCACACTATACTTTAGAACCGGAATCCTTAGATCATGAAATAATTCTTTTCTATAGATCTTATTGCACAGATAATTTGCAACATTTTTTTGACGCAGATAATGTTTTACACACCGCCTTTTTCCAACAACCGTTTCTTCCTTTAACTCATTATTCTGCAGTACCCTGCCGCCCGGACTTACTTTCCTGCAGGAGCATTCCACAATATCGGCACCCTGCTCCCTCATCACCGCCATCATCTTTTCGTACATATCTTTTTCTATGTAGTCATCCGCATCCACAAACGCGACAACACTGCCTGCAGCCTCCATGATCCCATGTTTTCTGGCAGATGCCTCTCCACGGTTTTTCTGGAAAAAATACCGGATCCGACTGTCTTTCTGCATAAAATGTTCAATTATTTCCGCCGATCCATCATCCGATCCGTCATCGATCACTACTATTTCCAAACTCTGATACGTTTGATCCAACACAGAGTCCAGACATCTCCCGATCCAATCCCTGCAGTTATACGCAGGGATAATGACACTAATTTTCTCTTCTATCGCAGTCATATCCTGAACATCCCATCCTATCTACCATGCATACATTACCGTCTCCGCGTCTCTCAGGGAATAATGCCGGAATGCGATCTTATAGTCTGGTCTCATTTTCAGGACAAGCGCAGGGATCTCGAGGATGTCCTCCGGTTTATGGTAGACACAGATCGCAAGCTTTGGCTTCTGCTCTGTGATCGTGCGCTCTGCTCCCAACAACGCCTTTTCTTCCGCCCCTTCTATATCCATCTTTATGAAAGTGACCTTCTCTCCTCCCACAACAGAGTCGAGATCCATCAGCTCGATATCATAGTCCGAATAGAAATCCCGTTCCTGGTTCTCTATCCGCGACGCGCCACCAAGTCCTGCAGTAAATCCGATCTTTCCCCGACTGTCAAACAATCCATAAGGAAAAAGACTGACATTGTCCCATTTCTCTATCTTGTTTTTGCAAACTTCATAATTGTTTCTCTCTGGCTCAAAGGCATATATGCGCTCATAGTTACCACCACACCACGCCATAAAAGCCTTTGTTGAGCCCAGGTCGAACGCCCCGCCGTCTATAAACGTCTCTCTGTCTCCTGTATACGCAAAAAAGTCAAAATACTGCTTGCTGTCCAATACTTTTATGATATCTTCCAGACAGATACAATCCCCCCGCGCCCCAAGGGAACTTATTTTTTTCATGACAGTTCTATACTCGTGCCCAGATTCTATGACAATATCTAATTCATCGTACAAAACGACTGCTTCCTCATATGTATACAGCGGAATACCATTATATGTACTCTGCCTTTTATTGGCTGCCAAATAACAGCTCCACGGATAAGATCCCCTTTTCTCGCAGATCATTTTCCCCAGAGGATCTCCCTCTCCAGGCGTGATCCAATATGCCGTCGGATGTGCTGCCTTCATTATTTTCTTTAGCAGTCCAGCACCTATCTCACTGGTGTTTACGATCTCGTAGATATAGTAGTAATATGGATCTGCGATCCCCAGTAATCCTTCACTGTCGACTTCCCGCAGGATCTCACCTGCATCCATTATTTTCCAATCGCTTTTTTTCTCAGCTATCTGTTCTTTGATCTGCCGTCTGGAAGCACATGATTCCATACTGAGAATGATATTCGCCTTCCCAAAGTTTTTGACTGCTTCTTCAAACCGAAATATTGGCAGATTGTGAATCGTTCCTTTATGCCATTCCTTGTTGTCAATAAATCCTCTCACAGGGACGCCTGCCATAAATTTACTTTCGCAAATATATCTGCCGCATTCTCCTGCTCCGTAGATCAGTATATCGCCATCTGCTTTTTTGATCTCATCAAAAAACCGAGCAAGTCGTTTGTCCTCATCTCGCTTTTTTCTCAAAATCGCTGTCTCATCACTGCTTTTCTCGTTTTGTATCAAGGACATCATCAACCTATTTTCGAAAATCTGCCTAGAAATAGTATCCCCGATTCGGGAATATATTTGCCGTACCTTCGCACTTACATGCCTCATATGCTCATCCATATCCATTCCCCCATCTGTGCACTATGATCAATATTTTCTGACCAAGATCACATTGATTCAAAACAGTTCCGACAAGTCAACATTAAAATAACACTGTAATCGATCCACATATTCATCATTTCTCCTGTTATCCGCATTTTCCTTGTAAAGTGCCTCCTCCTGGCTTCCCTCTATCACCCTTACAGTCAGTTCACCCATTGCATACGTGCTGATCCCCCAGATCAATTCAATTGTTTTCAGCCACAGATCATCCCCATAAAAAGCGTTTTCCCTGATACCGCTCTCATCCAGAAACGCTTCCCTGTACCTGCCGCATGGATATAACACACCGCCAACACCCGTTGCACATATCCCTTTTTCCGGCATCTCGGACTTCACACACCCTTGCCATAGCTCATAAGGTGCAACTTTCCCATCACTTTTCGTCATTCTGTGCCCACGCCTGCAGATCACTGCTTCCGGATATTCCAGATGCTTCTCATACAGATCTTCTAACAGCCTGTCATCATATATTGTGTCGTCATCCACCGTAACGATAAGACTCTGTGGATAATCCTGCACAGCGTAGAAATATTTTTTATGGGATTTCAGATCCTTCACATTCCGCTCGATCCTAAGTCCTGCCCTCACGAGCTCTTCTTCCTGCCTGATCTTCCCCTGTGAGTCCTCCTCCGCTATATACAGAACAATTGCATCGGCTTTCATCGTCTGCATCATAATGCTTTTGATCGCAATGTGCACCAGGTCTAATCTTTTCCCATAGCTGGTCAGGGACACTGTTATCTTTTCCTGTCGCGAATCTTTCTGTTTGTTTGATCCCCTAATGCCACACTGTATCTGTAGATCCTCATAATAAGCTTCCGCACTTCGCACATACTCATAAAGCAGTATTCCTGACTCGTCCAAAACCGGAAGTTTCCTGATTTTAGGATTTGCAGTAAATAATTTGATCGCTTCCTGCTTCTCGCCTTCTCCTGCATGAATATATAAAAAGTCTTTTTGGACTACCATCTGTTTTGTCTCACAGATCTGCTTGTCCTCCCGGCTGCCAATGCACCCTGCCAGTGT
>OFGR01003168.1_pt1 | contig 10058 bp, 8 predicted proteins | sample 1521811 | NCBI WGS metagenome assembly OFGR01 (sample SAMEA3504098, study PRJEB24116) | mouse gut metagenome | biome: mouse gut; feature: mouse-associated habitat; material: faeces | place: Denmark | collected 2011
TCTGCGAGCCTTAATGTGGAAATGATCGGAACGATCAGGATTCCGCAGAAGAAATTGCTGATGCCGTGGATGCAGTCAAAGGGCAGCCCCGCGATGATCCACGCGATCATTTTCTGGAAACTCAGCCCGTACAGGAGAGCCTGTGCGGGTGCATAGAGCGTTCCGTACAGGAAACCGTGTGCGGCGCAGACAAGCATGTACACCAGCGGCTGCAGCTTTTTGAGCTTTCCCGGCATGTTTGCGGGAAGGAGCATGACAGCGCCCCACAGGACTGTCCACAGGTACAGATAGGGGATCCACCATGTCGCAAAACCGTTCAATATGCCGGTCATCAGGACATATATATAGAGCGGGTAGAGTGCCTTTTTTCTGTATACCACTGTGAAGGCGATCGTGAATACGCCGATCAGGTGGATGTTTGGCGCAAACTCCATGATGAGCTTGGAGGCGTACATGACAGAGCCGAGCATGGCAAAGACGACAAGCTCCCTGGTTGTAGGCTTCATGACTATTCCGCTTTGAGGGCGTAGCTGGCGCCGTCTGTGATCGGTGTGGAGTCGACACCGGAGGTGGCATACTCCCCGTCCACATAAAATGCCCAGTATTTGCCGTCCTTGTCATAGTCGAGCGTGATGCCGTTCACGGTCTTCACGAACAGACCGTACTCGCTGTCGTCGCCGGCGATCAGCTCGAGTTCCAGCAGAGCCTCGCCGACAATCGCCTTGTCCGTGTGGATCTCGAACGAGCTTGTACCGCCGTCCTGGTCTGTCACGGTGAGGGCAAAGCTTGTGTTTCCTTCGCCAAGCACGGTGTCGCCCGACGCTGTGCCTGCATCTGCCGCGGCGGTTGAAGCCGGGGGGATGTTAACTTCGTTCTGACTGTCATTGCAACCGGTTGTAGAGAGTGCCGTAGCCACAGTAAGCACCGTACAAAGGATGAATGACAACGTTTTTCTGCAAAAAAATGTTTTCATGTCTGTGATCTCCTTTGAATCGTTATGATTTCCCCAAAGACCGGCGCCCGCGGTCTGAGCGGGTGATCTGCCACGCGCTCGAGAGGACTGGTCTTGTCCCGATATTCCGGCTTGGCACTTCACTGGCAAGCCTTCTCGGAAAAAATCCAATGGCATGTCCCGGAGTTGTGGCGTTCCGGTCAGGACAGTGAGTATAGGTGTGCCTTACGGCGACGGGCTCGCACAGGATTCGCACCTGTTTCCCGAGACAATCCGTTCCTTATCATAATATTCTTTGGCGGTTCTGTCAAGCAAAATAAGATGTTCCGACTGGTTCACGCATTTGCCCGGCACCGATACAGAAGCGAGATATAGTACAGTGCGGCAGTCAGCATGATACACACGAGAGAGACGATGATGCCCGGGATAAAGCCCTTCGGGAAGTATCTCAGCTCGATCGTGTGCGCGCCCTCGTCGAGATAGGTGCCGATGAAGGTGTCCTCGAACAGATTCATGTCTGTCCGGGCACCGTCCACATACAGCGTCCATCCGGGATCGTACGGAACGGAGAGGACAAGCTGGCCTGCGGAGGTGACAAAGATGTGACCGTTCAGGGAAGTCTCGTCATAGCTGTCCACAACAAGCGTCTGCTGATTCAGAAGGCTGATGAGGCGCGCCAGGGCGGGTTCGTTCACCCTGTATGCAGTCAGATTGAGGTTTTCGCCGTTCTCGGATTCGAGGGACAGGGTATCGCCTGCATCGTGATATCCCAGATCCAAAATGTATTTTTTCCTGATCTGGCTAAAGCTCTTGGAAGATTCCTCGTAGTCCATCCTGATCGTGTCGATCTTGGTATTCGGGGTGTACGCATAATAGTGTGCATATTCCTCGATGTGGAGATCCGCCTCGCTTCCGTAAGCGTTGAGGCCGACTTCTAGAAAGATGTCGTCGCTGATGCCAAGGCGGTGTGCGAGCTTGTTCTGCCGCTGCAGCGGATCCAGGTTTTTGTCGTCTGTGTCCTCCTCGTGGATATTCTCCTCGACCTCCCCGGCATCGTTGAAGGATGCGTGTGCGGAAGTGACCATATACCCGAGAGGGAGCGAATAGTTGTTCTTGTACAGGTACACTTTTCCCTCCCTGTCCGCAAGCTCGAACAGGTTGTCATAGCCTCTGTCGAGGGTATAGAGCATGTACCGGGTGGAGAGGAGGGCGGCAGTCACCGGGGTGGCGCCCTCAAAGCAGTAATTGACGCGGCTGCCCCGCATCCCGTATTTTTCGTAAAAGTCCGACACCAGCGAGTTCAGGGTGGATGAGAAGTAGGAGCCTCCCTGGAATCCGATCAGCATCGCGTCGTTCTGGGTCCTGCGCGCAAACTTCTCAAACCGGAAGAAATCGCCGTTTTCTCTTTCGACCGTTCTGTCCGTCAGGATCTGATAGGAGTCGTAGTTGGACAGGTAGGTGGTCCTCGACACAGTGGGCACGCTCGTGAGGTAGGTGTTCACGCCGGACTCCGCCACGGTCAAGAGGATCGCGCAGGCGCACATCAGTTTTGGTACGCTGCCGCGTTTTTCCAGGCAGCTTTTGCAGCGGCAGAGCAGAGCGGCATAGAGCAGCAGAAAGACGCCAGTCACCAGAAAACAGGCGTTTGTAAAAGCGTCGTCCGTCGCCATCTTTTCACAGAACAGCAGGAAGAAGAGGGCACCCGCAAACACGGAGCCGAGCATGCTCCCCGAGATGTCCTGTATGTGCAGGAAAGCCTCAAAGCACACGGTGAGCAGCAGCAGGATGTACAAAAAGGACTGTCTGGCGGGCAGCGAGTCGGGATAATTCATGCCGTGCCATATGAAGTTCAACACGTTCGTCGAGAAGCTGACCAGCAGGAAGGCGAGCAGCAGCAGTTTGGGAGCCTTCTGCCGCCAGGGGATCTTTTTCTGCAGGACATACAGCGGCAGCAGGACAAAGACAAGGACGCCGCAGTAAATGTTGGGCCAGTGGTCGAGCCCGGTCTCGACAGTCACGTTAAAGCAATGCCTCGAGAGCATGTCGAGAACAGGGAAATAAATTTTGACCTTACTCGGGAAATTGATGTCGCTGAATTCGGTAAAGCGCAGCGCGGCGAGCTCTGGCAGCAGCAGGACAGCCGCCATGCCGCCCGCAAGCAGGGAAAATATACTGAAACGGATCAACGCTTTCCCGTAAAAGCTGGTGATGCCGTCAAGCCCCGGAAAAGCGAGGGGGGCGGAATCCTGTTCCGGGGAAGGCTCCCGCGCGATCAACAGGACCGCGAAATAGAGCACGAGAAACAGACACAGCATAATGGACAGATAATAGTTTGACAGGATGGACAATCCCAATGCGATGCAGTACATATAGCATTTGCCCTCGCTGACCAGCCGCTCGACGCCTAGGATGATGACCGGGGCAAGGACAATCACGTCAAGCCACATGACATTCCAGTTGTAGGCAGCCATAAAACCGGACAGGGCATAGAAGAGCGAGAAGCACAGGATCACCCAGGAGTCGTTGCGGAAATGTTTCCTTATATAATAGGTAAAGGTCAGTCCGCAGAGCCCGATCTTGATGATGACCATATAGGACAAAAACTCCATCAGGAACCGCTCGGGAACAAGGACGCAGAGCCAGTTTGACGGGCTTGCCAGATAGTACACGTACAGGGCGAGGAAATTCGATCCGATCCCGGTGTTCCATGAGTAGAAGAGACTTTCGCCGTTCTTGAGCTTGTGGTAAAACTCCACCAGAAAAGGAAAATACTGGTGGTACATGTCAATGTGGAGAAAGGAGCGCTCCCCAAACGGGTAGATCTCCTGCAGCACAAAGATGACAAGCATGATCAGCGCCGGCGCCAGAAAAGAAAACAGATAGAGCCAGTCCAATTTTACAGCGGGTTTCTTGAAGGGTATCAGTTGTATCGGTTTCATAGAGTTTCACCTCCGTTTTACTTTTTGCCGAAGATGCAGTCGTACTGCAGGATGGCATAGTTGTTCAGGGCGTCCGCCACATCGGCAGTGTCAGTGCTCCTGCCCTCCGCATTTTCGGCGCGGATCGATGTGATGACAGGATAGCTTTCTGACAGGCTGGCGAGATATTTTTCGTATGCGGTCATAGGGAGGCCCGCAGTCTCGAGGATATCCGTCGCGAGGAAATTCGTGCTGGTGTCAGCGCCCGTCTTTGTGTCGGTCTCAAAATTGCACCAGATAAAATAGGGAACCTTGTAGCGCGCCGCTTCATCCGCCTCGGACAGTTCACTGCCGTTCTTTCCGTTCAGTCTCCAGATGTTCGAGACGACAGAGTTGGTCGGCTGGTGGTCCCCGAAAAAGATGATCATGGTGTCCTCCCCGGCGCCGTCAAAATAGTCCGTCAGGTACGCGATGGATTCGTCGGAGATCTTCATCAGCGACAGATAGTTGTCCAGCGCCACAGAGCTGCTCCCCGAGACGGAGACGTCCGGCTTGAAATTGTCAAACGCGTCGGTGTACGACGAGTGGTTCTGCATCGTGACGTTGAACACAAAGAGCGGTGTGCCGTCAGGTTTGGACTCGTACAGCTCGATGATCTTGTCGTAGCACGTCCGGTCACTTACATATTTTCGGATCTTTTTCGGATTTTTATAATCCCTTATGAAATACATTTCGTCAAAACCGAGCAGCGGGTATACTTTGTTTCTGTCCCAGCCGGTGCTGTTGTACGGGTGCATGGCGACCGTCTCGTAGCCCAGTGTCTTTAAGTGGGACGCGAGGGAGGGTGTCTCCCTTTTGAGGTACTGCTGGTAGGGCACGCTTCCCTGCGGGAGGAATGCCATCGTGTTTCCGGTGAGGAACTCAAATTCCGTGTTCGCCGTGTTGCCGCCGAGCACGGATACGTTCAGATAGCCGGAGATCGTATTTTTAATATGCCCACTTAAGACGGAATGTATATAGGGCATATAATCCACATTCGTCTCAAATGCGCCGAGCACGGCGGGATCGGAGAACGCCTCGTTCATGATGACAATGATATTCGGGCGCGTCCCGGGGAGCTGCTGCGCCGTGTCCTCCTCCTCAAAAGGGGCAAGGATCTCAGCGGCGGCGTCTGCGCTGTAGCCTGCGGGTTTGTCCACCGAGATGTATTTGAGTTCCATCAAAAATGCGACAGCGGTGCCGTCGCGCTTGCTCATGACAGCCGGCGTGAACAGCTTGTCGTACATGCCGTACCTGAGGATCGTGCTGTCCAGGTGGAGCATGTGCGTGAAGCTGCCGGTGAGCACGGCAAAGACAGCGGCTCCTGCGATGCGGATGCCCCAGAATCGCTTCCGCCACCTGCCGGTATCTTTCAGCTCCAGGTCGACGACAGACTCCGCGAGGATCAGCAGCACGAACCCGGCCAGCACGAACACTGTCTGTCTTTCGAGCGTGTACTCAAAATTGTTGGCGACGCTCATCGCGGTGCCGAGTGAGTAGATGTCCCACGGCATGATCGGGGCGGAGCGGAAGCTGAGGACATAATAGTTTGCCAGACCGGCGACCATGAAAAAGATGCTCTGCAGGCGCAGCGACCATTTCAGTCTGCCAAAGACGAACAAAAACAGCGCCATCATCAGCTCAAAAAAGTAGATATTCAGAAACTGTATGGGAACTTTCATCGTCTCCCACGGATTATTCGTGTACCACTCAAACAGATAAAAGTCTGCGATGGGAAAGAGTATCATAGGCACCAGATTCCTCAGACACCATATGGTTTTTGGGTATTTAGACAGCCACTTTATCATTTTAACCTTTTTTAACCTCCACATTGCTATAACTTAATTACAATAGCACTTTTTTGCGGTGTTTTCAAGGTTGTTTTGATTTTATGGCCGCGGAGAGAAGAAGAAAGAGATCCAATGGCATTGGATCTCTTAGAAATTTAGCTGTCAATATAATCGGTGTCAAACAGCTTTTTTTCGAGAGTGGCGATATCCCCTATGTCCGGGAGATAGATGCCGCTGACCGGGGTGAAGGATACTGTCGTGAGTGCGGGCGCAGCGTAAGTGGCATTCTCGAGACAGACGTTCATACTGCTGCAGAGTGCGGCAAATATCTGGACCATCATATCCTCCTCGCTGGGAGCAGCAGCCGGATCTGAGAGCCATGTCGTGGCGAGATCCGTGAGGATCGCCGTGTACAGATTCATCAAAGGCTCAAAAAAGATCATTTTTTCGTAGACGATCGTGATCTTGTATGAGCCGTCCGCCTGCAGGTCGCAGCCTGCCACAGCGAAACGCGCGTTGGCAAGAAGTTGTGCCATGGCGGTCCGAAAATCATTTTTGAGGGATTCCGGGCATTCTGTGCCAAGGATCGAGTCGAGATCCAGACTGCTCATCTCCGAGTCGAGGATCGAATTGTAGATCTCGGCAGCGTCCTCCTCGGAGCCAAGTCCCAGAGCGACAAAGGCGCGCGCATCATTTCTGAAACAGACATCCAGCAGTGCGCTCAGGTACTGGTCGTACGGCAGATCCGTCCCCGAGGCATCGGACACTGTCGGTGCGGGAGCATTTTGGGGTACTGCGGTGTTTTCCGCGGCACTGACGGTCAAGCCTGTAGATAGTACACTGACAGCCATCAGCGTGGCTGCGCATCTTTTTAGAAAATTGATCTTCATAATGGAATCCTCCTTGTGAATGTATGGGTGTTGTTTGATTGCTTCTTTCATTATAGTCTCTTTGTAGACTGTTTTCAATATCTGAAAGGATTTATACATTGAATTTGTCCTTTATGCGTGTCTGAAAAGGTGTGAAAATCTGTTGACGTTCCGTTCGGATTATCTTATAATACATTAGATAAGCAGTTATACAGTTGCAGTGCATTATCAGTCAGGAGGATTGACATGATCAAAAGCATGACAGGTTTTGGGCGGTGCGAAGTCACGGAGGGAGACCGCAAATACACGGTCGAGATGAAATCCGTCAACCACAGATATCTTGACGCCAGCATCAAGATGCCCAAGAAACTCAGTTTTTTCGAGAGCTCTATCAGGAATGAACTGAAAAATTATGTGCAGCGCGGAAAGATCGACATCTTTATCACGTACGAGGATTTTTCCGAGAGCAATGTCTGCATCAAGTACAATAAAGATATAGCGGCGGAGTATCTCGGATATCTCAGGACCATGTCGGAGGACTTTGGGCTGGACAATGACATCAGGGTCTCGACGCTCTCGCGCTATCCCGAGGTCTTCTCGATGGAGGAGCAGACCATAGACGGGGAGGAGATCTGGAAAGGGCTTGCGAAAGCCATACAGGGTGCGGCAAGAGGGCTGGAGGAGACAAGGATCAGGGAGGGGCACAACCTTGCCGGTGATCTGACTGCAAAGCTCGACGGGATGCTGGAGCACGTTGCCTTTATCGAGGAGCGCTCCCCGCAGATCATCGAGGAGTACAGGAAGAAGCTGGATGAGCGGATCCGCGAACTGCTGGGCGACGCCTTTGTGGATGAGACAAGGCTTTTGACGGAGGTCACGATCTTTGCCGACAAGGTGTGCGTCGACGAGGAGATCGTCCGGCTGAAAAGCCATATCGAGACGATGAAGCAGGCGCTCAGGGACGGCGGCGGCATCGGCAGAAAGCTTGATTTCATCGCGCAGGAGATGAACCGGGAGGCAAACACGATCCTGTCAAAGGCAAATGACCTTGCGATCTCCAATCGCGGGATCGACCTGAAGACCGAGATCGAGAAAGTACGGGAACAGATACAGAATATAGAGTGAGGAACTGTTCGGAGACAGTGTTTCGAATATAAGTTACCGAACTGCGGCGAGGTGTCATGTGAACAGACTGATCCATATAGGTTTTGGAAATATCGTAAACACGTCAAAGATCATCGCGATCGTGAGTCCCGACTCTGCGCCGGTAAAGAGGCTTGTCCAGAAGGCGAAGGAGAGCGGCACAGTCATAGATGCCACACAGGGGCGCAGGACAAAGTCGGTGCTGGTCATGGAGGGCAGCCAGATCGTGCTCTCGGCGCTCCTGCCGGAGACGATCGCCGGAAGGGCGCAGGGAGCTTTGACGGATGAGGACGCTGATGAAAATATATAGGGCAGCATGATCAAATATTAAATAAAGCGAGGGAAAAATATGTTACATCCATCTTACACAGATTTAATGAAGGTAGTGAACAATGAGGTAGAGCAGGGCGAGGCGCCTGTAGTGAACAGCCGCTATTCGATCGTTATGGCGACGGCGAAGCGCGCAAGACAGATCATCGGCGGTGAGGAATCCCTTGTGGACACGAGACAGACGAAGCCGCTGTCGATCGCCATAGAGGAACTGAACCAGGGTAAGATCAAGATAACACACGAAGATTGATTTCGGATATTCGGTTTGAGGATAAAGCTTTGAAGATTTTATTTATTTCCCTCGGCTGCGACAAGAATCTGGTAGATACGGAAATGATGCTTGGGATGCTGGTGCAGAGGGGATTTTCTATTACGGACGATGAGGCGGAGGCGGAGGCGGTTGTCGTCAACACGTGCTGCTTTATAAACGATGCCAAGCAGGAGAGCATCAATGCGCTGCTCGAGATGGCAGAGCTGCGCAAAAACGGCAGTATCAAGGCGCTGATCGCCGCCGGGTGTCTCGCGCAGCGCTATCAGGACGAGATCCAGAGGGAGATCCCCGAGGTGGACGCCATCGTGGGCACGACAGCGATCGATGCGGTCGCCGATGCACTCGACGGGGTGCTCTCGGGAGACAGGCACAATCATCTGGAGGATATCAACCGCGAACCTGTGTACGGCAGAAAAAGGATCGTCACGACCGGAGGACACTACGCGTACTTAAAGATCGCGGAGGGCTGTGACAAGCACTGCAGCTACTGTATCATTCCGAAGGTGAGGGGAAACTACAGAAGCATCCCGATCGACAGCCTGGTCCGGGAGGCGGAGCATCTCGCCGCATCCGGTGTGAGGGAACTCATCCTGGTGGCGCAGGAGACGACGCTCTACGGGGCAGACCTGAACGGCAAAAAGTGTCTCCCCGAGCTGCTGCACAGGCTGTGTGCGATCCAGGGGATTTACTGGATAAGAATCCTGTATTGTTACCCGGAAGAGATCACCGATGAACTGATCGAGACAATACAAAGAGAACCGAAGGTATGCAATTATCTTGACATTCCGATACAGCACGCGTCTGACAGGATCCTGAAACGTATGGGGCGGCGGACGAACCGGCAGGAACTTGCGGACATGATCGCGAAGCTGCGGGAGCGGATCCCGGATATCTGTCTGCGGACGACGCTCATCACGGGGTTCCCGGGGGAGACGCAGGAGGATCACGAGTCCCTGCTGGCGTTTGTCGATGAGATGGCGTTTGACCGGCTCGGGGTGTTTACCTATTCACCGGAAGAAGACACACCGGCGGCACTGTTTGACGACCAGATCGACGAGGAAGTGAAACTTGACCGTCAGGCGGACATCATGGAGCTGCAGCAGGAGATTGCGTTTGAGAAGGCGCAGGAAGCTGTGGGGAACACGCTGCCTGTCATGGTGGAGGGCAAGGTGCCGGACGAGCACGCTTACGTGGCAAGAAGTTACAGGGATGCCCCGGATGTCGATGGTTTTGTGTTCATCCAGACAGGCAGGGAACTGATGACGGGGGATTTTGTGCGGGTGCGCATCACTGGGTCACATGAATATGACCTGATAGGAGAGATTGAAGATGAATTTACCGAATAAACTGACTGTTTTCAGAGTGATTCTGATCATACCGTTTGTGCTGGTCATGCTCGGCAGCCATGCGCAGTGGGGCTGGTTCATGGCATTGTTTGGGGGGATCGCGGATTATGCGGATCTCATCGCGCTGATGATCTTTGTCATTGCGAGCCTCACGGATATGCTCGACGGAAAGATCGCCAGGAAATACAATCTGGTCACTAATTTTGGAAAGTTTATGGATCCTTTGGCGGATAAGCTGCTCGTGTGCGCTGCGCTGATCTGTCTGATCGAGCTTGACAGGATCCCGTCGTGGATCGTCATCATCATCATCAGCAGGGAGTTCATCATCAGCGGTTTCCGGCTGGTGGCGGCTGACAACCGCGTGGTCATCGCCGCGAACTACTGGGGAAAGTTCAAGACG
>OFGR01003169.1_pt1 | contig 10056 bp, 12 predicted proteins | sample 1521811 | NCBI WGS metagenome assembly OFGR01 (sample SAMEA3504098, study PRJEB24116) | mouse gut metagenome | biome: mouse gut; feature: mouse-associated habitat; material: faeces | place: Denmark | collected 2011
CGTATTTTTTTCGTCTAATTTTTTTGTACTAATCTATATGACTCTACTTCCTCAATAGTGTGCCATATTTTTCTTCCACAGATTTCCTCTACCCGTTCGATCCAATCAGCAGCCTTACCGAAGCGGTTGTCCGAGCAATAGGAGATCGGAGAAAAAATCGGATAAATCTCATAAAATTCAGTCAACTTCTCCATCTGCGGAATCACCGATGACCATGTACAAAAGGACCCCGTCATTGCAAACCCGAGCCGTTTTTTCCCCATCATACACCGCTCCTTTCGTTCAGGCAGTTGTCAATCGTCGACAGGATGATCTCCCCTGCGGAAATCGGCGCTGTTTTTCCTGGTAGAGAAAGCGCCCAGATGGTCTTTCTCTGAAGTTCCGCCGCAGCTTCGAGATCCACCCCCCGTGGCTTCGAATATTGTTGGCGGGAGTGGTGTGCAAGAATGAAACTGGACCTCTACTGGCTGACCCTGTGGCAACTGTTGACTTCTTTCCTTACGAGACCTCCCATGCATTTTCAATATGGCCTGCACCTGGTCAAACAGCCCCTGCGGTACGATCGGCGCATGTGTGTTTGGAACTGTCACCCATTCCTCTGGTGGCAGGCAGACCTTTTTTCCCACCTTGTGGCTGATCTTCCGCGTGCGGTTCTGGGTGAGATGACCAGCATAGGTTGGATTGCTTAAAATACGCCTCACCGTCACATCGTTCCATCCTACGGATGAGTCCTTTTTTCTTCCAGATGGCGGAGGAATCTGCCTGGCGTTGAGCGCTCGTACCACCTGGCTGATCTGCCCTGTCCGCAGATAAGCTCGATAGATCATCCGCACCACCGGTGCTGCCTGCGGATCAATCCGGAGCCTCCCGCGCTGCTCCGGGTCTTTCTGGTAGCCAAACGGCGGCACAGAACCAATGAACTGTCCCGTCTCTTTTCGGACTGAGAGCGCTGCCCGTACCTTTTTGGAAATGTCTCTCGCATACATATCGTTGACAACCGAAAGGAACGGTGCAAGGTCGTTCCCCTCCTGTTCTCCGGTGTCGATCCGGTCATTGACCGCAATATACCGTACCCCATGTTCTGGAAAGTATCGCTCGAGAAAATGCCCGGTCTGGATATAGTCCCTTCCCAGGCGGGAGAGATCCTTGGTAATCACTGTACCAACCCGCCCTGCTTCGATTTCCTGCACCATCTGCTGAAATGCAGGCCGCTCAAAACTGGTGCCGCTCCATCCATCGTCCACATAGACCTCTACCACCAAAAAATTATGCTCCCTGGCGTATTGGGTCAGCATGGCCTTTTGCGTTTTAATGCTCTCGCTGTCCCCTTGGGCCATGTCGTCTTTCGACAGGCGGCAGTAGAGGGCTGTCCGTAAAACACCCATTCAGATGACCTCCTTTTCCTGATTTCTGCCCTTATTGTATTGCGGTTCTTTCAAATTCTCAAAGGTGCGAACAGGGCATTTTCCCCGCCGCACAGCGTCCACCAGCAGGGAGATGAATACCTCCCGCATATCCGCGCCGCCCGAATAGACCGGCTGTACCTTTATCTTCGGGCGTGTGACCTTTTTTGCCATAGCCGTATATCCTCCCATCAAGCGCAGAGGGGGAGCGCCCGCAGGCGTTCCCCCTCGTAAACATCATTCAGACAATACTTTTTGCAAGGCAAGAAAGAGATTTTTTACTTCGGCCTGCGTCAGCGTAATACCCTTGCCGCATTTCTCCCTCCCCGGCGACCAACTGCGAATATCGTACTTTGGCTCCGCGCCATTCCACGATACCAGGTTGATTTCCTTGGTGTAGCCGCTGCCGCTGACAGACAAAACGGCGAGTTCTTCCGTGATTTTTATATCAATATTCTTCATCATCAGACCACCCTTTTTAATTACCGGCTCTCCCGGTTCCGCTTGCGCCGCAATTCCCGTTCCAGAAGCCGGATAATGGTTTCCTCCATCTGCTGGGGCGTTGTCCCCCTGGGGAAATACTTCCGCAGCTTGTCCATGCCGATTTTGACGGTTTCTTTCTGATTGCCCTTTTCCTCCGTCATAATGGCGAAAATGGCGTCCATATCAAGCTGTCCCGCCTGGCTCAGTTTCTTCATGCGCTGGGCCTGGGCCAGCGAGGGCGTGGCATCCTCGCTCTCCATCGTGGTGAACAGATTTTCCTGTTCCTCCAGGGTCAAAAAGGACAGCTCCGCCCCCGGCGTGAGGGCGATCCTGCCCTCGTCCACCATCTGCAAAATAGGCGGCAATAACTCGGTCAGACGGATAAAGCGGTGTACCGTGGTCTTGCTGACGCCAAAGCCCTTTGCCACAATTTCATCCGTCTGTAACTTCGTACCAACTTGGTTGGAGGTTAAATCGGTGCGGTAGCCCTGCCGCTTCATAGCGTCCAGCTTCATCTTGTAGGCAAAGGCCCGCTCCGATGGGAGAATGTTCTCCCGCTGGATGTTGCTGTCCACAAGGGTGATGATGGCCCGGTCACGGTCTATGGGCAGAACAAAGGCGGGGACGCTCTCTATCCCCGCCAACTCCGCCGCCCGGACACGCCGCTGTCCCGATATGACCTCGTAGCCGCTTTTGTCATCCGCGGGCCGGGTGAGGATGGGCGCGGCCATGCCAAACTCCTTGATGCTCTCCGATAACTCCATAAGCTGTTCATCCTCCACCAAATGAAAGGGATTGCCCGGAAACGGGCGTAAATCCCCTATTTTCAGCACAGTTAATTTCTGCTTTTCCATCGTGGTTACCTCCCTCTCGGCCTATCCCTGCCGCTCTTTTGAAGTTCCGCCAGCACTTCGGGCGGTATCAGCTTCACCAGCCGCTCCAACTGCTGATTGGTGCGCTGCAACTCAAAAATGCGCCTGTTGGCCTCCTGCACTTTCAGTTCCTCCGCATAGCGCCCATCCCGCAGATGGTCGGCGTACTGCTCCGACTGGCTGACCCGCTGTTTCAGGCTGTTGATATAATCGCTCTGCTTCTGGATTTCCCGTGAAAACCGCTCCATGTCAGGCAGCCACGCGGACAACAGCGCCAACGCCCTGTCCCGCTTCTTCCCGGCGTTGAAAGCGTTGATGTCGGACAGGGCCTTTACGATCTCGTCATGCTGTTTATCCAGCCTGCCGCCCAGCTTGAACAGCCAGGTGGGGATGTGCTTTCGGTTGGTTATCATGGAGGACTCCCCGCGCTCCAACTCCGGCCACCTGGCTGACATATGGGCATGGTAGGCCGTCTGCCACTCCGACAGGCTCTTTTGGTTGCCCAGCATGGTTTTAGCCGACAGCTTGCCCTCCTTTGTGATTGGGACAAAACAAAGGTGCATATGGGGCGTTGTCTCGTCCATATGCACCACAGCGGAGATGATATTCTGTTTTCCGACACGCCCGGAAACAAAATCCAGCGCCGCCGCAAAATACGCCCTCTGCTCCGCCGGTGGTAGACTGTGCATAAACTCCGGGGACGCAGTGATGAGCGTTTCCACCAGCATCACGCTGTCCCGGCGCACCCGGCACCCCGCCGCCCCTGCCATGCGGTTGATCTCCTTCTTGTAGGTGTACCGGGGCAGGGCGACAAGATGATAATTCTCCCTGGAACGCTCCATGTCAATAGCCCCGAAAACAGGCCAGAGTGGTGTCGGCGGAATCCTCGCCCTCGTCGGCCATGGTGACGATGTAGTAGAACTCCTTGTTCTCCACCTCCAGCCAGCGGGCCACGGTGCGGTCAATGACCGCCTTGAGCTGGGCATTGATGGAGTACCCTGAACGTATACGCCCACACCTCTGAGCAGATGATGAAGGACACGGCGGCGCGGATGCAGAACTACTATGACGGTCTGGCCGCAAAGGGGTAAAATTAGCTGGTAGGGGTAAACGTAGGGTAGGGGTAAAATCATATTGGCCCACAAGCCGACACAACTATTTAGCATAAAATCTTGCGGAAGAAAAGGAAAAGCCCCTGTATTCACAACGAATACAGGGGAAATCTTTGGCGCGGAAGGAGGGATTTGAACCCTCGCACGGTTTTACCCGCCTACTCCCTTAGCAGGGGAGCCCCTTCGGCCACTTGGGTACTTCCGCGTGTCGAAAACATCGAAATGATGAAATTGTAATCTGGCGGAGAGAGTGGGATTCGAACCCACGGCCCTTGCGGGTCACCGGTTTTCAAGACCGGCTCCTTAAACCACTCGGACATCTCTCCATAAAGAAAGCCGTCCAAACACAATGGGTATGATACCATACCGAACGGGGTTTGTCAATGGGAAAGTTGGAGTATAGCTGGGGTTGGGCTGAAGTTCCCCTTGAATTCCCACCAGAATTGTGGTATTTTAAAAACAGTGAACTTTTTTGGAGGGGACCCCCATGAAAATTTCCACAAAAGGGCGGTATGCCCTTCGGCTGATGGTGGACATCGCCCAGCATGTGGACGATGGACCGGTATCCCTGCGGGATGCCGCCCGGCGGCAGCAGCTCAGCGACAAATACCTGGAGCAGATTGTCACGCCCCTGGCCCGTGCGGGGCTGGTGCGGTCTGTGCGGGGGGCGGGGGGCGGCTATCTGCTCACCCGGAAGCCGGAGGAGTATTCTGTGGGCGACATCCTCCGTCCGCTGGAGGGCGATCTGGCCCCGGTGGAGTGCGCCACCGACGGCGGCTACTGCGAGCACAGCTGCGACTGCGTGACGGTGGAGCTGTGGCAGGATATTCACCGGGCCGTGTCCCAGGTGGTGGATCACACTACCCTGGCCGACCTGGTGGAGCGGCAGCGGGCCCACCGGCATAAGAGCGAGCCGTCGGCTTGCCCCTGATTTTTTATTTTACGCGAGAGGAACGGCTGTATGGAAATTAACGGCGCGCAAGTGAAAGAAACCTATTATTATAAGGATATGGGCTTGTCCGAGGCAACCATGAAAGCGCTGGACAAAAAGGGCTTTGCCCAGGCCACCCCTATCCAGGGCGGGGCGATCCCTTATTTCATGGACTGGAGGGACGTGGTTGCCAAGGCGCCCACCGGCACCGGCAAAACCTTCGCCTTCGGCATCCCTATGGTGGAGCACATTGCCCCGGAATCCAGCGACATCCAGGCCCTGATCCTGGCCCCTACCCGGGAGCTGGCCATCCAGATCCGGGACGAGCTGAGGGAGCTGTGCGCCTTCCGGGAGGGGGTGCGCACCGTATGCCTCTACGGCGGCCAGCCCATTGAGAAGCAGCTTACCCAGCTCAAAAGCAAGCCCCAGATCGTGGTGGCCACCCCCGGGCGGCTGATGGACCACATGAAGCGGCGCACCGTTCGGTTGGACAAGGTGCAGACTGTGGTGCTGGACGAGGCGGATCGGATGCTGGACATGGGGTTCATCCAGGACGTCACCCGCATCCTGGACAAAATGCCCCACCGCCGCAACCTGGGGTTGTTTTCCGCCACAATATCACGGGAAGTTATGGATATCTCCTGGGTATACCAGCGCGACCCGGCGGAAATCACCGTCCGGCCGGTGGAGGAAAACCGCCCGGATATCCAGCAGTATGCCATTGAGCTGATGGGACGGGAGCAGAAGCTGGACACCATGGCCGCCCTCATCAACAACGGCGGCTATGACCGGGCCATTGCCTTTTGCAACACGAAGAACATGACCGACCGGCTGGCCGGCCTGCTGAAGATGCGGGGCATCTCCTGTGAGGCCATCCACGGCGATATCCCCCAGCGGGAGCGGGAGCGCACCCTCCAGCGGTTCAAGGACGGCAAGCTGCGGGTGCTGGTGGCCACCGACGTGGCCGCCCGGGGATTGGATATCGACGACGTGGACGCGGTGTTCAACTACGACGTGCCCGACGAGCAGGAATACTATATCCACCGCATCGGGCGCACGGGCCGGGCGAAAAAGCACGGCGTATCCTACACCCTGATGGCATCCGTCACCGAGTCGGTGAAAATGAGGGACATTGCCCGGAACACCAAGGCGGAAATCCAGCTTTTGAAATACGACAAGGACGGCTGCCTCATGCTAGTGGGAGAGGAACATCAGGCTTAAAGGGAATTCCCTGCGCAGGCCCGGAGGACTGGGCCGCACAAGGGCGGGAGCTGCGGCGAAGCGGACAATACGAGGCTCGCGGCGGCGAGGGGGAGAGGGGTTCGCCCGCTCCCCCTTATGTTCGGATGGGGGTATTGGAATGAACATCCACATTTTAGCTGTTGGCGACGTGGTGGGCGACGCCGGGGTGGACTTTCTCTCCCGGCACCTGCCCGCCCTGCGCAAGCTCCATGATATCCACTTCACCGTGGTGTGCGGGGAAAACGCCGCCTGCAACGGCCTGCTTCCCGCCCAGGCGGACGCCATATTTGCCGCCGGGGCAGATGTGATAACAATGGGAAATCATACGTGGGACAAACAACAAATCGTAAAGTATATGGACGAAAATCCCTACATCATCCGGCCCGCCAACTATACCCGGCGGGCCCCGGGCCGGGGATGGGGGGTGTTCGACGGCCCCAGGGGGCTGCGCATCCGGGTGGTAAACCTCATCGGCCGCACCGCCATGGATTCCAACTTTGACAACCCTTTTACCAGGGTGGACGAGGTGTTGAAGCGGGAGGAGGCCGGGCTGACCCTGGTGGATTTCCACGCCGAGGCCACCAGCGAAAAGGGGGCCATGGCCTGGCATCTGGACGGGAGGGCCCAGGCCCTGTGGGGCACCCACACCCATGTGCCCACCGCCGACTGCCAGATACTGCCCCAGGGGCTGGGCTTTGTCACCGACCTGGGTATGACCGGCCCCAGCCGGTCGGTCATCGGCATACGCCCGGACCAGGCGGTCAACCGCTTTCTGGGCGGACTGCCCCGGCGGTTCCAGCCCGCGGAGGGGCCCTGTAAGCTGGACGCGGTGCTGTTTTGCATCGACGCGCAGTCCAAGCGGTGTGTAAGTGTCCAGCGCGTCGATATCGCCTAGGAGGGACAGCTATGAAGGTGCTCCACGCCGCCGATTTTCACCTGGATTCCCCCTTTTCCGGCCTGTCCCCGGACAAGGGCGCCCTGCGCCGGGGGGAGCTGAGGGACGTTCCTGCCCGGCTGGCCCGGCTGGCCAAGGAAGAGGCCGTCGATCTGGTTTTCCTTCCCGGCGACCTGTTGGACGGGGGACGGGTGCGCCCAGAGACCGTCCGGGCGCTCGGCCGGGCCCTGGGGGAGATGGCCGTGCCGGTGTTCATTGCCCCCGGCAACCATGACTACTTTCACCCCCAATCGCCCTACGCCGCAAACCGCTGGCCTGACAATGTATACATCTTTACACAACCTGAGATGCAGGGGGTGGAGCTGCCCCGGCTCAACTGCACGGTGCATGGCTGCGCCTTTACCGCCCCCCACAGGGAGGACGACCCGCTGGCGGGGTTCGCCGCCCCGGACGACGGGAAGCTGCATTTGCTTTGCGTCCACGGCGAGGTGGGGGCGGCGGGGAATTACGCCCCGATAGACCTGAAATCCCTGGAAAAAAGCGGCGCGGCCTATGCCGCCCTGGGCCACATCCACGCCGCCGGGAGCGGCAGGGCGGGCAGGACCCTGTGGGCATACCCGGGCTGTCCCGAGGGGAGGGGGTTTGACGAGCTTGGGCCTAAGGGGGCGCTGATCGTCTCCTTTGGCGGCCCGGCCCAGCCGGACGCCCTCCCGATGGCCCCGGTTGACCTGGGTACACAGCCTGTTACGGCACGGTTTGTCCCTGTCTGCAAACGGCAGTACCGCATTGAGACTGTGAATGCTGAACACTTTACGGAAAGCCTGCCTCAAGGGGAAAGCCCGGATCTGGTGCGCATCCTTCTGGCCGGGGAGAGCCGCTCCGCCCCGGCTCTGGCCGCCCTCACGGCCCAGGCGGCCCCCCACTTTTTCCACGTGGAGCTCCGGGACCACACCACCCTGCCGGTGGACTTGTGGGCCAGGGCGGGGGAGGACTCCCTCACAGGGCTGTTCCTGCGTGAGATGAAATCCCGCCTGGACCGGGCGGGGGAGGGGGAACGGGACAAGCTGCTGCTGGCCGCCCGGTTCGGCCTGGCGGCGCTGGAGGGAGGGGAGGATATCCGGCCATGAAAATCAAAAAGCTCACCGCCACCTTCGGGGCGCTGGACGGCGCGGTGCTGGATCCGGGGCCGGGCCTCACCGTCATCACAGCCCCCAACGAGGGGGGAAAATCCACGTGGGCGGGCTTTTGGAAAGCCATGCTCTATGGCATCGACACCCGGGAGCGGGACAAGTCCGGCTTCCTGGCGGACAAGACCCGCTACCTCCCCTGGTCGGGCGCGCCCATGGCGGGGGAGGCCCAGGTGGAGTGGGGGGGCCGGGAGGTTACCCTGCGCCGCTTTCCCACCAGGACCAACCCCTTGGGCGGGTTTGAGGCCGTCTACACCGCCACCGGCGACCCGGTTCCCGGCCTCGCCGCCGCCAACGCGGGGGAGCGGCTCACCGGGGTGGGCAGGGAGGTTTACCTCCGCTCCGCCTTTGTGGGGCAGGGGGGGGCGGCCATCGGGGCCAGCCGTGAGCTGGAGGCCCGCATCGCCGCCCTGGCCACCTCCGGGGAGGAGGACGTGGCCTATTCCGCCGTGGAGCGCACGTTGAAGGATTGGCGCAACCGCCGCCGGGCCAACCGGGCCAACGGCCTGATCCCGGAGCTGGAGGAGGAGAGGGCCCGGCTGGACGGGGCCCTCCGGGAGATGGATGACGCCCGCCGCCGGAAGTCGGAGGGCGCGCGGGAGCTGGAGCGCCTGGAGGAGAGGCAAAAGGAACTCCAGGGCGATTTGGAGATCTGGGCGCGGATTGAGAAGCACCAGCTCAACCGCCGCTACGGCGAGGCGTATTTGGAGTGGGAGCGGGCCAAGGCGGCCGTTCCTGAGGAGAAGCCCCACCCCGTATTTGGAACCATGTCCGGGGAGGAGGCCTGGGCCTTTGCCCAGGCGAGGCAGAGGGAGCAGGAGGCGGCCAAGGAAGAGAACCGGCGCTTAAAGACCCAGCGGGAGGCGCTGGAAAAAAGGTGCCGGAACGGCCGGGCCTGGACGCTGCGGTTCCTGCTGTTCACCGCCGCGTGGCTGGCAGGTACGCTGACGAATTTCATTCTTGACTACCCTCTGACAGGCACAGGCACTGCCTCGCTGCTGATGCTGGCCTGCGCGGCCATCTTTGGGGTGCGGTGGAAGAATGCCCTGCGCGAGCTGGATGCGCTCCCCCTGGGCTCCCCGCCGGACGAAGCGGACTGGCCGGCCCAGGCGATGGAATACCGCGAATCCCTTGCCAAGGCCCAACAGGCTTGCGCCGCCGAGGCTGCCGCCCGCCGCCGGATGGAGGATCTGGCCGCCCAGGGGGGGCAGCTGTTCGACACCCTGGAGCTGCTCCACGAGCCGCCCCAGTCCAAGGCCGCCACCGCCGCCCAGCTGGCCGCGGTGGAACGGGAGCTGGCCTGGGTGCAAAAGGAGCTGGCCCGCGCGGAGGGGGCGCTGTCCCACATGGGGGCCCCGGAGGATGTGGAGGCCCGGCGGGGGGAACTGGACGGGCAGTTGGCCCGCCGCCTGGAGGAGTACGACGCCCTTACCGCCGCCCTGGAGGCGCTGGGCGCGGCCAATGACCAGCTGCGCCAGCGGTTTTCCCCGGCGCTGAACGAGAAGGCCGGGAGGTTGTTCGCCGCCCTCACCGGGGGCCGGTGGGACAGGCTCACCCTGGCCCGGGATTTTTCCGCCCAGGCGGCGGGGGAGGGGACGGCGCTGCCCCACAGCGCCCTGGCCCTGTCCACCGGGACGGCGGAGCAGCTATATCTGGCCGTCCGGCTGGCGGTGTGCCAGCTCACCGCGCCGGACGCCCCCATTTTGCTGGACGACGCGCTGGCCGCCTTTGACGACGGGCGGATGGCGCTGGCCTTGGCGCTGCTGAAGAAGCTGGGGGAGGAGCGTCAGATCCTGCTCTTTTCCTGCCACCGCAGGGAGGCGGAGTGGGCAAAGGCCCATGACGTGCCGGTAATTGAGAAGCTGTATGCCGGGACGGTTGGTACAGCTTCTGGGATATAAAACAGGCAGGGCCCGCCGCAATGCGGCGGG
>OFGR01003174.1_pt1 | contig 10046 bp, 6 predicted proteins | sample 1521811 | NCBI WGS metagenome assembly OFGR01 (sample SAMEA3504098, study PRJEB24116) | mouse gut metagenome | biome: mouse gut; feature: mouse-associated habitat; material: faeces | place: Denmark | collected 2011
ATGATACTGCGCATTCTTACGTGGGAAAGTAGAACAACGCCAAGGCTTCTTTCAAAGGGAAGACTCCACTACGGAGCCTTCCCTTTTTTTATGCCTTCAGTCTTCCTCTATTTTGGGTGTGAACCCCTCGCCTCTTCATCTTCTTCCCATTCCTCCTTTTTTGAGGCTCTGTCATAGCCTCGATTGATCTATTTCCTCTGTGATTTCAGAGTAATGCGGATGTATGTTTTTACATTATGAAGCCTGTTGCCTCAACAGTGTTGAAAACGTATGAAATTCCGGAGGACTAAAGAAACTTTCAATCATTTTCTATGACAGAGCCTTTTCTTTTCTTCCTCCTCCTCCTCCTCCTCATCATCATCATCTTCTTCTTCTTGTTCTTGTTCTTCTTCTTCAGTTCTCACTCTTTTCTCTCGCTGCTCATCATTTCCTTAGATTTCTTCGAAAACCATACGCGAGGGCTCTTTCTTCTTTGGTGATTTTTGGGGTCATGAGCATGGAAGGGAGATATGCTTTACCTCTTTAACCACATGAATATTGATTTTGGCTTTCCAGACACTGGTTGAGTTTAGAGACAGACCATATAGAGCTAGTAAGGAGGATTTTCAGGAGAAGAAATGTTTTTAAGGAGAGTTATTGGTCTATTTCATTGTACTTGAAAAGAGAGCCGGGAAATAATGAAAAAGGCAACTAAAAAGGCCTCCGCTTTGAATCGGAGGCCTTTTTAAGGTGTTTTTATTGATTAGAGACTTGTTCCTTGTCTGGAGTGGGTGTTTTATCGGAAGGTGTTTCCATGTCTTGCGGAGAAGCCGCAGGTGCTGCCGTTTCCGGGACCGCGGGAAGGGGGGCCGCAGCGGGAGGTACAGAAGGTTCTTCTGCTGGGGGAACGGGCAGAGGAGGCGTGGCTTGTGGCTGCTCGGACGCTTCCGTAGGAGCCTGTTCACCCGCCGTGGACGCAGGAAGCATGGTTTCCGAGGCGATCACGGAGTAATAGGCCAAAGGAGCCGCATAAAGCAACAAGAGGAAAGAAAGCAGAAGAAGGCTTCCCTCGGCAAAGGAACGGTTGACGCCTTTCCAGAGGATCAGACCGATAAGAATGAGGCCACCTATCTGTATGATAGTGGCAACGAGCGGCAGCGGCGCGGGCTGAAGGGCCGCAAGCCATGCGGGGACGGAATCGAAGAAAAGAGGATAGAAATGCGCAGCCGCGAAGACGAGCCCCGTCAGGACGAGCGCCACGGATACGAGGAGGAAGAAGCCCCGGCTCCCGCGCGCGGACAGGGCGAGCAACCCTTGAGCCGTGAGGATGGCCAGAGGAGGGAGGACGGGGATCAACAGAACCGTCATGTTTGCCCCAAGCAAGGCAAGGATGGCCAGTCCAACAAGGAGGCTGCACCAAATCCAGCCCTGACCCGGGCGTTGGGTCCGATTGGCAATGATGCCTTTGAAAAAGGCTCCGATGTGTCCCCACGGCAGGAAAAGGAGCAGCGCCGTCCACGGAAGCCAGATGAGGGCGAGAAGCGCGAGGCTTATCCAGGCATCGCGCCCTTGCAGGTTCCACGCTTCCACGATGGGTCCAACATATTCGTTTTCCACCAGCGTTTTCAGCAGCTCGCGGCCTCCGTCCTGAAAGGCCGTAAAAGCCCCCCAACCCAGCAGAAGGACGAGCATCAAGCCAAAGGCGAGTGCGCCGTCGCGGGCTCCCGCACGGCGGAAGGTGCCGCGCCAGATGAGGAAGATGAAGCTGGTGAGCAGAGGAAGAGCCAAACCCGGCAGGCCGCCCGCCAGCGCGGACAGGGCAATCAGCCCGAAGCCTGCGAACAGCCAGAGAGGGGCGAAGGTCTTGAGCCAGCCTTTGTACAGGCATATCCCGCTCAGAGTGAGGATGGACGCGAAGAGCATGTCGCTTCCGGCGATGCGGGGAAGGCCCATGAGCGTCAGGCTGGAGAGCAAAACCAGACCGGAGGCGAAAGCGATGCGGCGGTCGTTGCTGGTGGCCCGGGCCAGTGTCCATGTCAGCAGCAGGAGGAAGAGGGCGGCCAGAGCCGAAGCCAGAGGCAGCACGTCAACGGGGTAGGGGGCCAGATGCTCCAGCCCCGCCGCCGGGAAGATGCCCGGGAGCCAGGTTCCCAGCGAAAGGGCCCCGATACCCGGGATGGCGTTCAGGGCGGAGAGGAACCAGTCATAGACGGGGTACAGATCAGGGGAAGGAAGCGTCGTTGCGGTCGCTCCGCCTACAAGGGCGGTCCCGAGGAGATGCAGGGCGGGCAGTTCTTTCCCGAGCAGCGTGGGAAGGGATTCGATGGCCCAGAAAAGGATCAGGACCAGAGGGCCGATGGCCGCAAGCCCGTGGAAAGAGCGGGCAGCGAAGCTGGCACGGCCCAGCGGCGCGACGGTCTGAGGCGCAGGTTGGGGCTCGGACGGCCTCTCCTTTTCTTCCTCTGCCTCGGGAACGTTTTCTTCCGCAGGGGATGCTTCTTCCGTGCACACTTCGGACGGCGCTACGGCTTCCGTCGCCGCCGTTTTTTCGTCAGCTTGCCCCTCGGGGGCCTGTTGACCGGCTGGCGTATTCAGTTCTTCTTTCGGAACCGACGATTCTGTGCTCATATGTGCTCCTTGGCAGGAATTAACAATGTGGGCTTACTGTACCTGAGAATCACGTCGCCGTCAGCAAGAGAAACGCCGTCCGCGTCCCGAAGACTGGCGGAGTAGGGCTACCCTGCGTCTGCACGGGGCGGACAGAAAAAGAGGAAGGATGTTTCTTTCCCGTAAGGATATTCGCAGCGGAAAAAGGAAGCGCCTCTTTTTCTGATAGCGGGTGCTGCCGGAAAGAAAGAGGACAGTCGTCACCAGAAAGGAGGCGAGGCGTTGGCGTTGCGGGAAGGGCGCGCACGGAGGAAGACAATACGGGGCGTGCCTTCTGACGGGGAGCGCGGTTTTCGATGCCTCCAGCGGAGGCGTGCGGGGTGCGTTCTTTTCTGTCTGCGAGGGGGGCCGTCCGGGAATCCCTCCGGCGGGTGGCTGTCCCTCTTCTGCGTATCAAGGCTGGCCGGACTTTTGGGGGCCATCTCCGGGGCAAACACCGGACGGCACGATTCGCCACAGGGCACGGGCCTGTTTGCGAGTGCGTCCTTCTCTCTTGAGGAGCGGGCCAACGAGCCCGCCTCCGAGGGAAGATGAGAGCAGAGCCTTAAAAAACAAGCTGTTTCTGCTCTGGGTGAAGGCCCTCTATTCCGTGGGGAGTACGGGAATATCCTCGTCGGGATAGGTTGTCATCAGGGACTGGAAGTTTTCTTCTTCCTGAAGGAACGCTTCCACCACCAGCGGATCGAATTGCGTTCCGCCGCCTTCCACGATGATCCGGCGAGCCGTCTCGTGATCAAAGGCGGGCTTGTACACCCGCTTGGAAATCAGGGCATCATAGACGTCGGCAAGAGCCATGAGGCGGCCCACCTGCGGGATGTCCTCGCCGGAGAGCCCGCGCGGGTATCCTTTGCCGTCCCACCGTTCGTGGTGTGTATAGGCGATGAGCGCGCCCAGACGGAGGAAGTCGTTATGGCCGCCCATACGTTTTTCCGCCCAGCTCAACGTTTGATAGCCGAGCGTGGTGTGCTTTTTCATTTCGTTGAATTCGCTTTCCGTGAGCTTGCCCGGCTTGCGGAGGATGCTGTCGGGTATGCCCACCTTGCCCACGTCGTGAAGCGGCGCGCAGACGCGGAAAAGCTCGATGGTATCGTCGTCGTGTCCCCATGTTTCCGGATGCGTGCGGCGCAGGCGGCGCGCGAGGATTTCCACCCCGTGCTGCGTGCGTCGCACGTGCGCGCCGGTTTCGTTGTCGCGCGTTTCCACCACGGAGGCCAGACATTCTACCGTCACCGAACGCGAGAGGTACAGTTCCTTGGTGCGTTCCTTGACCAGCAGGTTCAATTCGTCGTTGTATTTTTTGAGGGCCACATGGTTGGCCACGCGCGCCCGGACGAGACGAGGCTGAAAAGGCTTGGCGATGAAATCCACGGCTCCGAGGTCAAGGCCCCGCGCCTCGTGTTCTTCATTGCCCATGGCCGTGATGAAGACCACGGGAATAGTGCGGGTGCGCTCGTCGGCCTTGAGGCGGCGGCAAACTTCATAGCCGTCCATCTCCGGCATCATGATGTCGAGCAGCACGATGTCCGGGTGGGGCTGGGTCACGGCCAGACGCAGGGCCGTGGGGCCGTTGGTGGCGACTCTCACCGTGTAGTCGGAGCGCAGCAGATCGTCAAGGATACGGATGTTGGCGACGGTATCGTCGACGACGAGCACGACGGGTTTTCTAGAAAAGGGCATCGGATTCCTCCAGCTCCAGTTCCAGCGTGCGCGCCAGATGCAGGATGCTGCTTTCGGCCTTGTCAAAATCAAAAGAATCTAGGGATTGCTGGATGTCGAACGCTTCGGCCTTGCCGAAGGCCCCCAGAAAAGGCTTTGCCTCCTCAAAGGCGTCCCGGGCGGCGGTATCGTGCTGCCGGATGAAGCGCAAGGTTTCTGTGAGAATTGGGCGCAGCTTGTCGATATTCGGGCCTTCCCCCTCCTCGGACTGTACGGCGTGGGGCGATTCTGTTGGGGCCAGTGTCTTTTCGGCCTCCGCCAGCGCCTTCAACGTCGTTGTAACGTACCTTTCCAGCGTGTCAAGGTGCTTTTCCGCCGTTTCAGCGTCCTCGCGCAGGCGGGGTTCCGTATCGACGATGCGCGCGTACAGCTCCGTGGCCCCCACATTGCCGCTGACGCCTTTGAGCTTGTGGATCGCCGCGAGGATGGCGGGCATGTCGCCCTCCTGCCGGAAACGGCGGATGTCGGCGGAGGCATTGGCAAGCTCGCGCCGGAAATCGAAAAGCAGGCTGACATAGAGGGGAACATTGCCCATGACCCGCGCAAGGCCGTCCGGCACGGAAAAGCCCGGCAGGTGGATGTCTTTTTCCGTTGGGACGCCCGTGGGCGGGGTGGAGAAGGGTGCGGCGTCCGTGTCCGCCTCCCCGACGCCGGGCGCGGCAAAGCGGGCCAGCACATCCCGCAGGGCATCGGCGTCGAAAGGTTTGCGGATCACGGCGCTAAACCCCTGTTCCATCAACTTTTTCTCTTCCTCATTCGTGGAAACCGCGGTACAGGCGATGATGGGCAGTCCTTGGTAGCGGCTGTCATGGCGCAGGATGTGGGTCAGGGCGGTGCCGTCCATGACGGGCATTTCCACATCGGAGATCAGCAGTGCGTAATGGCCGGTGCGGACGAGGTGCAGGGCCTGCAGGCCGTCCGAGGCCGTGTCGGCCACCGCACCGAGGGCCAGCAGAATTTCCGTGGCGATGCACTGGTTGATGGCCTCGTCATCGACGTAGAGGACTCGGGGAGCGGTGTTCTGCGACATGGACATATCCTCTCAACGGCGCGGAGAAAGGGGGGTGCGCTGAATCCAGCGGGCAAGGGCGTCGAGCAGGGCGGCGGGATCGACGGGCTTGGAGACGTAATCCTGCATTCCCGCGCGCAGGCATTCCTCACGGTCCTCTTTGGCTTCATGGGCGGACATGGCGATGATGGGCAGCGCGTCGAAACGCTCGTATTCGCGCAGGAGCCGTGTGGCCGTGAGGCCATTCATGCCCGGCATTTCAAGGTCCATGCATACCGCCTGATAGTGGCCCGACCAGATTTTTTCGATGGCTTCGAGCCCGTCCGCGGCCAGATCGGTTTCCATGCCGCAGGACTCGAGGATTTCCCGGGCTACCTGCTGATTGACGGCGTTGTCCTCGGCCAGCAGGACGTGCGCGCCCGCCAGTTCCGGGAAGACGGGAGCGGCCCGTTCGGGCTGTTCTTCCCGCTGGCCCGAGGCCAACAGGCCCGTGAGCAGCGCGGAGGGGGTGACGGGCTTGGCGAGGAGCGAGAGCCCCGGCGCGTCCGGTTCCGCTTTCCATTGGCGGATCAGGCCGAGCACATCGCCCTGATCGTGAAGCGAAGCCATGAACAGCAGGGCCATTTGCGGCATGGCCCTGTGCAGGGCCCGGCCCGCGGCCTCCCCGTTCTGGCCGGGAAGACGCCAGTCGATGAGGCCGATGCGGAAAGGCCGGCCTTCGTCGCGGGCCTGCTCGCAGAGCCGCAGGGCCTCCTCGCCGTCCGCCGCAACCTCGGGCTTCATGCACAGGCTCTCCAGTACCTCGCTGAGGAGGGAGCGGGAAAGCGGGCTGTCGTCCACGACGAGGACGCGGGCCTCGTAGAGAGGGTGGGAAGGCAGCAGACGCCGCAGCTCGGGGTGAGCCAGCACGCCGAACACCGCCGTAAAAATGAAATCGCTCCCCTGTTCCGGGACGCTTTCCACGCGAATGTCGCCGTCCATACGTTCAATGAGCTGTTTGCTGATGGCCAGCCCGAGGCCGGTGCCCCCGTAGCGGCGGGTTGTGGAGCTGTCCGCCTGCGTGAATGACTGGAAGAGGCCGCCGATCTGCTCGGGCGTCAGGCCGATGCCGGTGTCGCGTACGGAAAAGCGCAGGCGTGCGCTGCCCGTCTCCCGGGACATAAGTCCGATGGAGACGAGCACATGGCCCGCATCGGTGAACTTGATGGCGTTGCCCACCAGATTGAGCAGAATCTGAGACAGCCGCAGCGCGTCGCCTTCGAGGAGCAGCGGGACGTCTGGCTCGATCTGGAAGAGCACTTCAAGGTCTTTTTCGGCCATGCCGGGCGCGGTGATGGCCGCCACTTCCTCAAGCACCTGCTCCAGCCGGAAGGGGACGTGCTCCATTTCGAGCCTGCCCGCTTCTATTTTGGAAAAATCAAGGATATCGTTGACAATCCGCAATAAGGCGGTGGCCGAGCCGCTGATCTGCGTCAGGTACTCGCGCTGCCGTGGCGTGAGGTCCGTCTGCAAGGCGAGGTGGCTCATGCCGATGATCCCGTTCATGGGCGTGCGGATTTCGTGGCTCATGGTGGCGAGGAAATCGCTTTTGGCGCGCGAGGCCGTTTCCGCTTCTTCCTTGGCGTGCAGGAGTTCCTTTTCCATCGCCTTGTTTTTCGTGATGTCCACCAGCCAGCAGATGACGCCGGGCGCGCCTTCAAAAAGGGTGCGCGTATAGGTGACGCGCAAATCGTGCTGCACGCCCTGCGCATCGCAGCTTTTCAGCTCCACTTCTGCCAGACGGACGTGATCGGCGGGGAGCTGCTCGGACATTTTCCGCAACTGCGGTGACATGCGGATGACGCCGTTTTCCTCGCGCAGGTCCATGAGCGCCCGCGCCTGCGGATTGCTGTAACGGATATCCCCATCCACGGCGATGACCACCCCCGTGGGGCTCGTTTCCAGAAGCTGCCGGGCGAAGGCGAGCTGATCGGAAAGGCGTTTTTCCAGATGCTTTTGGGCGCTTATGTCCGTGCTCAGGCTGAGGACGGCGCAGGGGGTGCCGTCGCTTTGGCGCAGGGGCGTCATGGTGGTCAGGTAAAACGAGAAAAGGCCCTCGCCTCGGGGAACGGCGTGGGGAAGCGTCAGGGGATGGCCCGTGCTCAGGACGCGGCGCAGGCTGGCTTCGGAAAGGATGGCCTGTTCGACCGGAAAATCCTTGCCCGGGACGCGGCCGAGGGCCTGTTCCTCCGTAAAGCCGAAAACCGTAGTGCACATGGCGTTGAGCTTGAGGCAGCGGCCTTCGGCGTCGAACATGCACACGGCGGCGGGCAGGTTTTCCAAGAGCGCGGTGAGGGTGTTTTCCGTCTGCCGCCGTACCAGCACTTCCCGGCGCACCTTGCCCAGCATGAACAGGGCCGTGCCCGTCACGGCGGCCGCCGCGATGACGACAAGGGCGGGGAGCTTCCAGAACAGCTTCCAGTCGACTTCTCGCGTCTGCCTGATGTTCATCCAGCGTTTGTGGAAATCGGCGGCGGTGGCCGGGGGGAGGCTCAGCAGGGCCTTGTCGAGGATGCCCGCGAGCACAGGCCACTCCTTGCGGACGCCGAAACGTAGCGTCAGATGATAGGGCGTGATGGCGCCGACGACGATGTCATGCAGGTTGTCCATGCTGATGAAGCAGGTTCCCGCATTCAGCGCATCAAAAACGGCGTCCACGTCCCCGCGTTGCAGCATTTTCAGGCCCTCGCGGGTGTCCGGGGCGAAAACGGCGGTGATCTCCGGCGCCGCCTCTGTGAGGATTGCCAGCGGCTCGGGCCCGACGGCGGCCACGCGCTGCCCGCGCAGGTCATCAAAGCCGTTGATGAAATCGGCACCCTTGAGCCTGAAGAGCACGAGCGGAAGTTCCAGATAGGGGCGGGTGAACAGAAGGCGATCCTGCGTGCGGGGGGATTTGACGACGGTGAGCATGAGGTCCGCCTCATCTTCCTGCAGGGCGTCTTCCCATGAGGCGTTGACGGGATGGGCGACGGGGATGAGGCGCACGCCGAGCGTTTTTTGGAGCCAGCAGGCGTATTCGCTGGCAATGCCTTCCTGTTCTCCTGTGGGGGAAAGCCTTTCAAACGGCAGGCGCGCTCCCATGATGCCGAGGCGCAGGGAGGGATGGGCTTCCAGCCATTTCTTTTCCATTTCCGTCAGAGGCAGCGTATCAGCCGCTTTTTCGGGAGCCGCCTTCGCGGGGAGCGCGAACAGGGCGATAAGGAGGAAAAGAACGGCGAAAGGGCGAAAATGAACGGTTCGCATAGCCTTTCGTTCCGTTGAGGTTGGAAGGGCACGCCGCAGACGGGAGAAGGGCTGCGGCGCCATCGTGCCTTCAAGGAAAATTGTCTTATAGACTTCTTTGGTGTATGAAGCAACACGCTCTAACCGCAGCAAGTGAGGACAGCCTTATGGATTCAGCCGCAATACATCGTTTTCTGGCCTCCGAACTGTCGGATACCCCTCCCGGCTCCTGCCTTTTCCATGTCCTCCCGGTCCCGCTGGAAGCCACGGTTTCGTATGCGGGCGGCACGGCCAGGGGCCCGGAAGCCATTCTGGAAGCCTCGGACCAGCTTGAACTCTGGGACGGGGAATCCGTTCCCGCCGAAGCGGGCATCTACACGCACCCCGCCGTGGATTGCGCGGGGTCTTCCGAAGCCGTGCTGCGGAGGATCGCCGCCGCCGTCGACACGATCCTTGATCACGGCGGGCTCCCCGTGCTGCTCGGCGGGGAACACACCGTAACCTACGGCGCGCTGTCCGCCCTGCAGAGACGTTTCGGCGGCTTCGGCGTCGTCCAGTTCGATGCCCATGCGGACCTGCGGGACAGTTACGAAGGAAGCCCGTGGAGCCATGCCAGCGTCATGCGCCGCGCGGTCAAGGATTTGGGGCTGCCTCTGGTCCAGTTGGGCGTGCGGGCGCTGTGTCTGGAAGAGGTGGAAGCCCGCCGGTTGCACGGCGTCACCTTCCACGACGCGGCCGATCTTGTCCGCCGGGGCATCCCGGACAGCTTGCTCCCGCCGGATTTCCCCACGCGGGTCTACGTGACCTTTGACGTGGACGGGCTGGACCCCTCGATCATGCCCGCTACGGGAACCCCGGTCCCCGGCGGCCTCGGCTGGTATGAGGCGCTCGATCTCGCGCAGCGGGCCATTGCGGGGCGGGAGGTTCTCGGCTTTGACGTGGTGGAACTCGCGCCCGTGCCCGGGCTGCACGCCGCCGATTTTGCCGCCGCCCGCCTGACCTACGCCCTCATGGGCCTTGTGGAAAGGGAACGTCGGCTTTCCCGCAAAAGCACTTCGGTTCGGCCTTAGCGGATACGCTGCCTCTGACGGAAATGGAAAGGCTCTGTGCTGCAAGGCCGCCTTTTTCCCATGGGTTGCGTCGGAAGGGAAAAGGGCGTCTCGACGTCACGCCGTCTTCGCCGTCTCTTTCCCCTTGCCCTTTGGAAAAAGGCAGCTTTTCCCAGACGATATTCTAGTGAGGGTTGAGCCCCAAAAGCCCCGCCAGCGCAACAAAGGAGCCCCCGTCTCCCTCTAACTCCCCTTTCTTAAATGAAAGAACGCCCTGCAACAGGGATTCGATAAGGTCAAAAGTCTTGGGAGGGAAGGGGGAGGAGTTTGAGGAGGGGGGAGGGAACCCTTCTCCAGAAGGGTTC